>OGSB01000174.1_pt1 | contig 51128 bp, 46 predicted proteins | sample 1573741 | NCBI WGS metagenome assembly OGSB01 (sample SAMN03295824, study PRJEB24534) | human gut metagenome | isolation source: fecal sample 5 from infant 3 | host: Homo sapiens | place: USA: Pittsburgh, PA | collected 2014-07 | reverse complement strand
GGGGCTTGGACGTGCGGAGGAAATTGCTGCTATTTTACAGGAATTTCGGCTTAATGAGTCCCCATCCCGAGGAATTGCTGCAAATCTACATCATTTTAGGCCCTTTTGCTTCAAACCGAAGCGAAACGGGGGAAATTCCTGTAATTTTGCAGGATTCCCTTTCTGGAATAGTCGTCCATATCGAATTGCTGTATTTCTGCAGGATTTCGCTTACCGAATCGGCGTGCCTGGAAAAATCGTGGAGTTTGCGGATTTCGCCTGCCGGATGGGCGTGTCTAGGGAAATGGTGCAGTTTTCAGGATGGTGGAAATATCCATTTTCCTACTCAAAACTTCTTTCTCAACAGCCTGATCCCTGCAACAATTCGGCTGAAAAGTGGCATAAACAAAAGGAAATCCTGCATTTTTGCAGGATTTCTTCCCGGCAGACTTGGCAGAATTGCTGCCGGGAGGCCTGCACAGCTTCCCATCCTCTGGATTTGCAATATTTTGACCATGCAGGCTGTACAAAGTCTCTCCTTTGAGACGGTGGGGGACCTACGATGCAGAAGGAGAGGATTCTTCTAACCAGACATCGGACACTGCGGAGGTTTCTACCAGGCATGCTCAGGAGATTGCTACTGCTGCGGAGGTTTCTACCAGACATGCTCAGGAGATTGCTACTACTGCGCAGGTTTCTACCAGGCCTCCTGCAGAGTTCTTGGCTCTCCAACAAGTAGTGCGGATCTCCTCTCCAGGCCCTGCAGGGGAGCTTCCCTGTCCAGGCCGCCAATTACCGCTCTGGCTTCCCCGGCAAGCGCCGCCTGTGTGGCCGACGAATAAAAAGAGCAGTCTGCAGCGACTGCTCTCCGGCGGAAGCCATGAAAATCTGCAATGGCGATCAATACGGGAAAGTGAAGGAGAGCCAGAGAAGGAGCGAAACCGTTCCCCCGTGCGCTCCCCCCCTGCCCGCGCCCGCGGGGGCCGCCCTACAGCAGCTTCTCAATGACGGCGTTGGCCGTGCTCTCCTTGTTGTCGATCGATTCCTGGTACGTGCGCTTGAAATACTCGACATACAACACGTCCAGCAAGTAAAGCTGCGCGATCTTCGCGGACAAGGAGCCGCCCTGGAGCGGGCCCTCATTCGCTCCGCAGAGAAGCGTCACATCCGAGTGCGTCGTCAGCGGAGATTTGACGAAGCGGGTGATGGAGATGAGCTTGGCTCCCTTCTCCTTTACCTTCTTCGCGACCTCGATCGTATCCTTGGTCGAGCCCGAGTACGAGAACATGACCGCCACGTCGCGCTCGGTCATGAGGGCGGCCGACATCATCTGAAGATGGGAGTCGAAGGAGCATTCCGTCTTCCTGGTGATGCGCATAAATTTGTTCTTCGCTTCCAGCGCGGTAATCAAGGACGTGCCTACGCCAAAAAAATGAATGCGCTCCGCCTGCACCATATAGTCGATCGCCTTCGCGATATCCTCCGCCTTGAGGAGATCGCAGGTCTCGTTCATCGCGTTGACATTCGTGGTCAATACTTTGGATGCCACCTGCTCGATCGTGTCGTCCATCCCGATCTGCTCGGTGAGCTGCGGAATTTCATTTTCCACCGTAATGCTGTGCGCCAAGGCGATCTTGAATTCCTGATAGCCCTTGAAATGGAGCGACTTGCAGAACCGGAAAATGCTTGATTCGCCGACCCCGCAAGCATCGGCCAGATCGGTGATGGACATGTAGATGACGCTCCTCGTATGCTCCAATATATAATCCGCTACTTTGCGCTCGGTGTTCGTGAAGGAATTATACATGGAATGAATGCGGGTCAGAATACTTACATTGCGCAATGCATCCACCCCCCTCATGTCTAGTTACGGCAAAAAACGCGATGCGGCGCCCAGCAGCCCCGCCTTGTTCCCCAGCGAAGCCTTGACGATGCGAACCCCGGCGAAGCTGTCCATAATGAACTCCTTCGTCCGCGCTTCCGCCTGGCGGACCAGCTCGTCCCGCTCCATGACCCCGCCGCCGATCACGATGGCGGACGGATTGAAGATATGGACGATCGACGCCAGCCCGGCCGCGACTTCCGTGATCCAGTCGTCAACGACGCGGCGCAGCGGCTCGTTGCCTATGTCTATTTTATCAAATAATATCCGCCCGTTGACACATTCCGGGTCAACCTGCCGCGCCAACTGAACCAAGGCCGTTGTCGAGGCGAATTTCTCGTAATACGGCTTGAAGTCCGGATCGCGGCGCTCCGCCCAAGCATGCGTCATCATATGGCCGAATTCGGCGGCCACGCCATTCGCGCCCCGGTAAATCTCTCCATTCATGACGATGGCGCCGCCGATGCCCGTCCCGTAGGTCAGACACAGGAAGTCGGCATAGGACCGGCCGGCGCCGAAGCGTCCTTCGCCCAGCGCCGCCGCGTTGACATCGTTCTCGACCCGGACCGGCTTGCCGAACCGCTCCGATAGCCTGTCCGCGATGCGCATCCCGGTGTACCCCGGAATATTTTCGTTGGCATAGACGATGACGCCCGCTTCCGCATCGACCTGCCCCGCCGTGCTGACGGCAATCGCGTCATAGCCGCTGTACTCCTCCAGGTGACGAATAAGCTTCTCGATGACATGCTCGCCGCCGCGCTTGCTCCCGGTCTCGTATTCCTGGAACCGCTCAATCCGTCCCGACTCGTCGCACAAGCCGATCTTGGTCGAAGTCCCGCCAATATCCGCCGCCACAATTTTCATAACATACGCCCTGCCCTTCTATATGAGCTATATAGAAAACATGAGAACATGACTTGACGTTAACCTTCAGCCTTGCTCAATGACCTTCACGAAGCGCTTCGTAATCTCCATCGGTCTCGTAATCGCCGAGCCGACGACAGCCGTATGCACGCCAAGATCGAAGGCCCGCTTCAGTTCCTCCGGCGTCGAGATGCCGCCTTCCGCGATGACCGGAACGGATGAAGAGGCCGCCAGCTTCCCGAGCAGCTCGAAATCGGGCAGCGCCTTGCCCCGGGTCGCTTCCGTATAGCCGCTCAGCGTCGTGCCTATGCAATCGAAGCCCAGTTCAATCGCCGTCATGGCCTCCTCGTAGGTGGAGCAATCCGCCATAAATAATTGATCCGGATACTTCGCCTTCAACTGCGGGAACTGCTCGGAAATCGTCGTTCCGTCCGGCCGTACCCGATCCGTCGCGTCCATCGCGATAATATCGACGCCTTCGCGATAGAGCATTCCCACTTCCCGGTCCGTCGGCGTAATAAATACGTCCGAGCCTTCATAATCCTGCTTGATAATGCCGATGATCGGCAGTTGGACCTGCTTCTTAATCTCCTGAATATCCTCGACGCTGTTCGCGCGAATTCCCGCCGCTCCGCCGAGGAAGGCGGCATACGCCATTCGCCCCATAATGAACGGGCTGTGAAGCGGCTCATCCGGCAGCGCTTGGCAAGATACGACCAACTTTCCTTTGACCTGTTCGAATACATTGGCATTTCTGTTCATCTGCATGCATCTCCACATTAGTAATGTATTTCTTCACTCTGAAGTTATCCTTACTATATCACCGTCCGCGCCATGCAGTAAATTATTTTCTTTTTTCTATTTATTTTTGAAAAAAATTTCTTCCGGTAAAATCTATTCGCTTCCATTCATTTCGCCCGCATTGCGGTTTTCGCCAACTCCCTGAATATGGACAGCTCTTTTGCGGACACCGGAACACCATTCGACATATCATGCAAACTTTCGGCAACATTTGTCATTGATTCCCCCCGGGGTATTCTTTATACTTAACCAATATAACGTGCCATTGTGCACAATATGCAAATCCTCATCCTATCCGAGATGAGGTAGAGGTTGCGGTTGTTAGAAGTATCTCTGCGGAGGCGGGAAGCGCCGAGGATGCAGAGGGAAAGGAACCACCGCCGAAGTCTGCGGGCATCTTCCGGCACGCAGGCTGGGGCTGTTGCCGAAAGGTGCAGCACTGTCATGCGGGATTACCCGATCCTGTATGGTGCGCTATCTTTTATGGAAGGGTATGATGGGGACGGTCTAACCGTCGGACGTGATACGCTCGAACGGTTTTTTGTCATGTCGCCGCTCCTTCCGAAGCTATTCAACTAAGAAGGAAGGCAGGGTTTTACGCAATGAAAGCTACTGAAGATAATCGGCAGTCCGGGCTGCGCCGCAGCCTGAAGACCCGTCATATTACGATGATCGCGCTTGGGGGCTCCATCGGCACCGGGCTGTTCCTGGCCAGCGGCGGGGCCATCGCCCAAGCGGGACCGGGCGGCGCGCTCGTCGCCTATATCGCCGTCGGCATCATGGTCTATTTCCTGATGACCAGTCTGGGCGAGCTGGCCACCTATATGCCGGATCCCGGATCGTTCAGCACCTATGCGACCCGCTTCGTAGATCCGTCGTTCGGGTTCGCGCTCGGCTGGAATTTCTGGTTCAACTGGGCGATTACGATCGCATCCGAACTGGTCGCCGCAACGCTCATCATCAAATACTGGTTCCCCGACAGCAATTCCTTTTTATGGAGTCTTCTGTTCCTCAGCATCATCTTCTTGCTGAACTATTTGTCGGTCAAAGGCTACGGGGAATCCGAATATTGGTTCGCGATCATTAAAATCGCGACTGTCCTGATTTTCCTCGCTGTCGGCGTGCTGATGATCTTCGGCATCCTGGGCAGCGAACGCGTCGGCTTCGAAAATTTCCGGATTGGGGACGGACCGTTCCATGGCGGATTCTTCGCCTTGCTCGGCGTCTTCATGGCGGCAGGGTACTCGTTCCAAGGCACCGAGCTCGTAGGGGTCGCGGCCGGCGAGAGCGAGAATCCGCGCGAGAGCGTGCCGCGCGCCATCCGGCAGGTGTTCTGGCGAATCCTGCTGTTCTACGTGTGCGCCATCTTCGTCATCGCGCTGCTGATTCCGTACACGCATCCGAGCCTGTTGGCGAGCGATGTGGACAGCATCAACACGAGCCCGTTCACGCTCGTCTTCGAGAAGGCCGGATTCGCGTTCGCAGCCGCGATTATGAATGCCGTCATTCTGACCTCCGTGTTGTCGGCCGGCAACTCGGGCATGTATGCCTCGACGCGGGTCCTCTGGGTGCTCGCGAAGGAGGGCAAGGCGCCCAAGTTCCTGAGCAAGCTGAACAAGCGCGGCGTGCCGATCAACGCGCTTATCGTCACGACGGTTATCGGGATGCTCGCCTTTCTGGCCAGCTTCTTCGGGGACGGCGTCGTCTATATCTGGCTCTTGAACGCCTCCGGCATGTGCGGCTTCATCGCCTGGCTCGGCATCGCGATCAGCCATTACCGCTTCCGCCGCGCCTTCGTGAAGCAGGGCCACGATCTGAAGGAATTGCCTTATAAGGCGAGATTCTTCCCGTTCGGCCCGCTGTTCGCCTTCGCGCTCTGTCTGATCGTCATCGTCGGACAGAACTATCAGGCCTTCACCGGGGAGGGCATCGACTGGAAGGGCTTGTTGATGACCTATATCGGCCTTCCGATCTTCCTGTCCGTCTGGCTCGGTTACAAATGGAAGCACCGGACGAAATTGATTCCGCTGGAGGAGTGCAAATTCGACTCCCCGCACGAATAGAATACGGCCCGCTTGCGCTATCGGGAATATCCCCCGGCGCAAGCGGGCTTTTTTCTGTGCTGGCGAACTGGGTAATCATGCATATCCCGCACCTATTTTCCACACACTAGGCGGTAATGACTGCAGAAGAGGTGTGTATGTATGGATTCCGTTACGATGACCCGCTCCCTGTTCGGCACATCGATGGCCTTCCACATTATATTCGCGACGCTGGGGGTCGGCATGTCGCTCATGATCGTCTTCGCCGAGATTATGTACTGGCGCAAGAAGGACTCGGATTATGCCATCATGGCGAAGCGCTGGACCAAAACGCTGGGCATCCTGCTCGGTGTCGCCATTCCGTCAGGCACCATCGTCGGCGTCATGCTCGCCCTCTTGTGGCCGGGCTTCATGGAGATCGTCGGCCAAGTCATCGCGCTTCCGTTCCAGATCGAGATTTGGGCCTTTTTCTTCGAGGCTCTATTTATGGCCATCTACTTCTATGCGGCGGATCGGTTGACCCACGGCATGCGCATCCTGAGCGTCTTCTTCGTCATGGTCGGAGCGAGCGCCTCCGCCGCGCTGATTACGGCCGCCCAGGCCTGGATGAATACGCCGGCCGGCTTCCGCATCGCCGACGGGAAGATTACCGACGTCGATCCGTGGGCGGCGTTCTTCAATCCTTCCTACCCGACCTCGGCGCTGCATGTGCTGAGCACGGCCTATATGACCGGCGCCTTCTTCGTGGTGACCGTGGCGGCCTGGCGCCTTCTCAAGCGCAATGTATCGGAGCGGGAAGCCGCCTATCACCGCAAGGGGCTCATGCTCGGCCTCATCATCGGGCTCGTCATGACGCTCGCCACCGCGGTGAACGGCCATGCCGCCGCCCAATCGATGTACCGCCACAATCCGGAGAAGCTGGCCGCAGCCGAGGCGCTGTTCGAGACGACGACCCATGCGCCGCTAGTCCTCGGCGGCATTCCCGATCCCGAGGCGCGGACGATCAAATACGGGATCGAATTCCCGGGCATGCTCAGCTTCCTCGCCTCGAACCGGTTCGACGCCGAGGTGAAGGGGCTCAATGAGATTCCGCGCGAGGATTGGCCGCCGCTCTTCGTCCACACCTTGTTCAACCTGATGGTCGTGATCGGCTTCGGCCTGCTCGGGCTGTCGCTTGCGGTCGTGCTGTGGCGCGCGTTCACGCGCCAATCGCCGCGCCCTTATCCGCGCTGGCTGCGCTATGCGCTGGCCGTCACCGGACCGCTGTCGCTGCTGTCCATCGAGATCGGCTGGATTTTCAGCTGCTCCGCCCGCCAGCCGTGGACGATCTACCGCATCCAGCGCACGTCGGAGGCGGCACTGCAGAGCGGCGATATGGGCTCCTTGTTCCTCCTCTTCGTCGGCATCTATGTGCTGCTGCTCGTGCTGACGGCGCTCGTGCTTCGCTTCTACTTCCGGCGCCATCCCGTATCCGCGGAGCTGCAGGAGCCGGCGCCGGACCATGACCGTCCGCATACGGAGGAGGCCTTTACATGAACGATGCCACGATCGCGATTTCGATATTGTGGGTGTTCCTGTTCGTCTACAGTCTGCTCGGCTCGGTCGATTTCGGGGCCGGCTTCTGGTCAATGATCTACGGCCGCCGCAGCGAGGACGGCCGGGCCGCCGAGCTGGCCAACCGGTACTTGTCTCCTTCCTGGAAGGTCACCAATACGTTCCTGGTCCTGTTCGTGGTCGCGCTCGTCGGATTTTTCCCCAGAGCGACGCTTGGACTTGCTTCCGTGCTGCTCGTCCCCGTCTGTCTCGTGCTCGTGCTGCTCACGCTGCGCAGCGCCTTTCTCGTATACGGATATTCCGTCCACCGGTACGGGCGCACGATCAGCATTATCTCGGGCGTGACCGGGCTGCTCATCCCCGGGCTGCTCGTCTCGGTGCTCCCCGTGACGCTCGGCGGCTTCATCATCGACGAGCCGGGCGGCGGGTTAACGCTCGACTTCGGCAAGCTGCTGGCCAGCCCGACGCTGTATGCGCATCTCGCCTTCGGCTACGCGACGGAGCTGTTCTTCTCGGCCCTGTTCCTGGCCGATTACTCCCGCGAGGCGCGCGATGCCGCGACCTACCGCATCTACCGGCGCTGGGCCGTCATCTTCGGCCCCTTCAGCCTGCTGACCGCGCTCGCCGTCACGCTTACCGTCCAGCCGGAAGCTTCCTGGATCGTCGAGGGCTTCCGCCAGCAATGGGTCGGCTTCGCGCTGTCCGCGGCCGCCTTCGCCATCGGTTATGCCTGTCTGTTCGTCCCGCGCCGGGACGGCTGGAAGGGGCATTCCCGGGCCGCCGTCGCGCTCGTCATCTTGCAGTACGCCTTCGCCAGCTACGCGTACGGGAGAGCCCATCTGCCCTACATTATCTATCCGGAGCTGACGATTGAAGCGAGCATCACGAATCCGGCGATTTTCCGTTCGCTGCTCATCAGCTATATCATCAGCGCGCTGCTGCTCGTCCCGGTCTTTTATTTGTTCTGGAAGCTGTTTTTGAAGGACCGCCGCTACTTCGAGAACGAGCCGGAATGACAGTAGCGGAAGCCGCGTGCTACAGTGATAGTGCGCATGAGGGAGCTATGAGCGCAGGCGTCCGTTAGGATCAAGCCGGATCGGCCGGATGCCGCGCTTGCGAGGAGGAATACCATGAAATACTTGTACGAGTTCATCGAACACCAGGACGACATGCCGTTCCGCATGTTCATCAACAGCGTCGATCATGTTCATTTCCATTGGCACAAAGAGGTGGAGATGATTTGCGTCCTGCAGGGGAGCGTGCGGATCTATGTCGGCCGGGACAATCATGAATATCAGCCCGGCGATTTCCTGTTCATCAACAGCTTGTCCGCTCACAAAATCGAACAGACGGGCCAGGACAACGTATTGCTGACCCTGCAGTTCAGTCCCGAGCTGCTGGAGCGGCCCATGCATATTCATTGCAGCTCGCTTGATCGCGGGGCCGACGGCAAGCCTGAGCATGACAAGCTCCGCTATTACCTGGCGCGAATGGCGTGGGAGCTGAACAAAAAGCCTGCCGGGTACCGCTCTTGCGCCGTAGGGCTGCTGCATATGCTGATTGGGCATCTGGTTCGCTCCTTCCCGCATGAGGCGCTTCCGGACAGCGAACCGGGAGCCGAACCAGGCAGCGATTATGAACTCAGACGGTTGAACCGGGTTCTTCAATTTATCGACAAGCATTATAGTCAAAAGATCACGCTGCAGGATATCGCGCGGCAAGAGCATTTAAGCCTGCACTATTTTTCCCATTTTTTCAAAGACAAAATCGGCATCCCGTTCCAAAAATACTTGACGCTCATTCGCTTGGAGAAATCCGCCGACCTGCTCGCGGGCACCAATAAAACCGTGACGCAAATCGCTTCGGAATGCGGCTTCGCCAATGTAAAAGCCTTCAATAGCTATTTCAAGGAAAAGTATGGCACAACCCCGACGGGCTATCGGGAAAAGCAGGAGCGGGACACGCTTAAAAAAAGCAGCCGCTGGAATGTAAGCACAGGCCCGATCAATGGCGCTTATTACGATATCGACACGATCCAGGCGATGGATTCCTTGTACGCTTATCTGGAGCGCGGCCATGAGCTGCCGCTCAGCGTGCCGGTGGCCAGCGACAGCATCTCCATTGATGTTCGCGCCGATGATCCGGTTCATCCCTACGAGCCCAACTGGAGGATGCTCACCACGGCCGGGCGGGCGATCGAGGGACTCCGCGCCGATTGGCAGGAGCAGTTCCGGGAGATGCAGTCGAGGTTGAAGTTCCGCTACATTCGCTTTCACGGAATTTTCAACGACGAGATGATGATCTACAGCGAGACGGAAGACGGCACGCCCGTCTATAACTGGTCTTATGTGGATCGGCTGTATGACTTTTTGTTGAGCGCCGGAACAAGGCCTTTTGTCGAGCTGAGCTTTATGCCTTCGCTGCTGCGCCGTTCCGACGAGACCATATTTTGGTGGAAGGGCAACATCTCTCCGCCTCGCGACATGGACAGATGGACGGAGCTGGTGCGCCAGTTCGTGCGCCATTGCGTGAACCGGTACGGGCTGGAGGAAGTGAAGCAATGGTATTTTGAAGTGTGGAACGAGCCGGATCTGGAGGGCATCTGCTGGGCCGGAACCCGGGAGGAGTACTTTCGCTTTTACCAGGCAACGGCGGAGGCGATCAAATCGGTGGATCCCGATCTGAGAACGGGCGGTCCCGCGCTGGGATACGGATCGATATGGAACGATACATGGGCGGAGGATTTTTTCGACTATTGCCGGGCCTCCCAGGCGCCGCTTGATTTCTTCTCGTTCCACGTCTATTCCGAGTACCCGTTCACCAGGTATGAAGAGCGGTTGACTACCATTATGCCGCCTGATTTTTACCGCAGCACGATCGAGCGGATCCGCGGCAAGCTCCACGCCGCACAGCTCCCCGTGATGCCGGAACTGCATGTGACGGAGTGGAACTTCTCGCTCTACGACCGGAATTATATTCATGACACGATGTTCATGGCCCCGTTCATTCTGCGGCATGCGCTCCAGTCTCAGGGGAATCTCCACTCGCTCGGCTTCTGGTCGTTCACGGACGTGTTCGAGGAGAGCCAGGCCGTTCCCTCCATCTTGCACGGCGGCTTCGGCCTAGTCAACCGCAATGGATTAAGGAAGCCCGCCTATTACGCGTTCGAGCTTCTTGCCAAGCTGAGAGGGAACCTTCTCCGGCAGGGGGACGGGTATGCCATTACGGCATCGGGCGGCGACTATTCGATTCTGTTGTACCATTACGTTCATGTCGATCCGTTGTTCGCCAGCGGCGATTGGTCCGGACTGACGGAGCGGGACAGATATACGGTATTTGAGGAAAAAGGGAATCTGGAAGTCGCGCTTCATCTCGACGGGCTGTCGGGGGACTATAAGGCGACAACGTACCGGCTCGACCGCGATCATGGCTCGCTGTTCGACGAGTGGGTGCGCATGGGCGCTCCCGGCACGCCGAGCGAGGAGGAAATCGATTATTTGCGGCGGAGAACGGGGCCGGCCGTCACGGTGGAATTCCTCGAAGCCGTCACTTCCTTCGATCGCCGCATCGTGATTCCGCCGCACGGCGTACAGCTTATCACCTTGCAGCGCCAATACTGAAGATGCAGACACCCTTTTTGACACAAGGGTGTTTTTTGCTGTCTCGGGCCGCTTCCTCCGCTTCGCGTTCCGGTTCGCGGCGGCCAGAAGAACAAAAAACGCCCCCCCAGTCGGCAATAAAGAACAAGAAAGCGCATTCATTTTTATCTAAACTAAAGATGTGCACGAAGGAACTAACCAAAGGAGGAACGGCCCTATGGATCGGTACATGAAGTGGATGAATGAACGTTTTGCGCCCAAATTAGACAGCTTCACGAAAAATGTATGGGTTTTCTCGATCCAGGAATCGATTATGATTGCTCTGCCGATGGTATTTATCGGCTCTTTGATTACACTGTTGTCCATACTCAATGATTTTATCCCGGGAATGCCGGATCTGTCGCCGGTCTCAACCTTCAGCTTCGGCCTGCTGGGGCTTTTCATCGCATTCCTCACTCCTTATAAAGTGATGGAACAGAAGGAACGCCATAAAATCAAGCTGATCGCGGGTTGTACCGGACTCTCTTTCTACCTGATGCTGCTGAAGCCGACATTCGGGGAAGACGGAACGATCAGCTTCATTATGGAGCGGTTCGGTCCGAGCGGCATGTTCACCTCGCTCATCGTCGGTGTGCTTGTCGCCGTTGTCTTTAGCGCGTTTCACCGGTTTTCTTTTTTCAAAAAAGATACGAGCCTTCCGGAATTCATCGTCGACTGGTTCGACTTTCTCGTGCCGATTGCCCTGCTCTTGGGTGCCGGATGGGTGCTGACGTATCCGCTGCAGTTCGACATCTTCGTCATGATCTTGAATGTGTTCGAACCGCTGAACCAGATTAGCCAGAGCTTGCTCGGGTTCGTGCTCTTCAATTTTATCGGGGTCTTCCTGTTTTCCTTCGGAATCAGCCCGTGGGTGCTGATGCCAATATTTTTGGCCATCTGGCTGCCCGCCATTGAAGCCAACGCCGTCGCTGTCGCCCAGGGCCTGGAGCCAACGAATATCAACACCTTCGAGACGTTCTTCTCCGGCTGGGTCGGGGTAGGCGGCATGGGGGCCACGCTGCCGCTGGTTATCTGGTTCCTCTTCGCCAAATCGAAGCGGCTGAGCGCCATCGGCAAGACGACGCTGGTGCCTTCGCTGTTCAATATCAATGAGCCGGTCATCTATGGCGCCCCGATCGCGTTCAATCCGATCTTGATGATCCCGATGTGGATTAATGGACTGATTGTCCCGATTATCGTCTATGTCGCGCTCGATCTTGGTCTTGCCGCCATTCCAAGCCAGTTGTTCCAGATGTGGTATACCCCGCTTGGCATCTCGACTTACATCGTGTCGGGACTTGGCGGATTGCTCTTACTGGCGGTGGTCCTGCTCGTCATGTTCGCCGTCTGGTTCCCTTTCTTCAAGGCTTATGACATGCAGGAATTAAAGAAAGAACAGCAAGCGCAACAATAGAAAAGCTATAATAGCCTAGTACAGGAGGTCTGACAATGAAAACAACAAAGGAAACAGACAAGCTTCTGACCCAATTAACACTGGAAGAAAAAGCGTCGCTCTGCGCCGGATTGGATATGTGGATGACCAAAAACATCGATCGGCTGAATATTCCTTCGCTCGCCATGTATGACGGCACGAACGGAATCCGGAAGACGGCCAGCACGGAAGAGCTCGGAATCCTGGGGGAAAATGTGCCGGCTACGTGCTACCCGACAGGCTCGGCGATCGGATCGTCGTGGAACGCGGATCTGCTGCGCGAGCTCGGCATCGCGCTTGGGAAGGAAAGCCGGGAGCTCGATGCGGATATCTTGCTCGGGCCGGGCATCAATATGAAGCGAACGCCGCTGGGCGGACGCAACTTCGAGTACTATTCGGAGGACCCATGCCTGAGCGGAGAACTGGGGGCCGCCTTCGTGGACGGGCTCCAGAGCCAGGGCGTCGCCGCATCGGTCAAGCACTTCGCCTGCAACAATCAGGAGTACGAGAAGATGATCACCAGCTCGGAGGTCGATGAGCGCACGCTGCGCGAAATCTACCTGAGCGCATTCGAACGAATTGTGAAAAAAGCGGACCCGTGGACGATCATGTGCTCTTACAACCTGCTCAATGGCGAGTACACCAGCGAGAACGAATTTTTGCTGAAGCGAATTTTGCGGGAAGAATGGGGATATGACGGCGTCGTCCTCTCCGATTGGACCGCCGTGGACAACCGCATCAAGGGCATCAAGGCAGGCCTCGATCTGGAAATGCCGGGTCCGGCACACTATCATACGCAAGCGATCGTCCAGGCGGTGCAAGCCGGTGAATTAGAAGAGCGGGAAGTGGACGCATGCGTGAGAAGAATACTGGAGCTGGTCCGCCGGACGAGAGAGCATCGGGCGACAGAGAGCCAATCCGCCGAAGAGCGGCATGAATTGGCCCGCCGTGCGGCCGCCGAGAGCATGGTGCTGTTGAAAAATGACAACGGACTGCTCCCGCTTCAGCCTGAGCGCCTGTCCTCCGTCGCCGTCATCGGCCGCTTCGCGAAGCAGCCAAGAATCCAGGGAGCGGGTAGCGCCAAGGTGACACCGACGCGCGTCGATCTCCCTTGGGATGAGATGCAAGACATCGCCGGAGATCGCCTTGAGCTTCGCTATGCGGAAGGCTATGCTCAAGACAGCCCGCTCGATGCGATCGATGAAGGCTTGATCGAGGAGAGCGTCGCATTGGCTGCACGTTCGGACGTAGCGATCATCTTTGCCGGACGGCCTGAATCCTCAGAATCGGAAGGGGTCGATATTGACTCGATCGACTTGCCGCTCCATCAGAGCAAGCTGATCCAGGCGGTAGCCGCCGTCCAACCGAATTGTGTCGTCGTGCTCAGCAGCGGCACCTCCCTCGTCATGCGCCCTTGGGTAGATCAAGTGCCTTCCGTGATTCAGGGCTGGCTGTCCGGTCAAGGCGCAGGCAGAGCCATCGCCGAGATTCTGTTCGGCCTGGTCAATCCTTCGGGCAAGCTGTCGGAGACATTCCCGGTCAAGCTGTCGGACACCCCTGCGACTCTCTATCCGCGCGGCGAGGACGGCAAGCTGTATTACAGAGAAGGACTGTTCACCGGATACCGATATTATGACCGGAAGCAGTTGGAGCCGCAGTTCCCGTTCGGTCATGGCCTGTCCTATACGACATTCGAGTATGATTCGATCGAAGCGGTTCAGGCGGGAGACGAAGTGCATGTCACCTGCGTCATTCGCAATACAGGCGCCCGCAGCGGCAAGGAGGTCATCCAGTTGTATGTCAATGATGAAGAATGCAAGTGGGTGCGTCCGGACAAAGAACTGAAGGCATTCGCCAAGATCGCTCTGAAGCCGGGAGAAACGAAGGAAGTTCATTTTACGTTAGACCGGCGCGACTTTTCCTATTACAACACGAAGCAGCAGCGCTGGGCAGCCGAGACCGGATTTTTCAATATCCTGGTTGGAAGCTCCTCTCGCGATATCCGGCTTCGCTGCCGGCTGCACTGCGATTTCGGCACGCAAGACGTTGAATTCCACACCTTCAGCCTGTTGAGCGATTGGCTCCGTTATCCTCATTCGCGGGCGGTACTGGAGGAATACCTGGCGGATATGAACCGGCATGTGGAAGAAGCCATCGTCTTGAACGAGGAATTCATCGGATTCTGGAATGATTTCCCGTTGATCAAAATTATTCAAATGTTCGGCCAGCAATGGCTGCAATACAAATCCCCTCGCCTCGTCATCCAGGAGATGCTGGATCGCGTAGCCCGCAGCCAGCCTGCTGACGAAGCAGCGGCAGAACGATAATAGCAGGACAGCTCCTTCCGGGCCTCGGAAGGAGCTGCTTTGCTGTGCGGGAGAGCCTGTTCACAGGCCGGGGCATGAGGACTCGATATAAAAGACATACAAAAATTTTCTCAGGTTTATTTTGGAGGCGGATGACTTGCTCTGTTCCTCCAGCTCCCGCATGCGCAGGCGCACTTCCTGAAAGTCGAATAAGCGCGAGGCAAAGTATTCGAAGGTCGGGTTGCCATAGTCACTCAGGCCTAACGACGCCAGATTGGTAAGCGCTTGCAGCGCCAGGCGGCGAATACGCTGTTCGATCGCGCGCACGTCCTTCTGCAGATGGGCATCGGCTCCTGCCTCCTTGCGGCTGCGAAGCGCCACCTGTTCGTAGATGGCCTTCAGCGGGGGCAGATCGGGCAGGACGCTGTAACCTTCCTCCTGTTCCTTCAACCATGTCATAACCCGAATCAGATCGGGAGCGCCCGCTTCGCCGGCAACCCCCAATTGCAGCAGCAAGGACCGGGCCTGTTGTTCGATTGGTTTGTCATTGTAGAGGGCAATGCCTGGCCCGGCATCCGCGGTTCCGGTCCTGTCCAGCGTCCGCAGCGAATTGCGGATCGTCTGCATCGACTTTTCCAGCAGCAGATGATCGGAGACGCGCCGCAGCACGGCCAGCACCTCCAGGCGGTTAATCGGTTTCTGGATAAAAGTATCCACGCCTTGCTGGTAAGCTTCACCGATCATTTCTTTATTCTCCACCTGGGAAATCATAATGAATCTGCCGCTGTACTTCTCCTCGCGCAGCGCTTTGACGGTCTCAATCCCGTCGCGCCCCGGCATAAGCAGATCGAGGATGACAATATCCGCTTCCCGGACAGCGGCGGCGGAAGCCTGGGATCCGTCTCCCGCTTCGCCCACGACCTCACCCAGGCCGCTCTCGCCCACGATGCGCGACAACATTTTACGAACGGCAGGGTCGTCTTCAACCAGAAAAAATTTCAACAACGTTGACAGCCTCCCTTTCGATCGATCAACCTCTTCAAGTCAGCCGCTCCACAGGAATCCGGATCTCGAAGGATGTGTTCCCGGGAGCGCTGCGGACGCGGATGTCTCCATCAAGCAAGCGCACGATATCGGCGGCGTGCGACAGCCCGATGCCGGTGGAGGAGTTCCCTTCGGCATCGAATTTGGTCGTGTATCCGGGATGAAAGATCAAATCGAGCTCATCGGCGGATATGCCCGGGCCGTCGTCCGTGACGGAGAACAAGATAGATTGTCCGCGGAGATCGACGTTCACTTGAATGCGGCCTTGATGCGGCAGCGCTTCTACGGCATTCGATACGATGTTGTTCAGTACGGAGAGAAGCGGATAAATTTCGGTGGTGGACAAATTGATGTCGCATGCGGCAGCGATGTCTACGCTCTTGCCGAGCAGCAAGCCGTAATTCGCATTCGCCCGCGTCACCATGGCGCAGAGTTCGGCAATCGAGATGCGCTTGGTCAGCATCCGTTCCTGCTGGATGATTTTGAACAAGCCGGATAGAATCCGTTCCGAATCCTTTTTTACCTCATGCACATGCTCTGCGATATGCAGCGCCTGTCCCGCGCCCGGGTGGGATTCGGTTTTGAGCGATCGGTATAACCGGTAGCTTTCCCGCGTAATTTCTTCGATATGGGACATCGACTTGCGAAGATAAAAGGCCTCTTCGAACAAATCCGAATTAATGAGCATTAACCGCTCCAATTCCTTCTGCCTCTGTTCTCCCAATGCCCGAACTTGGCGAATCGCCAGCATATTGCACAGGCCTACGGCAAAAAAGCTTCGCAGCAAGCCGACGAGAATGACCAGCATCGTCTCCTGAACCGTGATCGAGGGCGGCGTGCCGGCAGCGAACCGAATGAGCAATTCCGCCCCATTGGAGACGATATCCGCTAACGCGCCGAATATGGCGACTTTGACATGATATTCTACGTTGGCTTTCAATTTGAGCAGAGAGATAACCGCCGCGAAGGTGACATAATAGAAAAATACGGGCATATGCTGCATAAATCCTTCGTCGACAGGGATGCCATGCACCAGCATGCCTAACATGATGCGGAAGACAACGACGAAGGCGCCCACGGCGATGCCGGTCGCAAGCACAGGCACGGAGAACCAGAGCAGTCCGAAAAAATAGGCCATAATTCCGAGCGAGAAACGAAAATCGCCGCCGAACGGGGTGATCTTCATTTCGCCCAGCAATCCGGTCGATAAGAGAATAATGCTCCAAATGAGCAGCCTGTGGTCCCGCACACTGATAGTATCGCTCCTTTCCTCCCGATGCTCTCAACGCCCTCTCTCTTATCGTACCGGAAAAGAACCCGTTTTGTCTCGTAAAATATCCATTTTCAGGAATGTTTCCTTTCCAGCTTGCGCGAAGCGATCGACAGCACGTAATTGACCGCGAAGTACAGCAGCGCCGCGAACACGAACGTAGGAATGACATAGTTGACATTCTGGCCGTTAATGATATTGACATGGTTCATCAGCTCCGGCAGCGCAATGACGACTGCCAGCGACGTGTCTTTCAGCAAGGAGATGAATTGGCTCACCATGGGCGGCACCATGCGGCGCAGCGCGATCGGAAGCACGATATGCCGAAGCGTCTGCACCTGCGATAAGCCGGAAGAACGGGCGGCTTCAATCAGGCCCTTCTCGACGGAATTCAGTCCGCCCCGTACGATTTCGGAGATCATCGCAGACTCGAAAATCACAAGCGCGATGACTGCGGCCGTAAATTTATCAAGCTTGACGCCGATCTGGGGCAGAGCGAAATAGGTAAAAAAGATAATCAGCAGCAGCGGCAGGTTGCGAATCGTCTCGACGAGGAACGCGAATAATTTGCCCAGCACCGGCACCTTGGCGTACCGGACCGTGCCGACCAGGACGCTGATCACAAAGCTGAGTGCAATCGAGATCAGGGCCACCTCGATCGTAATGAGAAAGCCTCGCAGCAAAAATTGAATATTGACGGGGGACAGCGCTCCGATAAAGTCCATTAGGCCTCAACTCCTTTGCCGCTCTGATACCTCTGTTCCAGGAAACGAATGCCGAAGCTCAGCGGAATCGTCAAAAGCAAGTAAAACGCTGCGGCAAAAATATACGTGCTGAACGTGTCGAAGGTGTCGGAATTAATCAGGTCGGCTTGGTACATCAAGTCCGGGGCCGACAGCACGGTCAAGATCGAAGAATTTTTCACCAGGTTCAGAAATTGATTGCCCAACGGCGGAATGACTAATTTGATCGCCTGCGGCAGGATGACATGCCGCATCGCTTGAATATAGGTCAGCCCCGAAGAGCGGGCCGCTTCCATCTGTCCGGCGGGAACCGCCTGGATGCCCGCGCGGATCACCTCCGCGATAAAGGCGGAAGTATACACCGTCAAGGCGGCCATTCCGGCCGCAAACGGCACCAGAATGGCGCCCGTCAACAGCGGCAGTCCGACAAGAGCAAAAAACGCGATCAGCATCAGCGGGATATTGCGAATGAACTCGACATACGCGGTGCCGAACCATTGCAGCGGCTTGATCGGGGTAATGCGGAACACGGCAATGACGGCGCCGAGGATAAAGCTCGCAATCAATGAAATGACGCTGGCTGCAACGGTCCCCCCCAAGCCGATGATGTAGCGGTCGAGATGCTCGGTAAGGACAGTGAATTGAATAAACATAATTTCCTCCTCCCAGGTAGAACGGGTCATATCCCTATGTTCCAAAAAGGGGCGAGCGCCCGCTCCCCCCTCAATGGTCTCGCTCTAGTTCGGTTTTTTGCCGATCCATTTCTCATAAATCCGCTCGTATTCGCCGCTGTCCTTCAGTTCCTTCAAGGTGTCATTGACCAGCTTGACGAATTCTTCATCGCCTTTCCGGATTCCGATGCCATAAGGCTCATCCGTGAAGGTCTCGTCGAGGACGCGGAAGTTGTTGTCCTGCTGCGCCATTCCGTACAGCAGGGCATTGTCGGTGGTTAAGGCATGGCCTTGGCCCGCTTTCAATGCCGTAAATGCCTCCGCATAATTCTCGAATTCGAGGATCTGCGCATCCGGCGCCGATTCGCGAATGTTTTTGGCGGATGTCGATCCTTTGGCCGTCAACACTTTCGAATCTTTGGTCAGATCCTTGATGGAGTTGATCGGGCTGTCAACGGGAACGAGCAGCGATTGGCCCGCCGTAAAATAAACGTCGGAGAAATCGATTTCCTTTTTCCGCTCCTCCGTAATCGTCATTGTCGCGATAATGAAGTCGATATCGCCGTTCTTCAGCATCGGGATGCGCGTCTTGGACGTCACTTCCATCAGCTCGATGGCGTTTTCGTCCCCGAGCACCTTTTTGGCGATTTGCTTCGCGATATCGATATCGAGACCCTGCACTTCCCCGGTGCCCGGATCCTTCAGCCCGAACAGATTCAGATCGTACTTCACCCCGGCAATGATCTTGCCTCTCTTTTTAATCTGTTCAATCGTTCCTTCGCTTCCGGCAGACGTCCGGGAGCACGCGGATAAAGCGCTTACAATCAAGGCGGCGGCTACGGCGGCGCCGATAATTTTGAACCAACGTTTCATTAATAACACTCCTTTTATTATTCGTTACGTGCGCTGCGGGCTGTTGTGAGCATCAAGAAGGTTGCTTGAACTCGAGAAGGAGCAGCGCAATGCAGGCAAGCAGGCAAGGCTACATGAGCAGCGGACTTCGAGAGTGAATGCAAGATTCGATGCCGTGTTGCCGCCTGGGTAACTTCGCGATCAAAAGCAGCCTTAGTGGTTTAATATCCGGCTGAGGAATACGCGCGCCCGCTCCTCCCGCGGATTGGAAAAAAAGTCGTCCGGCGCCGCCTCTTCAATAATCCGTCCTTGATCCATAAAGACGATGCGGTCCGCCACTTCCCTTGCGAAGCCCATCTCATGGGTGACGACCACCATCGTCATCCCTTCCCGGGCCAGCGTTCTCATGACATCGAGCACTTCCCCGATCGTCTCCGGATCGAGCGCCGAGGTAGGCTCATCGAACAGCATGATTTTCGGCTTCATCGCCAAGCCGCGCGCAATCGCGACGCGCTGCTGCTGCCCTCCCGAGAGCTGCGACGGGTAAGCCTTCGCTTTATCCGCAATGCCCACCTTCTCGAGGTTCAGCATCGCCGCCTGCTCGGCTTCCTGTCTCGACATGCCGGCTACTTGTATCGGAGCGAGCGTAATGTTTTCCAGCACGGTCTTATGAGGGTACAGGTTGAAATGCTGGAATACCATCCCGATATTCCGCCGCAATTGATTGATGTCGGTGGATTTGTCATTGACCCGAACGCCGTCCACGATCAGTTCGCCGTCCGTAACCGTTTCCAAACGGTTGATGCAGCGTACCATCGTGCTCTTCCCGGAGCCGCTCGGTCCGATGACGACGACCACTTCCCCCTGCTTAATCGATAAGTTAATATCCTTCAACACGTGGAATTTGCCGTAATGTTTGTTGATTTGATGGAATTGAATCATTGCTTTCCCCCCTTTGCGCCGGAATGAAATCGGTGATAACAATCAGGTTAATAGGAAAACAACGGAAAACTACCGAATCCGACAAAATTAAAATGATAAAATTTGCAGGGAATTGTGCGAGGGAAGGATTGCTGACCCGCTCTCCGATGGCCGGACACAAAAAAATCACCTGAAAGCCTCGGCTTTCAAGGTGATTTTCCCAACGCGCCTTATCGTCCGCTCTGCAGAAGACGGTGCTTCATGGCATAGTCGACAAGCTGGCTTCTGCGCGTAACATTCAACTTATTCATCATTCTTGACTTATGGGTATCGACCGTCTTGATGCTGACCATCAATTCCCGGGCAGTCTCCGCCAGCGTATAGCCTCTGGCCAGAAAACGGAGCACTTCGATTTCCCGCGGGCTCAGCAGCCGGTAAGGATCGCCGGCCTCCGCTTCCGGCGGCGTTTGGTTGAGCATCGACGATACCAGGATCCGCGTTTCCTGCGGCCGCAGGTAGACGTAGCCGCTCATCACCGAATCAATGGCCGTATACAATTCTTCATCCACCGCCGCCTTCGGAATATAACCGGAGGCTCCCGCCCTCATAATCGACGTAATATAATCCTCGTCTTCATGCATGGTGAGGACGATGACTTTGGCCTGCTCATGCCGCTGCTTGATCTCGGCCAGCACCTGAATGCCGTCCAGGCGCGGCATGCTGATGTCGAGCAGCAAGAGATGCGGCTGGACTTCCTCATACAGCCGCAGGGCCTCGACGCCATCGGCGGCTTCCCCCACCACCCGGAAGGACGGCTTTTTGTGCAAGAGCAGCTTCAAGCCCGCGCGGAGCAGCGCGTGGTCATCCACGATCATGATCTTGACGGTCTGTATGGTCTGTTCCATCACTGTCCCCCTGTTCCAGTACTAACGGGATGGTCGCCCGCAGCTCGGTCCCGCCGGCACTCGTCGTTGTCACATGGAAGGAACCGCCCAGCAGCTCGGCTCTTTCCTTCATGCCGTATAATCCGATCCGCTGCTGCTCGCGCGCCCTGGCGAAATCTTCCGGCTCGATGCCATGGCCATTGTCCCGAATCGTCAATTGCACCCGGGAATCGGAGACGTCCATCCTGATCTCGATCCGGGTCGCCGCCGCATGCTTCACGACATTGGTCAAGCTTTCCTGCAAAATCCGGTACAAGGCGACCGCGATATGGCTGCCGATGGCGATATCCGCTTCGGGAACGGACAGCAGCACCGCAATGTTGTGCTTCTGTTCGAATTTTTGCGCATATTTCTTGATTGCGGAGATCAATCCCATATCGTCCAGAATCGGCGGTCTTAACTCCACCGCCAAATCCCGGATCTCCCGCAAAATTCCGGCCGCCATATCCCGGCTGGCATACAGCAGCTCCCGCTGCTCGGCATCCTTCGCTTCATCCGCCAGCACGCGCATCGTCACCATCAGCGACGTGAGCGCCTGGCTCGTCTCATCGTGCAGCTCGCGCGAGATTCTCTTTCTCTCATCCTCCTGCGCGGACAGCAGCTTCAAAATCAGCGTATCCCGCAGCCGGTCCTTATGCTGCAGCTCGGTCAGCAGCTTCTCGACTTCAATGTTGGAGTCAATCAGACTATCCGCCATTTCATTGAACGCCCGCGCCAGCTTCCCTACCTCGTCGCCGGTCGTCACCTGCGCCCGCAGAGACAGCTTCCCGGCCGATATTCCGGTCGCCACGGCAACGAGATTGTTGATCGGCTTCGTGATGAAGCGGGTCACGTAATACGTAATGCCGGCCGTGGCCGCGCATACCAATAAGGCCGCGACAATCAGCTCTCCGATTTTCATAAAAATATAGGACCGTGCCTGCGTCTCCTCCATGCCAACCCGAACGAATCCGACATCTCCCCCCTCGATGGGAACCAGGATATCATGAATGCGGCCTTCATCCGTTAGCAGCGTGGCCGCCTGCTGGCGGTTCGAGCCATCGGGCAGGTGCGCGGTCCGGATGCCTAGCGGCAGCTGTCCGGAGAAGGTGTCGCCGACCAAGCCGTTATTGCTGTTGATCACCAGGATGTAGCGAACATCTTCGTTCGTCTTCTGGGCCTGGGTGATGAGGAGATGAAGCGAAAATTGATCGTCCGTCAGGATATAATCCGAGCTCAACGCCGCGATATTTTGCGCAATATTGGAGCCGCGCTTCTTCAGCTCTTCCGCCATCATGCTCGTCAGCGAGTCCCAAATGATCGAGCCCAGGACCAAGGCCAGAAAGATGAGAGCGGCAAAGATGGTGCCGAATATTTTCTGGTTAATGCGAAGCCTCCCCATCCATCTCATAGGCGGCCTCGCGACATCTGCTTTCCTCTGTAAGCGGTCTCATACAGCCGCGGATCGAAGGTCACGAACCGATCAATGAACAGCCCCTCCAGCGCCGGCTTCATCGCTTCCTGCTCATGCATGGAGAGAAAAAGTTCTTTTACCATCTGCTTCTCTTCATCCGGCAAGCTGCTGCTGATGACAACCGGACTGGTGCCCGCCGGCTTCGACTTGGCGATAATATGCAGGGAATCGGCCAGCTCCGGATTTTTGCGCTTGGCCTGCTCATAGACCAGGCTGTTCACCGCCGCGGCATCCACGACCCTGTCAATGACGGCCTTAAGCGAGCTGTCATGATTGTAGGTATAGACGTAGCGTCCGAAAAAATGCTCCGGCGTTTCCTCGAATTCGGCCAGCCGCTCACTGATAAAAAAGTAGCTCGAGTAGCTCGCAGGATCGGTAATGGCGATGCTTTTCCCCTTCAAATCGTTAAGATCCGTCATCCCGCTGTCGCGATTGACGACCAGATAGCCATAATAATACGGCACGCCCATTCGTTCCTGCATCGCAATCGCTTCCAGCCCCTCGGCCTTCTTTTGCTTGTAGGTCAGATAGGCCCCTGACGACAGCAGAGCAATATCGGCCCCGCCATTCATCATTAACATCGTAATTTCATTATAGCTCTTGCGCTGAATCAGGATCGCGGGCCGGTTCAGCTTATCTCCTACATAATCGGCAATGGCCCGATAGGAATTGATCGTATCGGCCGGCGACAGCACACTGGAAATCGCCACGCGAAGCGGGGGCGGCGAATCGTCTCGGGAATCGGGCGGCGTACTTTCCGTCTCGGCGAACACAATCTGATAACCGGAGCGCCCCGACGTGCAGCCCGATATCATCGCGGCAAGCAAAAGCAGAAGCAGCATTCCCTTTGCCCTCGGCAGCCTGATCCTTCTATTCTTCATGGTGCGTATAGGCTCCCTCCCTCGACAGCGCCCACCTCGGGGACGTTTTTTGCATCCCCAAGTATAGCATGAAAAGCACGCCCTCTCTATAAACGATGCCCTTTCCAACCCGTTTTAAGGAGTTTTTGCCTACTCGTCCCGCCCAGTGTAGGATTTTTTCCGACAGCGGCCGCGTTTTCTCCTACAAAAAATCAGAACTTTGCTGATAGTATCGGGGCTGGCCTAAGCCTGATAATGAAAAGCGAGGAATGCAAATGAAAGACAGGGAGGTACGATAACGCCGTGGACAGCCCATAGACATCGCCAAGAGTCATCACTCTTTCTGAAACCGGTTCCGCTAACCGTTGGAAGGCATCGTCCCCGCAATCATTTGTTTTTTCATTTTGTTTATCTACAGCTAAGAATCGAGGTTGATTGCATGATTTCATTTTTGAAGCCTAGAGTAAGCGCTGCCAAGGTGCCGCCGGAGCAAGTCCAAAAAACGTATAAGCGCTTCCGGATCCAATCCTTGATGGGTGTTTTCTTCGGCTATATGGCCTATTACATCGTTCGGAACAATTTTGCGTTATCGACGCCGCATCTCCAGAACGATCTCCACCTCAGCGCGACGGAAGTCGGGCTGCTGAGCAGCTGCATGCTCATTGCGTACGGCATCAGCAAAGGCCTGATGAGCAGTCTGGCCGACAAGGCCGATCCGAAAAGGTATATGGCCCTCGGTCTTCTCATGTGTGCATTGGTCAATATTATGTTGGGCTTCTCAACGGCATTTTGGATGTTCGCCGCACTCGTTATTTTGAACGGCATATTCCAAGGAATGGGCGTCGGCCCCAGCTTCATCACGATCGCGAACTGGTTCCCGCGCAGACAGCGAGGCGTCGTCGGCGCGATCTGGAACATCTCGCATAATGTCGGCGGCGGCATCGTGGCGCCTGTCGTCGGGGTCGGCTTCGCCATGCTGGGCCAGGAGCACTGGCAAGCGGCAAGCTATCAAGTGCCTGCGGCGGTCGCGATCGTGTTCGCCCTGATCGTATTGGCCCTGACCAAGGGCTCTCCGGTCAACGAAGGCTTGCCGCCGCTGAACGAGATCGTCCCGGATGAATCCGAGCCGGCCGCATCGGCCTCCTCCGCTTCCAAGCCGCCGGAGGATATGTCGGTCTGGCAAATTTTCAAAAATTATGTCCTGTTCAACAAAAACGCCTGGTTCGTCTCGTTCGTAGACGTATTCGTCTATATGGTGCGCTTCGGCATTATTAGCTGGCTGCCAATCTATCTTTTGAACGTGAAACATTTCACTAAGGCGGAAATGAGCGTCGCCTTTCTCTTTTTCGAATGGGCGGCCATCCCTTCCACGCTCCTGGTCGGCTACATATCGGACCGGTTCTTCAAGGGCTACCGCATGCCGCCGGCCATTATCGCCATGATCATGATTTTCTTCTGTATCATCGGCTACTGGCAGAGCGGTTCGCTGCTGGTCACGACGATATTCGCGGCCATCATCGGATGCCTGATTTACATTCCGCAGTTCCTCGCGTCCGTGCAGACATTGGAGGTCGTGCCGCCCTTCGCCGTTGGATCGGCGGTTGGTTTGCGCGGATTTATGAGCTATATTTTGGGCGCTTCCTTGGGAACGACGCTCTTCGGCTTCATGGTAGACCGGGTGGGCTGGAACGGCGGCTTCTACGTATTGCTGACTGCCGTAATATTGTGCATTGTTTTCTGCATTCTGACCCATATGGGGGCCAAGGAAATGGAACGCGCCAAGCAGGAAGCGGTGAAACCGTAAGCTGCGGTGTCCCAAAAAGCGACTGCCGCTTCGCATCCATTCCGAGAAGCTTCTTCCGGGCAGATGCCCGTCAGGAGCTTCTTATCGTTCAGGCGGCGCTTAGGTCAATAATGGGATTGGATCTGGATAGTTTCAACATAACTGTAAGCATCAACTCATCATTCCCTGAACCGAAGTGTTCAACATATTTTACGGTACGCCGCTGATTGACATACGATTTCGTTTGTACATAAAAAAATAAGCAGGCCCCGGTTCCGCCTGAGCGGGCCGGGGCCTTATAGAGAGGAAGAGGACTACCGTAAGTTAGGGCGAAGCCGGAATCGTAATCTCCACGATCCGGTCCTCGCTGTTCGTCAGCGACGAGACGCGGTATTCCAGCGGAGCGGCAAGTCCGAGCATCGCCACCATATCATGCAGATCCGATCGAAGCTGCAGTTCATCCCCTTCATAGCGAATCTGCATTCGTTCGCGGCCGGCATCGCGGGCCGTCTGGAACCGTTCGGCCAAGGCGGGGGCGTCATGAACGGCCCGGTCGGCCAGGAGCACGTCCGGGCTCCATACCTTCTCCAGCTCGCGGGCGAAGCCGCTTAGCGCGCCGCCTTCCGCCTTCATCCGATCGACGGCCAGCGCGTAGGCCCGATCGGCAGCCGGGGCCTGCCCCGCCTCCCAGATATGATCGCCCCGCATCTCTTCATCGGTGCGCAAATAATACGTGTACCGGATCTGCTTGCCCCGGTTCGGCAGCGGGTCGTCCCAGGTTGCGTCCAAGTGGTACCAGGAACCGTCGAGCTGCACGAGATTCCAGGCATGCAGGGTTCCGCCCGCCTCGCCTTCGATAATTTGGCCCGGAATGCCAGCCTCTCGCAGCATGGCATGTACCAGCAGCGCATAGCCCTGGCACACGGTCTTGCCCTCGGTCAGCGCTTCGTACGCCGTGAACTTGGTCATTCCCTCGTCATAGGTGAGATGACTTACGACATAGTCGTGTATCGCTCTTACCTTCTGATGCGGCGAATCATCCGGAGCCGTAATCTCCTGCACGATCTCGCGGGCCCGGTTCAAGACGAACTGTGTTTGTTCCCGCGTTTCTCTGTATTCCACATATACGGTGACGAGCGCATGATCGGCGCTCCCTTTCCATTGGAACGAATACTTGCTTACATTGTACCTGATAAATGGATCGGAATGAAGCGCGGCGGACAGAGCTTCCGTCACCTGCGCGGTCAGCGCGTCGGTGCTGCCTTCATAACGGAAAGAGGAAATGCCCTCCCGCTGCGTAAACCGTTCCTCGAACCAATTCGTCATCGCCTCTGCGTCATTCAGCACGACCTCGAAGGGGCGGGCTTCCACCGTCGGCCACAAGGCCAGTCCAGCCACGACGCTGACGATGAAGCAGCCCAGAAGCAGCATACGCATAACGGAGAACGGGGAGCGACGTCTTGGCCGCTTCCGGAAGGCCATTCCCTCATCGTATCCCCCGCCCTCTCGCACGTCTGCATCATACAATCCGCAACCCACCTTTCCATCCGGCGGTGTTGTCCGCCTTTGGTGGTACGTATCGTAACATACGGATTTTGCAGATGCTGTCTAGTTATAGGATGAGCTTCCCCGTTCCCGGCCTCTGACGATTCTATTCCGCTCGACAGTGTCCACCAGCAACAGTGCGGGTTCAGGCTTGTTCCACCCGAATAACCCCTTTCCCCCTTTTTGGAAAAAGACGAGCCGTAGCGAATCGATGCGGCATTTGCCTATAAAAAAATACGCAGCCGGCCGAAAAAGCCGGTTGCGCGTCGCTTAAATCAAGTCAATAATGTCCGCTGCGCCGCAGATGCCCGCTCCGGATAACAACAAGGCATCTCGGCCGACAGCCCGAGGCGCCAGCGGAAGAACGGGAGCACCTCCTGCCAGAAGCGGGGATCCTGCTCCGAGCAGCTATGCCCCGGACTGTCTACGAACACGTGCTGCTGCGGATACCCCAGCCGGGACAGAATTCCCTCCAGCTCTCCGGCCGGGATGAAGCCGTCCCCCCGGGAGTGCACCATCAACACAGGCACCCGGCCTTCCGTACGGGCCTCGTTGTCGGACAACGAGCGGGCCAGATCGAGCTCTTCATACACCGAGACGGGAATCTGGGAGCGGTACAGCCAGATGCGCGGAATGACCGTGGCGAGCGGAAAAGACGGCAGCCGCCGCCGGCGCAGCTCCGCAGCGACCAGGGTCAGCGGGCGCGCAGGCATGGAATCCGTCACCAGCGCCTGCACACCAAGACCGCAATCCAGCGCCATAACGGCGCCGAAGCCGCCCAACGAATGGCCGAGCACCCCGATTCGATCCGGCTCGATGTCGGGACGGGTACGCACATAACGAACCGCAGCGAGCAGGTCATCGCGGAACAGAAGCGGCGAAGGGGCCTTGACCGCCCCGCTGTCGCCATGGCTGCTCACATCATACAGCAGCAGATTGAAGCCGGCATCCGCCAGCGGGTACGCATAGCGAAGCACGCGCTCGCGGTTCGAGCCCCATCCGTGGCAAATAATAATGACCGGAGCGCGCTTTGCCGGAGTGTTCCCCTTGCCCCATACGAACCAGCCCCGCAGCGTGGCGCATCCGTCGAAGGAGATGCGCTCGAACGGGCGCTCCGGCTCCTTCCGCACCGGCACTTGCCGCGGCGACTGGCTCTTCACCGCGAGCGTCCAGGTTCCTCCGGCGAGGCAGCCCAGCGCGGCCATCGCTCCCATGCTGTAGGACCATATATCAGTTAGCTCTGTCATCTTCCTCCCGCCTCACTTTCCGGTTCATCCATCCCATCGATGCCGCAAGCCGTCGCTGCATGACCGGCATGCCTTGGAGAGCGGCGATGCTCAGGATCGCTTGTGGACTAACTTCTAGTATCGTCAGCCTCCATATAGGCTATCCTTTCCGAAACCAATTTACTTTTATTGTATACCATATGTCCAAATTTTCCTAGATTTACGGCTCAAAATACGATAATGGCAAGCATTCCACGGGAACAATCGCCGCCTTCCGGGAAACATCCATGCTGGGGCTCGTTTCCACCAGTCCCAGCATCCTAAATTTTGCCGTAACTGTTCAAAAATTGCGAAAGAAAACCGATAACTTCAGTATATCGGCGAGATGCCCGTGCTGCCGGCCAAGAGGCCGCGTCACGCATTTGTCCCTTGCAAGGAGAAAGGAAGGATTAAATATGAATGTATCTGCGGTATCTGCAGGCGGTCTAGTGAGCTCTGGCAGCAGTGCCGCCAGCGGCATCGACCGGCAGATTGAAAGGCTGAACAAACGAAAGGCTGTCATTGCGGAGAAAATGTTGGCCGTCGCCACCGGCGACGACGAGCAAAAAGTGAAAGACGAAAAGATAAAGGCGCTCAAGATGGAGATGCAGGTCATTGACATGCAAATTCAGCAGCTATTGAAGAAAAAAATGGAGATGGAGAAGAACAAACAAGATCCGTCCAAAGCGGACACGGGAGATATAGGGCCTTCGATCAGCGACTTGATTCAACCCGACGAGAAGCCGCAAGGCAACTCCGTTTTTATTGATATGAAGCTGTAGCGAGGGACGGGACTGTCCGGGCCGGGCCACGCTTGCTCCTTCCGCCCGCTCCGGCGCTTGGTTGACGGTTCTCATCGCCTCTTGTGCCGGAGCGGCGTCCTGGAAGGAGCGCTCACTCCTCTGACCATCCTCACCGCCATGGTGCGGATCGGTGGACTCCCCTTCTGGCATTCTCCCTTGCCTCTGCCCTCTATGGCGGTTCTCCCGTCTGCTTCGCTATCCCAATGTTCTGGCCAGCCGAACGAAGCGGGCTGCATGCTCAGCCAGCGCGGCATAATGGCCGGCACGGATGTCCTCGCTCCGGATGAGCTTCGAACCGAGCCCGAACGCGGAGGCGCCGGCCTCGGCATAAGCTTCCATCGTCGACAGATCGACGCCGCCTGTCGCCATGATCGGAATATGGGACAGCGGGCCGCGAATCTCGCGGATATAATTCGGCCCGAGCGTGCCGAGCGGGAAGAGCTTCACCGCCTTGGCCCCGGCATTCCACGCCCGCACGATCTCGGTCGGGGTCAGCACGCCCGGCCAGACATCGACGCCGCGCCCGGCAGCATAATCGATGACGGCCTCGTCCAGATTCGGCGAGATGAGGAACTCCGCTCCCGCGTCCATGGCCGTACGGGCCATACCGGTATCCAGCACGGTGCCGGCGCCGATAAAGGCCCGGCCCTCGAACCGATCGCGCCATCGGCGGATGATATCCGGGGCGCCATCGGTGTTCATCGTAACCTCCATGAACCGTATCCCGCCGGATACCAGCGCTTCCCCGGCCCGATCGGCCGTGTCTCCGGCATAGCCGCGGAATATGGCGACAATCCGTTCCTGCAGCATGAGTGACGTCAGATCTTCCTTGCGGTCCGGATACTCCATCCTCCCGCCCCCTTCCCGGTTCTAGTTATCGTGATGCCCATCCCAAGCCATTCGGTATGCCGCTTCGGGCAAAGACGAGACTCCGCCCGGGTTACCTGCTTAATTCGCCTGCCTGCCGCAGCTTCTCGGCCCGGCTCTTGGCGAAGGCCGCGCTGCCGATGACGCCACCGTCATCGATTAATTCGCCCTGGCGAATCGTGAGCCGCTCCAGATAGCCGTGATAGACGGAGCGGGACAGCGTCTCCCGCACCGGCTTCAGCAGCCGGTCGCCGGCCATGGCGCCGCCGCCGCCGATAACGATGACATCCGGGCTCAGCAGCGAGATGGAATACGACAGGCCGGTGCCGAGCACCTGGCCGGTATATTCCATAATCTCGACGGCCAGCGCATCCCCTTCGTCATAGGCTTGCGATACATGGGCCGCGGTCAGCTCTCCCCGCTCGTAAGCGCCTCGCAGCAGGCTGTCGCGCCCCGCCTCCAGCGCTTGCTTCGCTTGGCGCACGATGCCTGTCGCCGAGACCACCGTCTCCAGGCAGCCGGTCAGCCCGCAGCCGCACGGGGTCGTCTCGCCCGGGATCGCGACATGGCCCAGCTCTCCCGCCATGAAGCCGCTTCCGTAATAGAGCTCCCCTTGCACGACAGTCGCGGCCGCCAGTCCGGTTCCGATCGTGACGCCATGCACGACGCCCGCGCCCCGGCCAGCTCCGCTCATCGCTTCGCCATAGACATACATCCGGACATCGTTGTCGATGAAGACCGGCACGCCCACCTTGGCGCTGAGGCGCCCGGAGACGTCTACATTATGCCATTTCAGATTGGAGGCGAAGATACTTACGCCGCGCTCCGGATCTATAAAACCCGGAATTCCGGCGCCGACAGCCAGAAGCCGGCTCCGATCCGCCTCGAACTGAACGAACAGCTCGTCAATCATATGAGCGATCTTGTCCAACACATGGTCGACGCCAAGCGCCGCTTCCGTAGGCTGCTTTAGCTTCCCAACCATTTCATACCGCTCATTCACCAGGCCGCACACGATATTCGTGCCGCCGACATCGATCCCTACCATATAGTGCATGCTGGTTTCCTGCCCTTCCCTCTAGTCGATAGCTATGTTTGATTCGTATTATAGCACGAGATGCGCCGATCTTTTGCGTGAAAAAATCACCGGATTACAAATTTCCCGCAAACGAAAGAAAACGAAAACCTGTGCGGCGGGCCGCCCTCCGAACGCGAAAATAACATCTGGGGCGGTCTTCAACAGCGCCGCCTCGGTGAACTTCTGCAATTTCGCCTCAAAATCGCCTTAATCTTGCAACCATTATGGAAGACGCGGGAACGGCAAATCGTTATAATGATACTGTGATGTATATCACTACATAAGGAAGGCGAACATTTGGTGTAGATGTACAAGACGCAGGAGCAACGCTCAACCATCGGTCCAAGAGGTGATTATTCATGACATATGTCGATATCAGTTCCATAAGCCCGCAGATGTTCGTGACGGTGCTGTTTTTTCTGCTTATCGTGTGTCCGCTCGTCAGTCTGGGAATCGTCCGTCTCTTCCAGCAGCGCGTGAAGATCGGCATCACATACATTGCATCCGCTATCGTCTCCTACATCGTCTTTCTCATCGCTGCCGAATTCGTGAACAAGACATGGGGATGACGCGCACCCGGCCACCCTATTTTTTCGAAGCATCCTTGCCGACAAGGATGCTTTTTTTGATCCAAGCGTCCCGCTTCCGGACATGTTGCAGGAGCTTGCCGCGGCGGCAAAAAAGCCCCCGCCGCCAATTCCGCCGCCTGATGAGCGGAGAAAAAGCAATGAGGGCCATGCATGATGTCATTCGCTGCCGTCGTTCTCGATTGGCGGAATTTCCAACTCAGGATCGACAGAGTCGTTATCCTCCTTCGGCGGGGCCGGCTTTTTCACTTGCAAGCCTGCCTTTTCGTAGAAATCCGATTTGAGCGTATTGAACTGGGTCGTGTAATCGTTGAACTGCTTCTTCAATTCTTCGACCTGGCGGTAGGCTTCATTCCGTTCCGCGACCGCCTTATTGATGGACTTCAGCTTCGTATCCTCCGACTTCAGCTGGTCGTACAGCGACTGCTCATGTTGAATCCACTTCTCATAGCTCTCGAAAAGCGACTTGAACGTGTCATACCGCTTCACGTAGGCTTGATAGGCGTCTTCCGCCGGCTTCTTCAGCTCCTCTTCCTTCAGATTCGCGATGATGCCGTCCATCTCGCCAATCTGCTCGCGCGCCTCGTCCAGCTGCGCCTTCATCTGCTCCAGCACCTGCTTGCGTTCGGCGAGCGCCTGATTCGTATTGTCGATCAGCGTCTGCACATTGCGGTTGTCCTGCTTGCCCTGATTAATAATCGAAATGTATTGCTTCTCATCCTTATCTTCAAGGGTTTTCAGCGAGCTCATCGCAGCCGGCACGTTCACTTCCGTCGACGAAGCCTTCTCGAACCGGTCGAAAATTTGCGTCGTCGGGGATGCGCCGCATCCCGACACCGCTACGGCGATGGACAATAACGCCGCCGCTGCGCCCCATATTCTCAATCCTGCCACTCTTCGTACCTCCCTAGTTCCTGCTACAGACGCTTGTCATGGTGAAAATTGCATACAAAGTGAGCGTTCGGATCATAGACCTCGAACTCGTACCCCTTGCTCTGGATATACTCGATGATCGACGGCAAGGCTTCCAGCGTCTGCTGGCGATCATGCATCAGGATGACCTCCACGTCCTCCGTCAGTCCTGCCTTGACCTGCTCCAGGATCCGGTTCGGCTGGCCGATATATTGCCAGTCGAGGGAATCAAGCGTCCAGTCCCACATTTTGAATCCGGCCTGCGCGATATCGCCGCGGAATGCTTCCCCAATCTGCGGAGCGCTTCCGTAAGGAGCGCGGATAAGCGTCGGCGTCACGCCGGTCAGATCGTTGACGATGCCCTGCGCCTCCTGGAATTCCTTGATGAAATTGTCCGAACTGCCGCTCTTGTACAGCTTATTGTAATCATGCGACATGCTGTGAAGCCCCGGATAGTGGCCGTCTTCCGCGATCCGCTTCACCGCGTCGGGATAGGTTCTCATATTGTCGCCAAGCATGAAGAACGTTGCCTTGATACCGTGTTGGTCCAGCAGATCCAGCATGTCGTTCGAATACTTGCTTGGACCGTCATCGAATGTAAGATAGGCGACTTTGCGGGTCATGCCATTATACTCCTTCGGCACTTCCTTCTCGACCGCTGCCGAGGCGAAGGCGGCGACTTCCGTGACAACCAGTTCGCTGCTGGTCGCGGATGCCGTTCCGGTTCCTATCAAACTCTTAGCGACCGAGTATGCGCCATAGCAAATGCCCACAACGAGCAGCAATAATACGGTCCGTCCGATCCATCTTTTCTTGCTCTTCCGCTTCCGTGTGCTTCTCGCCATCACATTTCGATTATTCATGCTCTTTCTCCACTTCCTTCTCCTTCTTTCGACACTACTATAATACAAGTCTAGCATTTTGACATTACAGAAACATGACAAAAAGGGAAAATAAGCAGAATTAATATAAACAATGTTGTTACCATTCCATAGAAAAAATATGGTAGGAATCGAGAATTCGAGCGGATAGGAGACGAGGAAATAAATATGATGAGTTCTGCTGACACTGCTGGAGCGGGGAAGGATAGCGCTAAGGAATCCGCTTCCGGAACGAGATCTGCCCGTTTCTGATGTCTGCATTCGCTTGGCGGGCAGCCTATCCTGCGCCTGTGCGCCAGGGCGGGAGCTTGCAACGCCTGCGCGTTAGGAGTACGGCGCCCCGTCAGCGCGACGCCGGCCGCATTCACGGCCGCCCCAACTATTTATATGGGCGTCATGCCCCAAATATGACCCGGGAACGAATTGAGGGCAAACTCCCGCGAAATGCTGCAACCGCGGGAGTTCTTTACGTTTTTTATCCATATTTACAAAAATGAAAGGGAACGTAGGAGACGTGCGACCGGTCTTCCAGAGCCAGGTCGCCATTTTTTTTGCGGTACATGGCAGCAAAGCCAAAGCATCGCCTGCGCAGACTAGGAAAACATAGTTGCAGACGAGAAAAGCATGATAGGCGCGGCACGCCAATGACGGTGATGGCCGAACATGCTCTGGTGCAGCTCTTGCCTTCAGCCTCTAACACATTATTTTCTAGTATAAGTCTCTTTGATGACTCTTCCCCATCAAATCAAAGTTGCCAGTCCAATACTCTATGTTCTCCATACATTAGGGAATTGGTTATTCGCATTTCATTTCTGATTTAATTCTTAAATTTTATTCATTCAATGATAAGTTGAGTCTTACGTGTTCAATGTTAGTATAAAAAGAGGGTTGAAATATGAACCTTAGGAGGAAATAAAATGAATCTAAACAAAGCAATTCTAGCATCTATGATCGTATCCAGTATGTTAGTGGCCGTGACAGGCCCAATTCCTGCAGGAGTCGAGGCTGCGCAAGAGCAGAAGCAAACGAATAGTAAGAAGGTTCAAATCGACAAAACGATGGCCGCCAAGCTGCAAAAAGCGATAAAGCAGTTTGCGGGGAAAGAGATCAAGCTGCAGGATGCTGCCGAGTTATTAAGCGGTTCAGATGCGAAGGTTACATCGGTAGATGGTAAGTACATTGTCTACTTTAATGATAAAGAAGGAGTAGAGTCGATAGACGGACCGCTTCCACTCGATAAAATCAGCAAAGAGACTCAGGACAAGGTTCTGAAAGCGCTGAAAAAGGCATACGCAAAGAAAACATACGTCCTTGATAAAGAAGCGGTTCTGATGCAAACTTATGATGGAAAAAAAGAGAAACTAAAAGATTTTATTTCATATAAGCTGACAGGGAAAGACTTTGAGGCAGTATGGAGGAGTGGAGCAGGTTTTGTGAGTGAGGTTACCATAAAGCTTGCCAAGGAGGATCTTGATTCGAAATGGCTGGAAACGGCAGCAAAAGCGATAAAAACGGCTTTCGATCATGATTTGAATGTAAGAGAGGCGTTTCTTGTTGCTAGCGGGGACCATTATTATATGTTGTCGCTTGAGGATAACGCTGTATCACTTATGATGGATGCAAAAAAGGCAAAGATTGTGAACGTATTTCATAATACAAGAAAAAAAGTAACGACAGACCAAAAGATTACGGCAAAAGATGCAAAGGAAGTGGTCGCTCCGCTTGCCAAGGAATTATACAATATCGATATTGCGGGATATGAAGTGAAATGGGACAACGCAACGAAAGATTACCATTTCGTTACAGGCAAAGAAACGATAGTGAGAGCAGCATTGGATGCTGATAAGAACGCAGTGTATATTATATCAGATGGCTCAGAATGATTGGTGCGCCAATGTTCTCGGTCTAAAAATACAGGCTCAAATGCATGTACAAATTCTAATTTTTGCCCACATGGCTCGGGGGTCGCACTTCCCGAGCTATTCGTGTTGGCAATGGACTGTTGTGTCAGTCTAATACTATATTTTCTGGTTCAAATCTATTTATGGACTCTACCGGTGGCTTAGTCTAAAACTTATTTCTCAAAGACTGACGATTTATCATGTTAGAAAATCGCGCTGCATCAACAGTTCCTGTCTGCAACTTTATTTTATTTGTACATTGACCCTCGTAAGTTCGCCCATCCCATACCATGCTTCTCTTTTATTTGAGCAAAAACTCGCTCTCTCGCTCTATTGTTTCTTTCCTCTGCCCATAATTCAGTTTGTTTTTTCGATATGGCGAAGGTGATCCGCCTCTTCAACCTATTCAGCCCACACATAGCGAAGGTGGTTCTCCTCTTCAACCCACACATAGCGACTAATGCGCTTTCCTGCATCTATACTCTCTGTACTTTGGCCCCGGAACAGACAAGCTTTACAGGCTGCCGGGTTCGAGCGATACATTTTATAACCGTCACGGTGGCTGCTCTGCAAATACGGATTGATCATCCTCAGCGCGCTGGATGGATGGAACGACAACTCGTCGGCCGATGGCTTTTTCATTTGCTCCATTGAAGCTGCGGTACCACCCTCCACTCTAGTCGTTTGGTCCGCCAAAGTTGCAGTATCACCCTCCACTCTAGTTATTTGCCCTGCCAAAGCTGCAGTATGTCCCTTCACTCTAGTTATTTGCTCTGCCAAAGCTGCAGTATCTCCCGCTCCTGTATTCATCTACTCCATCAAAGCTGCAACAACTCCTGTATTCATCTACTCCACCAAAGCTGCAACAACTCTCGCACCTACGGTCATCTTTCTCCACCGATGCTGCAAAAATGCAGCAATTTCATTGAAGACGAGGTTGTGAAAATAGGATTACTGCAAAATTACAACAATTCCCCTAGGGTAAGGCGCAGATAGCGTTCAAAACGGCGAAATGATGCCGTTTTGCAGGATTTTCTCGGAATTTAGCCTCTGGAGGCTAAAAATGCTGCGCCTGTGCAGCAATTTCATGGGCGTACCAGCTTACTCCATGCGCGTACCAGCTTGCTTCTTCCGCGTACCAGCTTACTCCATGCTTGGACCATCTTGCTTCTTCCGCGGGCCAGCTTGCTCCAGCGCAGACCATCTTGCTTCACTCAGGGACCAGCTTGCTCCCTAACCTAACCGAACCGAACCTGTCCTGCCTTCCCCAGCCCCGCGTATCATAAGAAAAAGACTATCGACAGGACTTGGTCGATAGTCTGCACCCGGGAACGAATCCCGGGTCAATCTTGGTAAGCGCCGTTATCTGTCCGCCATCCGCTAGCGATGGACGACATGCTGCGGCGCTCCTGACAGATAAGCGCGAATATTATCAGCGGCAATCGCGAGCAGGCGCTGCCGGGCCGCTTGCGAGGCCCAGGCCATATGGGGCGTGACGATAAGCCGCTGATGAGGCATGAGCAGCGGATGCGATGCCGGCGGCGGCTCCTCCGCGAGCACGTCCAGCAGCACGCCGCAGAGCCGGCCTGCCCGCAGCGCGTCGGCTACGTCCTGCTCATGCAGCAGCCCGCCGCGGGATGTATTGATAAGCACCGCCGTCCGCTTCATCTTCCCGATGAAGGCCCGGTTGACCATGCCCCGCGTCTCTTCGGTCAGCGGACAATGCAGCGAGACGATATCGGCCTCGGCCAGCAGTTCATCCCGGCTCACGAACCGAATGCCGGTCTCGCTCTCCGGCACGGTGCGGGTGGCCGCGATGACCTTCATCCCGAAGGCCCGGGCCAGCACGGCCACCTTGCGTCCGATCTCTCCGTAGCCGATGATGCCGAACGTCCTGCCGGCCAATTCCGTCTGCGGCGACAGCCAGTAGCTGAAATCCGGCTGGCGGGACCAGCCGCCCCGCTTCACCGAGCGGTCATGCGCTTCTACGCGGTGGCACCAGGCCAGCAGCAGGGCGAAGACGAACTGGGCAACATTGTCCGCCCCGTATCCCGGCACGTTCGTCACGGTGATGCCCAGCGACCGCGCCGCCTCAGCATCGACGATGTCATAGCCGGTCGCCAACACGCCGATATAGCGGAGCGACGGCAGCTTCCGCAGCGTCTCCGCAGACAGCGGCGTCTTGTTCGTCAGCACGATCTCCGCCCCTTGCGCCCGGGCTTCGATCTCCTCCCTATCCGTGCGCGCATGCGCCTCCACATGCACCTCGGCCGCAGACAGGCCCAACCCTTCCGCGACTGCCGTGCGCAGCACGTCCCAGCTCAGATCGCCGGGATTGAGCGCGTGGCCGTCCAAGATGACGATCCGCATCGCTTATTGCCCCCTTGTTTTCCTCGCTTCCGCTTCGTTATTCGCCGTCCTGCTTCGCCAGCGCCGCCTTGAGCAGCTCGCCCAGATTGTTGCCGAGCGGCTCCTGCTTCTCGAATTGCTTCACCAGCTTCCGCTCTTCATGCTTCTTGATTCGGCCGCCGCCATCCTCCAGCTTCTCCGTAATGTTGCAAGGAAGACACTGCACGAATTTGCCGGCCTTGCCGATCTTGAACTCCATTTTTTTATTGCATTGCGGACAGCGACGGTTCGACAGATTTTTCTCCGCCGAGCGCCGGTATTCGCATTCCTTGCTGGAGCAGACAAGCCACTTCCCGCGCTTCCCCTTGCGCTCCATCAGCCGCGATCCGCAGTCCGGGCAATGGCTGTTCGTCAGATTATGCGGCTTATACTCCGCCTGGCTCCGCTTCACTTCGCTCACCAGCTGCTCCGTCATCTGGCGAATGTCCGCCATGAAGGCCGACGTATGGGCCGATCCGCGGGCAATCTGCTCCAGCTCGCGCTCCCATTGCGCCGTCAGCTCCGGCGAGCGAAGCTGCTCGGATACGAGCTTGATGAGCTGGCTCCCCTTGCCGGTCGGCTGGAGCGAAGATCCCTGGCGTTCGATCGTGTCGGAGGAGACGAGCTTCTCAATTATATCCGCCCGGGTCGCCGGCGTGCCGAGCCCGTATTTCTCCATCTGGGTCAGCAGCGTGGCTTCGGTATACCTGGCGGGCGGCTTCGTCCGTCCGCGCCGGGTGAAGACGCGCTTCGCCTGCAGCCGCTGGCCTTGGGCCAGGATCGGCAGGCGCTGCTCGGCCCGGTCCCCTTCATCGGCATCATCCTCGTCATCCGCCAGATCCCAATCGTTTTCATATGCCTTTTTCCAGCCGTTGTCGATGACCGTCTTGCCTTTCGCATGGAGCAGTTCCCCGCCCATATCGATCGTGACCGCGACCTGCTCGTAACGGACCGGAGGCAGGAACAAGGCGAGGAAACGGCGGGCGATCAGATCATAGAGCTTGCGCTCCTCCGGAGACAGATTGGCCAGCCGCAGCGGCTCATCCGTCGGAATGATCGCGTGGTGGTCCGTCACCTTCGCGTCATCGACGATGCGCTTCGTCACATGCAGCTTCCCGCGCAGGAGCGGCTTCGCGATCGCGGCGTACGGGCCGACGGCCATCGCGTCCAGCCGCTCGGGCAGCGTTCCCGTCATATCGGAAGACAGGTAGCGGCTGTCCGTGCGCGGATACGTCACCAGCTTGTGCTGCTCATACAATCGCTGCAGAACATTCGACGTCTGCTTCGCGGAGAAGCCGTAGCGCCGGTTCGCGTCCCGCTGCAGCTCGGTCAAGTCGTAAGCGAGCGGATGCGGCTCGCTCTTCTCGGTCTTCTTCAAGCCGGAGATGACCGCCTCGCGCCCTCTCAGCTTCTCGGCCAGCGCCGCGGCCTCTTCCAGCCGGAACAGTCGCGCATCCCCGCCGGAAGCGCGCCATGCGGCCTCGAAGCCGCCGAAGTCGGCGTGAACCGTCTCATAGTCCTGCGATTGGAATTCCCGAATCTCCTGCTCGCGCTTCATCAGCATCGCCAGCGTCGGCGTCTGCACCCGGCCGGCGGACAGCGGGGTCTCGAACTTGGTCGTCAGCGCCCGCGTCACGTTCAAGCCGATAAGCCAATCGGCCTCGGCGCGGCAGCGGGCCGATTCATACAGCCGATCGAACGCCTGGCCGGGCTTCAATTGGCGGAAGCCCTCCCGAATCGCTTTGTCCGTCTGGGAAGAGATCCAGAGACGGTGGAACGGCTTGTTCCACTTCACCATCTGCATAATCCAGCGGGCCAGCAGTTCCCCTTCGCGCGCCGCGTCGGTCGCGATGATGAGATCCTTCAGATCCTGACGCTTGCAGAGCTGCTGGACCGCCTTGAATTGGTGGGATGATTCCCGCAGCACCTTTAATTTCATCCGATCGGGAATGATCGGCAGATCTTCCAGACGCCAGGTCTGGTATTTCTTATCGTAATCTTCCGGCTCCGCCAGCCCGACGAGATGGCCCAGCGCCCAAGTGACGACGTAATCGGCGCCTTCAAAATACGTTTTATGCGAGTTGCGGCATCCGAGCACGCGGGCGAGCTCCCGCGCGACCGAAGGCTTTTCTGCCAGAACGAGTGATTTCATGCGTCCATTCCTTCCTTATCGATACTCTGAACCCATTATAGCATGGCGTTCAACCGCGGTGCGTTCTTCCCTCCGCCGCCAACGGACGCAGCCCCGAGGGACACTTCCCCTCGGGGCCCGCATGGCGATGCATCATCTCGGCTTAGAGCGATCGGACGGCTCCTCCGTCGGCCAACAGCGCCTGGCCGGTCATATAGCTGTTGGCCGGCGAGGCGAGGAACGCGATCAGCCTTCCCATCTCCTCCGGACTGCCGTAGCGGCCGATCGGGATGCGGCGGCGCTGCTCCTCCGCGATCTGGCCGGCCTCCACCTGCCGCGCTTCCGCGGCCAACTCATCCAATTGGAGGACGCGATCGGTCGCGAAGCGGCCCGGGCCGACCGTATTGATCAAAATATTGTCCCCCGCCAGATCCGGAGCCAGCGTCTTGGCAAGCCCGAGCACGCCGACCCGCAGCGTGGAGGAGACGACGAGATTCTCGATCGGCTCCTTGTGCGCGGAGGAGGTCACATTGACGATGCGCCCGAACTTCTGCGCGCGCATATAAGGAAGCACGGCACGTATGGAGCGAATATAGCTGAGGAGCGTCAGCTCGAAGCCGTGCTGCCAGGCCGCGTCATCAATCTCGTCGAAGGTTCCCGGGGCAGGCCCGCCGCAATTGTTGACGAGAATATCGATCGTGCCGTGCCGCTCTCCGGTGACGGCGACGATGCGTTCGATATCTTGCGGACGGGTAATATCCGCCACGACGGCAAGCGGCCGGCTTCCTGTCCGAGCCTCGATCTGTCCCGCCGCCGCGCGAACGGTCTCTTCCCGGCGCCCGACCAGCGTCACGCGCGCGCCTTCCGCCGCGAGCGCGGAGGCCGCAGCCAAACCCAAGCCTTTGGATGAGGCCAGCACGATGGCCGTCTTGTCCTGCAGTTGCAAATCCATAGATATCCGACTCCTCTCCTGAAAATGCGGCAAGTCCGCCGATCGGCGCGGCAGACTCAACATGCGCCTACGATGTTGTTACCGACATTATACCAAATTCAACCACTTTATTCGCAATCCTCCTCATCGTTTGTGCTATGATTTTAGGGAATGGGCCGGCGGTGGCCGGTACCGCCGCGGCGCAACCGCAAGGAGGGATTCACCAATGAACGCGTTCACGCTGAAGCTGCTCGCGCTAGCGCTCATGCTGCTCGATCATATTCATTTTTATTTCCCGGAATCTCCCGATTGGTTCCATAGCGCGGGACGGCTGGCCGCACCCGTCTTCTTCTTCTTAGCGGCGGAAGGCTACGCCCATACGCGCGGCATCCGGCGCTATATGCTGCGCATGTTCATCTTCGCCCTGGTGATGGCGGGGGGCAGCGAACTGCTGACATTGGCGATGCCGGGCGGGACAATCGACAACAACATCTTCCTCTCGCTCTTCGCCGCGCTCGTGCTGATGGCGGCATTGGACTGGGCGAGAGCCTCAAGCCAGACATTGAGCGGCATCCTGATCTGCGGTGCGATCATGGGAGCGATGTTCTTCGTCGAGTACAGCTTGCTGGCGGTATCGATGGCGCTTGTCTTTCATCTGCTGCGGGGCTCTAAAGCGATGATTCCGGCGTTCGTCCTCTCTTCCCTCGTATTCTCGCTCGCGCCATACGCCAATGTGCACGCAGAGGAAATGTGGACAGCGCATTACCTGTTTGCGGTGAATCCGCAATGGATGATGATCTTCGCCATCCTGCCGATACTTGCCTATAACGGAAGACGGGGACCCGACCAGCCGTGGGCCAAATATGTATTCTATCTATTTTATCCCCTTCATGTATGGATACTGTATGCCATCCGCTGGCTGGCCGCGGCATAGGCTTGCATCTTTAACGCTCAGGCATTTAGCGTACCAAGTGCATAAACGATATCCATAATCGTTCTTTAAAGAGAGGAGCCAAAATTGAAACCGAAAAACTAGACTCAAGCAGGAAAATCGGTCCAATCTAAGGTAAAATAGTCCTACGACCGATAGGCTGCATACATAACTTTCAAGGAGAGATCATATGAAAAGCAGGTTTTCAATCGCAATAGGGGCCGCGCTGCTGCTCGCTTGCGCTACCGGAGTGTTCGCCTCCGGGTCGTACAAGCTGATCGTGGACGGGAAGAAAATCGATGCGGATATCCGGGACATCAACGGAACCGTCTATGTGCCGCTGCGCACGGTCTCGGAAGCGCTTGGGGCCGATGTTCGCTATGAGAAGGCAAGCCGGACGATCACGCTCCATTCGTCGCCGCATGCCGTGCCGGCGGCCCGAGATGCGGGGGCGGAAGCGCGTATGGCATCCCGGAAGCACCCGGCTTCGCTGGGCGAGACGGTTGTCTTTGCCGCGGGCACCGGAGCCGTCGCGATGGCGACAGGAAGCATAACCGTCGAGGAGATAGTTAGAGGTGAGGAAGCATGGGAACAAATCTACGCGGCAAACCGTTTCAATAAAGCGCCTCGCAAAGGCTTTGAATACATATTGGCCAAAGTGACCGTCAGCATCGACTCTCATGCCAATCCGGATGCGGCGATGGACGTCAACGCGTTCGACTTCACCCTGGTGTCATCCGACGGGGCCGATTATCCGGCAGTGGCCGTCGTCACTCCGGATCCTCCGCTCCGGACGAAGATCTATGTCGGCGGCACCTATACGGGATGGGCCGCCTTCCAGGTCAGTCAAGACGACGCGGAGCCGCTTATCGCGAACGGCCGCAAAGCCGACGGCACAAGCGGCCTGTGGTTCAAAACCGTTCCATAAGGACGACGCTGCCGCAGCATCCCCGGATTGGGAGGCGGCGGCAGTTTGCGTCAGGCTTATGGCAGCTTTTTCAGCTCGATCGTCTCCCGGTCTTCGTCTTCCTTGCCGTCGTCGGCCAGGCCGCGGGTGGAGTTGCGGAATTCCCGCAGCGTATCGCCGAACGCGCGCCCGAGCTGCGGCAGCTTCGCCGGGCCGAAGAGCATCAGCGCCAGCATGAATATAATGACCAGGCCGGAAATCCCGATATTGTTCAGCATCGGAGGACCACCTCCTTCCTTCAAGATGTGAGGGCTATGGACTGGCAGACGAGGCTTCCAGCCGGCGGGAATAGGCAGCGGACAGAAAAATGCTCAGTTCGAACAGCGCGATCAGCGGGATGGTCACCGACAAATGGGAGACGACATCGGGCGGCGAGATGCAGGCCCCGGCAATCGTCAAGCCGAGATAGGCGGGCTTCCGGATGCGGCGCAGCCTATCCGGCGCGATCAGCTCCAGCCGGGTCAGGAACAGAACCACGACCGGCATCTCGAAGGCGATGGCGAGCGGGAAGACGATATTGAACATCAACGTGAAATAGCGGTCGATCCCGTACATCTCCGCCGCCCCGATGCTGCGGTTCATCTGCATCAAAAATTCCAGCATCATCGGAAACACCAAGTAATAGCTGAAAGCAACCCCCAACAGGAACATCAGGAAGGAGGCGGGCACATAAGCTAGCGCCGCCCGCGCTTCCTCTTCCGTCAATCCCGGCCGGACGAACGCCCATAGCTGATAAAAGAGAACCGGCAGCGACAGCAGCACGGCGAAGAGCAACGCGCATTTCATATAGACGAACAGCCCATCCGTAAAGGCAAACACGTTCCATTCAATCCCGAGCCGGGCTGGCCGCGACTTCAGCAGAAGCAGCAGCCGCGGCGATAAGCAGAGCCCGATGCACAGCATCGCCATGAACCACGCTGAGAACACGATCAGCCGTCTGCGCAGCTCGGTCAAATGCAAAATCAGCTCTTCCTGATTATTCATTCGCTCTCGCCCCCTGTCGGTGAAGCAGAGGACGCGAAGGGTTCCGCATTTACGCCAGCGGTCCTTCCTGCTTCATATATTTGAGAATGCCCTCTGCCGCGCGATAGGCCAGCGCGCCTACGGTGGCGGTCGGGTTGTACCCGCTGTTATGAGGGAAGGCCGACGCCCCGACGACGAACAGATTATCCACGTCCCACATTTGCATGTAATTATTGACGGCGGAAGTGGACGGGTCGCTTCCCATAATGACGCCCCCCGTATTGTGCGTCGACTGGTAAGGCACGATGTTGTACGGGGCAAGCTGCCCGTTCGAGCCGATCTTGCTTGGCTTCATCTCCTGCATAATCTCCTGGGACTTCGCCGCCATGAATTTCACCAGCTCCCGATCCTGATCCTCGAAATCATAGGTAATCCGGATCTGAGGAAGACCATAGGAATCCTTGTAGGTCGGGTCCAGGTCCAGATAATGATGCCGCCACGGCATATTCGCCCCCTGCGGAGCAATCGACAAAGTCCGGTATGCATAGTGGATTGAGGCTTGTTTAAAATTTTTGCCCCAGGACGGAACGCCTTCCGGCGTCGAATTGTTCGCGATCGGGCGAAGGCCGGTCTGAGACAGGCGGATCCCCGCCCCATGAATGAAGTTGAGATCGCTATGATCGAAGTTGTCGCCATTCAGATCGTCCACCTCGATGCCCAGCGCGCCGGCGCCCGCATAGGTATTGAATTCGCGGTCCTCATAGAAGCCCACCGCGGCCCCGCCGTTCACCTGATATGCATAGTTCCGGCCGATGACTCCCTGCCCGGTGTCCGGATCGTAAGGTGTCCCCAGATTCGACAGCAGCAGCAGCTTCACGTTATTGAAGACATAGCTGGCCAAAATGACGACATCGGCCGGCTGAATGAACTCCTTCCGCGTCACGGTATCCACGTACACGACGCCCGTCGCTTTCTTGCCGCTATGTAAAATCTCGGTCACGTTGGAGTTCGTCCGGATTTCCAGATTCCCCGTCTTCTCGGCGACCGGAATGACCGTCACGACCGGATCGGCCTTCGCTCCGTACTCGCATCCGAAGCGCTCGCAGAAGGCGCAGTATTGGCAGGCTGCCCGGGCGATCCCGTCCGGATTCGTATACGCTTGCGACAGATTCGCCGACGGCATCATGTACGGATGATAGCCCAGCTTCCTGGCGGCTTCCTCGAACATCGCGATCGCCGGCGTTTTTTTCATGGGCGGCGTCGGGAACGGGTTGGATCGTTTGCCGACCATCGGATTTTGCTCCTGCTCCCCGGAGATGCCCGCCATTTTCTCGAACGTGTCGAAATAAGGCTCCAGCTCGTCATAGGTAATGCCCCAGTCCTGAATGGTCATGCCGTCCGGAATCTTTTTCTTGCCGTAGCGTTCCACCGTCTTCGTGTAAATCTCGAAATCATACGGCAGAAACCGGAAATACTGGCCGTTCCAATGGATTCCCGCGCCGCCCAGCCCTTCTCCCATCAGGAAGGAGCCGTAGCTTCGCATCGGCAGCGCCCGCTGGCTTTGTTTGTTGCGGAACGTGACCGTCTCCTTGGACAGGTCCTGCATCAATTCATAGCGCTGGGCGTAGCGCAGCTCATCGTGGACCATAAAATAATCTTCCGTCTTGTGGCTTTTGCCCCGTTCCAGCCCGAGAACCTTGATGCCGGCCTTGGTCAGCTCGGAAGCGATGATTCCTCCCGCCCAACCCATGCCGACAATGACGACGGGCACTTTCGGTAACTTCGTTGCCATTGCATCGCTCTCCTTACGTGGTTATGAATGTTGGGTCATATGGCTGTGCAAGCTTTGCGGTTCAATCTCCACGAAATCGGGCTTGTCAATAATATTGAGATAACTCATCTGGTTGCCCGGGTACCGACGCATTCTCCATCCCATCATATTTTTGTTCCCTCCGTAGAGCGGATCGGCGTAGACGCCTTCAAGCGTCAGCGCACGCAGCATTTTGAAGAAGGCCCCCGTCGTCTCTCCGTTATCGAGGAGAGCGTCCTTCCCGGACTCGAACGCCTTGAGCACTTCATCCTGCTGACTCGCTTCCAGCTCGGTGAAGGTCTTGCCGTAATGCTTCGTGCTGTACAGCTCCAACGCGTCCAGGCCGAGCATGAACAGCTCATGATGCTTGATGCTCGGAAATCCGCCTTGCGTCGGCTCGCCCTTGAAAAACGGCCCTTGCATATATTCGCGCGCATTAATGCCCCACTGGCCCGCAAGCTGGTGGTCGATATAATAAGCAACCCCCAGCTCGGCCGCGCCCGGCCCCAGATCGTCGGCCGGGAATATCCGTTCCACGGCGGCTTCCGTTAGCCGGAACTGCCGCTGATTGAAATACATCAGCGCTTGGTTATGATCCGGCACCTGCTGCGGCGCCGGCTGATTCGGACCGGGCTGCGTTCCGGCTCCCGGCCGCACGGAACGATCGATCACCGCTCCTACGACTCCCCCGACTACGGCCCCGCCCAGCGCCGCCCCGGATACCTTCAGGAATTGGCGGCGGGATTGGTCGCGGGCCTGTCCTTGCGGTCTGCCGCTCTGGTTGCTGTGTTTCTCAGCCACGTTCATCCTCCCTTTTCTAATAGGTTGTTTAAAAAGTCCGCTTTTGATCGCGAAGTAATCCGGGAAGCAGCTTGAAAGCAGCTTGACATCGAATCTTGCATTCACTCTTGAAGTGCAGTGCTCATCAAGTCTGGCCTTCACTCCGCGCTTCCTCGCCAGTTTTGCGGAGCCAAACTCACGGCGAACGCATCCGCTTCGCGTTCAAGCAACTTTCTCGGCGCTGAAAACCGTTCTTTTTAAACGGGTCTGAATCTATGCAGGTTTCCTTAATGTACGCTTACTATTTCCGTTCACAGGAACAATATGCATATTCGCCACGGGTAGCCAGCCTCTGTCCTTCCCGAATGGCGGCACGAAAAAGGAGCGGAGAAAACCTGGATCTCCACTCCTTCGTACCGCATGGCGGGGGACGGCGCATGCGCTTATTTTTTGGCAGACAGCCACTCTACCAATGCGCTGATCTCATCCTCGCTCAATACACCCTTGAACGCGGTCATCCCGTTGCCTCCGTTATGGATAACGGCCGAGATTTCTTCCGGCGTACGCGTCGCCCCGACCTTTTGCAGATTCGGTCCGACTTGTCCTTCCAGATTGGCGCCATGGCAGACCAGGCAGTTCTGCTTATAGACCGCCGCAGCGTCTACGGCAGCGGGAGGGGGCGTCGTCTGCCCCGGGGCCGTTCCCTGATTCGTTCCGGCCCCTTGATTATTCGGGGAGCCGCAAGCGGCCAATCCGATGACAAGAGCCGCAGCGGCGATCATCATGGTCATTTTTTTGAACATAGCTTCATCCACCTCTTATTCATGCCGGGAATACGGTTAGCATACCCACTCGTTGTCTGTTCATGTATCCAGCGTTTCTCTCACAGTTAAATTGTGCACAATTTAATTGACCACATTTTTTGATTGTGCTATAAATAGGGTAGTAAGTTGATACGTTACTTTTAGTTAAGCAAAGGAGCGGATGGGTGATGGCAACGGTTTACGATTTTACGGCAAAGAAGCCAAGCGGCGAATTGACGTCCTTGCGGGAGTACGAGGGGCAAGTGCTTCTTATCGTCAACACCGCGAGCAAGTGCGGGTTTACGCCGCAATTCAAGGAGCTGCAAGCCTTGTATGACAAGTTCAAGGATCGCGGCTTCGCCGTGCTTGGATTTCCGTGCGCGCAATTCGGCAATCAAGAGTTCGAGAAGACGGAGGAGACGATGGAGTTCTGTCAGGTCAATTACGGCGTCACCTTTCCGATGTTCGCGAAGGTGGATGTCAAAGGGCCTGACGCCGATCCGTTGTTTGCCTATCTGACGAATGAGAAAAAAGGGCTGTTGGGCAGCACCGAGATCAAGTGGAATTTCACCAAATTCCTCGTCGGCAAAGACGGACGCGTCGTAGATCGGTATGCTCCGCAGACGAATCCCGCCAAGCTGGAAGATGAGATCGCGGCCCTGCTGTAGCGGGGCCGAAGTTAGGAGTGGTTGCGATGAAGACATCCCATCCCCCGGAGCCGGATGAGCGGCTGAAGCTCGATAATCAGCTCTGCTTCGCGATCTATGCGGCTTCCCGGGAATTGACGAAGCTGTACCGGCCGCTGCTGGAGCGGCTGGAGCTTACCTACCCGCAATATCTCGCCCTCCTGGCGCTATGGGAGCATGACGGCATGACGGTGAAGGAATTGGGTCTCCGCTTATATCTGGACTCCGGCACGCTGACGCCGATGCTGAAGCGCATGGAGCAGCAAGGGCTGATTCGCCGGGCCCGCGCCGCAGAGGACGAGCGCAAGGTGATCCTCTCGCTGACCGGCAAGGGCCGTTCCTTGAAAAAGGAGGCGGCCTGCATCCCTGCCCGATTGGCGGAGCTGGCTGACCGTACCCGGCTCGATCCCGCCCGCCTCCTGCAGGACATCCGCACGCTGCTGGAGCATTTGTCGCAGCTTCCTCCGCAGCGGGCCGAGTAACGGTTTGACTTCTCGTTAAAATATTCTATAATAGGGATCAATCATGATACAGCCATCACGCCAATGAAGAGCATCCAACTCGGAGGCGTTCTCGACCGGATATGGGCGGCATTGTATGCCCGCCACAGTCTCTAAGTGAACCGGGCCCGCCCGTTATCGCGGAACCAAGGGGATTCTCCTCCGCCTGAGCGGGAGCGGGAATCAAGTTGGGTGGCACCGCGAGCTAGCGCTCCTCGTCCCAATCGGATGAGGGGCGCTTTCTGTTTATTTTCGGTAGAACGAAGGAGATGTGACGTATGCTGGATATCAAATGGATTCGCAGCCGCCCGGATTTGGTTCAAGAGGCCGCCCGGGTCAAAGGAATGGAGTTCGACGTGAACGAATTGCTTCAATGGGATGAAGCGAGAAGGACGAGACTGCAGGAGGCGGATGCGCTCCGTCAAGCCCGCAATGAGGCATCGAGCCGCATCGCGGCCTGTCTGCGCGATGGGCGGCGTGACGAAGCCGAGGCGTTGAAGGCGAGCGTGCGGGAGATGAACGAGACGCTGGAGCGTCTGGAACGGGAGCTGGGGGAGGCGGAGCGGGAGTACCGCCGCTGCATGCTGCTCGTTCCGAATCTGCCGGCGGCGGATTCGCCGGTCGGCGCTTCGGACGCCGACAATGTGGAGCTGCGGCGCGTCGGCGAGCCGCCCCGCTTCGACTTCGAGCCGCTTGATCATGTCGAGCTCGGCGAGCGGCTTGGCCTGATCGACACGGAACGCGGGGTGAAGGTCGCGGGCTCGCGCAGCTATTACTTGCGGGCGGCCGGCGTGCTGCTACACCGGGCGGTGCAGCAGTTGGCGCTCGATCTGCTCGCCGGACGGGGCTTCACGCTGCTGGACGTTCCGCTCCTCGTGCGGGAGGAAGCCCTCGTCGGCACCGGCTTCTTCCCGCTGGGCGAGGAGCAGACGTACGCCCTCCCAGAGGACGGCCGTTGGCTCGTCGGCACGGCGGAGGTCAGCCTCGCCGCGTATTACAGCGGCGAGATCGTGGACGTCAGCGAGCCGATTCGGCTGGCCGGGGCCTCGTCCTGCTTCCGCCGCGAGGTTGGCTCGGCCGGCCGGGACGTGCGCGGCCTGTACCGGGTCCACCAGTTCGCCAAGGTGGAGCAGGTCGTCCTGACGCGCGGCGATGCGGCGGAATCGAACCGGATGCTGGAGGAGATGGTCGCCCACGCCGAGGACATCCTTCGGGCTCTGGAGCTGCCTTACCGCGTCATGGACGTATGCACGGGCGACATGTCGCAGAAGACGTATAGACAGTACGATATCGAGACGTGGATGCCCGGGCGCGCCGCGTACGGCGAGACCCATTCGGCCTCGAATCTGCTCGACTTCCAGGCGCGGCGGCTTCAGATCCGCTACCGGGACGAGGACGGCGGGCTTCAGTACTGCCATACCCTCAACAACACGGCCGTAGCCAGCCCGCGCATCCTGATTCCGCTGCTGGAGAACCATCAGCAGGCGGACGGTTCGGTGCGGATTCCGGAAGCGCTGCGTCCCTATATGCGCGGAATCGATCGCATCGAATAAGCGCGCAATGCACAGCGGCAGCCCCCGGGAATGGGAGGCTGCCGCTTTTTTTGCTCTGATGTGCTTAGTTGGCTTGTCCTATTGGGGTTGACCCTAGTTTCCGCTCTTGTCCGCTTCCTTGCTCTCGCCGCTGCCTGGAGCCTTGCTAGCGGTTTTGCCGGGTTCTGCTGGTGTTTTTGCTGGCGGTTTTGTCACTCCCTTCAGCGGCTGCCGCATCCTTGCGCTTCTCGCCGGCAATGGCCGTCACCGCGTCCGCAGAGGTTCGCAGCGAGCGCTTCACCTCGAAGGTACCCAACTCGGCCGCCTTGCCGTCCTTGTCGATTTTTCCATATTTGACCGTGTCCTGAACCGGGAACGTATGCTGAAAATAGATCAGCGTCTCCTCCCCTTCCGGCCTGTTCCCGCTCTCCTCCAGATAGGCGCCTGGATTAGCCGTCGTGCGTCCCTGCCATAGCACCTCTGCCAGGCCGTCCTCATTGACGGCGATGTAGCTTTTGACGTCTTTCACCGTAGAATAGTAGCGCAAAGCCTCTCCTTCGGGAAACTCGATCTTGACTTCGAAGCCTTCCGTCCGGTACGGCAGTTCCCGGTTCGGGAAGACGAAGGGGAGCAGCAAGGCCTCCTTCCGGGCCTCCTCCAGCCCTCCGGTGCGGAGCACCTCATCCCGCCGAACTCGTTCCGGCGTCCGGATAATCGCCGTGCGCTTGCTGTTGTTCCATTCCACTTCGCCGCCCAGCGCCTCGCTCACGAAGCGGAGCGGCACATACGTATGGCCGTCAATGATTTTGACCGGGGCCGCCAACTCCACTTCCTTGCCGTTCACCCAAGCGACCGTCTTATCCGCGATCAGCTTCACGGCATTCGTCTTGCCCTTGGAAAAGACCCATACCGTCTTCGAGGCCGCATCCCATTTGTACGTAATCTCCTGCTCGTTCGAGTTGCCGAAGTAACTGTAATCGTCAAAAGCAAACAACGGAACCATGATGTAATTGCGCTCCCATCGCCATTCCGTTAGCTGAAATCCATTCAGGTACACGTTGGCCTTTCCGCCGGCCGCCGTCTTGCCGGCCGCTTCCGCGTTCCCCGGCTCCGCCAACAATCGGAATCCCAAACCGATGACCAGACATAATCCGGCAAGCATCCATTTGCGCATCGCTTCCTGCTCCTCTCGCATTCGATGTAGGTCCTGGTCGTGCTTCTATTAAAGGGATTCGCTATTCATTCCTCCGAACCCTTCTTCCAGATGCTGCAATCGGCGAAGAATTGAGGAAAATGTCGCGAGATCAGGGGGATGACGCATCAGCCGCGAAAAACTGCAAAACTGCCGTATTTCTAGGGGTGGAAGTGGCGTACAGAGGGAATCCTGCAAATCTGCATCAATTTTCGGCGGATAATGATGATTCCTTCGTGTAGAGAAGGAAATGATGTACTTTTGCAGGAATTCTGCCGAATTTACGTTGTCACCAGATAAAATCCTGCAGATTTCAGGCTATTGGAAAACCCCTGTTTTTTGTGAAGGGGTGGAGAAGGTCCATTTTCCTTATCCCAACTTTGGCTCTTAGAGCGTTTTAAATCGGTTTTTTTCTACCGGGAGAAGAGATCCACATCACAGGTAAAAAGTCCCATAGACTACTCAATGGCCTGATTTTACGGGATCCAACCGACCGCGTCGGATGCTGGGGGCATCATCGCCTTCAGGAAGCATTATCAGCCTGCTGGAAGCACTATCGGCCTGCTGGAAGCATTATCCGTCCTGCTGGAAGCATTATCGGCCTGCTCGAAGCATCGTTGCCTCCTGGGGCTTGGA
>OGSB01000156.1_pt1 | contig 60534 bp, 52 predicted proteins | sample 1573741 | NCBI WGS metagenome assembly OGSB01 (sample SAMN03295824, study PRJEB24534) | human gut metagenome | isolation source: fecal sample 5 from infant 3 | host: Homo sapiens | place: USA: Pittsburgh, PA | collected 2014-07 | reverse complement strand
TAGAGCAATTCTATGAAGATATTGTACTATTTTTTCATATTTAGTTTACAGAGCCACCTAATAACCTACCAACCTGATAAATAATAACAGCAGCTATCCAACCTATAACAAAAGGATAAATCGCCATAAATATAGCCCATTTATTAGATTTAGTTTCCTGTTTTACAGTACCTATTACTGCTGCACAAGGAGTGTATAAAAGAGTCATAACCATAAATGAAATAGCAGTAAGAGGTGTAAATACATTTTGTAAAGCACCTACTAACTGAGAACCCTCAGATACACCAGCATAAACCATACCTAAGATAGCTACTACAGCTTCCTTTGCTGCTATACCAGCAAATAAACTAACCGTAGCTTGCCAAGTACCAAATCCTGCAGGTATAAATATTGGTGCTAAAATAGTACCTATTTTACCTAATATACTTTCTTGGCTATAAGGCTCTACTCCAAAAGGTAAAACCGATAGAACCCAAAGAAGAGAAACTACTACAAATATGATAGTTCCAGCTCTATGCAAGAAATCCCATACTTTATCCCACATGTCTCTTATAACATATTTAAATATAGGTAATCTATAAGGAGGTAGTTCCATAATAAAGTGAGAAGATTCACCTTTAAATAATGTTTTTGAAAATAACTTACCTACTAATAATGCCACTACTATACCTAAAGCATAAAGAGAAAATAGTACAATTCCTCCATGTTCAGGAAAGAATGCAGCAATAAATACTAAATAAATGGGCAACCTTGCTCCACAAGACATAAATGGGTTAATGAGTAGAGCAATCATCCTATCCTTTTTGTTATCCAAAGTTCTAGTAGACATGACTCCAGGAACATTACAACCAAAACCTACTATCATGGAAATAAAGGTTTTACCATGAAGTCCAAGTGATCTCATTAAGCCATCCATTACATAGGCAGCTCTTGCCATATAACCTGTATCCTCTAATATACCTATAAAGAAATATAATACGGTAATAAGAGGTATAAATTCAAAGACAGCACCTACTCCGCCAAAGATACCTTCAGAAAAGAAGGATTGTAACCACTCGGGAGTGCCTATCATAGCTAATAGGTTGACTGCATATTCTCCAATAGTTTCTATAATAGTTGCTACATAGCCACCAAAGATATCACCACCAATGACAAATGTCAACTGGAATATTACAAACATAATCAAAGCAAATATAGGAAGCCCTAAATATTTGTGGGTAATGATTTTATCTATTTTATCAGTCCTAGTCTCTATTATCCCAGAAGGTTTTTTTACAGATTTATTTACGATTTTACCAATAAAATCATATCTTTTATCTACAATTTCTAACTCATACTCTGTGGCCTTTTCTCCTAAAGAAATGAGTCTTTCTTTAATTGGATCTGGAGCCTTATTCTCTATAAGCCTGTAAATCTCTTGATCTCCTTCTAAAAGTTTTACAGCTATCCACTTAGTAGGATATTCTAAGCTTGAACTTTCAAGTATAGATCTTATGTCCTCAATTTCTTTATCAATATCCTCACCATAGCTAAATGTCAATCTAGAATCTTCATTTTCATTAATATATTGAATAGATTCTTCAATTAAGGTATCTAGACCTTTGTTCTTAGAGGCAACGGTGGGAATCACTGGAACTCCTAATTCTTGTGATAGTTTCTTCAAGTCTATTTCAATATTTTTCTGTTTAGCCTCGTCCATCATATTAAGAGCTATAACAACTTTAGTACCCATTTCAATCAATTGTGTTGTTAAATATAGATTTCTTTCGATATTAGTGGCATCAACTACATTGATTACAACATCTGGATTTCCCTTAAGTATATAATCACGAGCAACAACTTCATCTTCTGAATAAGCCCCAAGACTATAAGTGCCGGGTAAATCAACAACATTATATTGATTGCCTTTATATTTAAATTTTCCTTCTTTCTTTTCAACAGTAACTCCAGGCCAGTTACCAACATGTTGATTGGAACCAGTTAGAGCATTAAAAAGTGTAGTTTTTCCACTATTTGGATTACCTACAAGAGCAATAGTATTCAAAAAAATTCCCCCTTTAAATAATGATAATCATTATCAATAAACGATAAAAAATTAACGCTCGACTATAACATGACAAGCTAATCCACGGCCTAGAGCCAATTTGTTACCAGATAAATTGATAATAAGAGGGCCAAAATCATTTTTAATAACCCTAACACATGCGTTTTTATGAAGACCAAGTTCATATAACCTTTTTTTGGCTTTGCAGCATCCTGAAATTTCTTTAACTCTTCCGCATTCATTAGGCTTTAAAGAAACTAAAGATAAAGTACCCATAAATATCATCCTTCCAATTATGTAAAATAAATTATAATGATAATCATTATCAACATCAACATTAATAGTATAATGTATTTTCTTGATAAATGCAATAACTTTATTATGGGAAGTAAGTTTTAAAGCTCTAATTCTTTTAACTTTCTGTATAGAGTTCTAACACTAATGCCTAATTCCTTTGATGCTTTTTCCTTTCCCTTTAAATCCCAACCATACTTATCTAAAGTATTTGTAATTAAATTTGCTTCTTCTAGTGCTATTGATTCTTTTAAATCAATTTTTTTATTTACTGACTTTATTATTTTATTGGGGAGATTACTGAGTTGAATGGTTTCTGTGTCCTCTATATTCATTGCATATTCTATGGCATTTTCTAGTTCTCTTACATTTCCAGGCCATTGATATAATCTCATAATATCTATAGCTTCTTTGGAAATATTATTGATATTTTTCATTAGCCTTCCATTATATTTATCTATAAAATGGTCTATAAGTATGTCTATGTCTGCTAATCGTTCCTTTAATGAAGGTAAATGAATTGGTATTACATTTAATCTATAGAATAAATCAGCTCTAAAGGTATTTTCATCCATCATAGATTCTAAATCTTGATTGGTAGCGGCTATTACTCTGACATCTACTGGAATGGGCATAATACTACCTAATCTTTGTATAGAATTTTCTTGAAGGACTCTAAGTAACTTTGCTTGCAAATGTAAAGGAAGTTCACCAATCTCATCTAAAAATATGGTTCCCCCATTGGCCATTTCAAATATACCTAATTTACCGCCTTTCTTAGCACCAGTAAAAGCCCCTTCTTCATAACCAAAGAGTTCAGATTCAAAGAGGGATTCTGGTATATTGGCACAGTTTATTGGAACAAAGGGATTATTAAATCTATTGCTTGTATAGTGGAGAGCTTTTGCTACTATTTCTTTTCCTGTGCCAGTGTCACCAGTTATTAAAACTGAAGAAGATGAATTGGCAATTTTCTTTATCTTTTCTTTTATATTTTTCATTTCATAATCCTTAGAAAGGATAGAGTCGAGATAATTTTCATGCATAGAAATCTTAGAATTATTTTTATCTCTTTCTAATTTTAAAATATAAGCTACTATTTCACCTTCAATCTTCAAAGGAGTTGAATGTAAAATTCCTTGAAAGCCTTCCATAACACAATGTTTTTTGCCCTGTCTAGCTCCAGTAAATATCCAATTAGTAATATCTTTGGGAAACATAAGAGCTATAGTTTGAGTATAAAGGTCACAATAGGAAAATAAATCTTGAATGCCTTTATCCCAATAAATCAATAGGCCTCTGTTATCTATTATAAGATAGTTATATTCTATTTCTTTGACGATTTCATCAATTACCTTATGTAAAATTTGAGTATCTTTTTTTGAACTTTCATTAAAGGCAAACATTGATATTAAATTAGAGATATATTCTAATATATCCATATAATCACGAATGTTTTCTTCAATCATATTATGTCCTTCTTGAGAGAAGGAAGTGAGGCTTATTACTCCTATAGGCTCTCCATCTAACTTTATACAAGATAGAATTTCTATAGTAGAAGGACAATTATTGACAAATCTGCATCCTAGACAGGACATCATTGATCCCGGTTTGTTGACAATTACGTTCCCTTGATTTAAAACTTCTTCTATTGAAGCAGAATGAACATTTCTACCTTTTCTTTGTAAATAAACTTTTGTGCTGCTTACTAATTCGGCATTAGTATTAAATATAGCATATTCCATATTAGTTAAATTAGCCATTGTGGATACTATATTTTCTAAGCTAGGTTTTAAATTCTTTAAGTTAATCAAATTAAATCACCTGCCATGTTTGGCAAATAAATTGCCGTATTTGTCAATCAAGACAAACTAATTATATCATATTACCTTGATAAAGTAATTATAAAATTATGAGAAGTCTGAAAAAATGAGAATCCAGTATAATATACTTCCTACTTAATATTTTGGCACAATTTATGCATCAAAGAATATTAGAATATATCCAAAATCAATTAGAAAGGGGATAATTATGAAAAATCCATTAAACTTAGAGGGCAAAGTAGCGATTGTTTCTGGTGGAGCTTCTGGTATTGGATTAGGGACGGGAAAATTATTAGCTGAATATGGAGCAAAAGTTGTACTACTTGATATTAATCAGGAAAAAGGAGATATGGCAGTTAAGGAAATTACTAATGAGGGTAATTTTGCTATCTTCAAGAAATGCGATGTGACCAATAGTAAAGACTGCAAAAGCACTATTGAATTTATAGAAAAAGAACTAGGGAGAATTGATATATTATTTAACAATGCAGGAGTCACAGTTAGAAAGACGGTAGTAGATTTAACAGAAAAAGAGTGGGATTTTGTCATTGATGTAGGTCTCAAAGGTACATACCTACTTTCTAAATATACTATACCTATTATGGCTAAAAATGGTGGAGGAAGTATAGTTAATACTGGATCAGGTTGGGGGTTAAAGGGTGGAGACAAAGCAGCAGCCTATTGTGCTGTAAAGGGTGGAATAGTGAACCTAACTCGTGCTATGGCAATTGATCATGGACCACAAAATATTAGAGTTAATTCTATAAATCCAGGAGATACCGACACAGCAATGCTAAGAGATGAGGGAAGACAACTTGGAGAAACAGAAATAGATACTTTCCTTGTAGAGTCAGCTAAGGGAAGGCCCTTAGAAAGATTAGGAGAACCTTTGGACATTGCAAAGGCAGTGCTATTCCTATGTAGTGATTTATCAACTTGGATAACAGGGGCTGCATTAGTTGTTGATGGCGGTGGAATTGCATAATAAAATTTAGGAGGTAGAAGTATGATAATACGTGGATTTAAAAATCATCCATATATTCCAAACTCAGATTTGGAAGTTCAACAAGAAATGTTAGAAGAAATAGGGTTGAAATCTTTAAATGATTTACATGTTGAGATACCAGAAGAGTTAAAGCTAAAAAGACCTTTGAATTTGCCAAAACCTTTTGAGTCGGAGTATGAATTAAAAAGGGCTATAGATAAAGTTTTAAAGAAAAATATATCATCTAAGGAATATTTAAATTTTCTCGGAGCAGGATGCTGGCAACATTACGTACCAGCTGTATGTGATGAGGTAAATAGTAGGTCTGAGTTTTTAACTGCTTATGCTGGAGAACCCTACAACGATCATGGTAGATTTCAAGCATTATTTGAGTATGAATCTTTGTTAGCTGAATTACTTGATATGGATGTGGTAAATGTTCCCACATTTGATTGGCCACAGGCAGCAGCTACATCTCTTAGAATGGCTTCAAGGATGACTAAAAGGTCTGAGGCTTTAGTAGTAGGAACTATAAGTGCTGATAGGTTAATGATAATAAAAAATTATTGTGATCCGGGAGTTAAAGTTACTTTAATTGATTATGATAGAGAAACTGGAAAAATGGATTTGCAGGATTTGAAAAGAAAAATCTCTGATAATACTGCAGCAGTATACTTTGAAAATCCATCATATTTAGGCTTCATTGAAGATCAAGGAGCTGAAATTTCTAAAATAGCCTATGAAGCTGGTGCAATATCAGTAGTTGGAGTTGATCCAAGTAGTTTAGGAGTCATAGCTCCACCATCATCCTATGGTGCGGATATTATATGCGGGGATCTTCAACCTTTAGGTATGCACATGAATTATGGTGGGGGACAATCAGGGTTTATTTCTACTAGAGATGAAGAGAAATTTGTAATGGAATATCCATCTAGATTATTTGGTGTAGCCCCAACTGTGAAGGAAGGAGAATATGGATTTGGAGATATAGCCTATGATAGGACTTCATTTGGAAACCTTAGGGAGAAGGGTAAGGAATATGTAGGTACTCAAACAGCTTTACTTGGTATTACTGCTGGAGTTTACTTATCTTTAATGGGACCTAACGGAATGTTTGAGTTAGGACAAAGTATTATACAAAAGTCTTTATATGCTATTGAAGAATTGTCTAAGATTAAGGGCGTTAAAGGCTCGAAATTTAATAACATCGGATTTAAAGAATTCATAGTTGATTTTAATGATACTGGTAAAACAATAAAGGAGATAAATAAGGAATTACTAAATGAAAGTATATTTGGTGGAAAGGATTTGTCTGAGGAATTTCCTGAATTAGGTCAATCGGCTTTATATTGTGTTACTGAAGTTCATTTAAAAGAAGATATAGATACTTTAGTAAATGCTATTAGAAAAATTGTTGAAGGATAATCTATAGAAAGGATTGATTAAATGAAGCAAATAAATAGAAACTCTAAGGTTAGAGATTTTCACCAAGCAAGATGGAATGAGCCAATTATATTTGAGCTAAGCCGTAGGGGGGAAAGGGGAGTCTTGATTCCTAAGGCAGAAGAAGCTATAGTTAATCAAGTAGGAGGTGGATTATCTAAATTACCCTTATCTATGAGAAGAAATGGTCTACCTAATTTACCAGAAATAAACCAGAAAAGAGTTTTAATGCATTATTTAAGACTTTCTCAAGAAACTCTAGGTGGAGATATAAATGTGGAAATCGGTCAAGGAACTTGTACTGTAAAATATAATCCTAAGATCAATGATAAAATTGCCAATACTGAAAAGATGATAGATTTACATCCTCTACAGGATGAAAGTACAGTTCAAGGCATATTGGAAGTAATCTATAAAACAGATGTGATTATGAGAGAAATTTCAGGTATGGATTATTTTAGTTTCCAACCTGGTGGAGGTTCTCAGGCTACTATGACTATGGCTTCAATTGTTAGAATGTATCATAGATTAAGAGGCGAAGAGCATAAAAGGGATGAGATAATAACCACAGTGTATTCCCATCCTTCCGATGCAGCAGCTCCAGCTTTAAAGGGATATAAGATAATCACAATTATGGCTGATGAGAACGGACATCCTGATTATGAAGCTTTTAAGGCCGCAGTTAGTGAGAGGACAGCTGCATTTGTTGTAGCTAATCCTGAAGATACTGGAATATTTAATCCAAGGGTAAAGGAATTTACAGATTTGGTAACTAAGGCTGGGGGATTAAATTGTTATGATCAAGCCAATGCTAATGGACTTTTTGGTATAGCTAGAGCAAGGGAAGCAGGATTTCACATGTGTTATTTTAATCTCCATAAATCCTTCGGAACACCTCATGGATGTGGAGGACCAGGTTCTGGAGCAATAGGGGCAGTAAAAGAGCTAAGGGACCATCTGCCAAAGCCATTAATAGATTATGATGGAGAGAAATACTTTTTAGACTATAATTTAAAAAATAGCATTGGAAAAGTAAAAGCCTTCTATGGTACACCACAGGTTGTTCTTAAGGCATATGCTTGGATAATGAGTTTAGGAGCTGAAGGGCTTTATGAGGTTGCTAAAATAGCATCACTTAACAATGCTTATTTAATTAAAAAATTACTAAAACATAAAGGGATAACACTTCCTTATAGACTAGATACACAAAGAATAGAACAGACTAGATATACTATAGAGAAGATAACCGAAGATACAGGAATTACTTCTGGAGATGTAGCTCGTAGAGTAATGGATTTTGGGATGCATATCTGGTCAAGTCATCACCCATATTACATTCCCGAACCACTTACATTGGAACCAACAGAATCGCCTTCTAAGGAAGATTTAGATGAGTATGCATCGACATTACACCATATATTCAATGAAGCTTATGAGAATCCAGAAACAATCCATGATGCTCCACATAATAGCACTATTCATCAAGTAGATGAATCTAGCTTAGATGACCCAGAAAAATGGTGCCCAACTTGGAGAGTTTATCTTAGAAAGGCAAAAGCAAACTAAATTGGATGTGATAGTATGAAAACCATTGGTCTAATTATAAATCCAGTAGCTGGAATGGGTGGTAGAGTTGGACTAAAAGGGACAGATGGTAGAGAGATTTTAGATATGGCAATAGAGCTAGGGGCTGTGAAAGAAGCCCCTAGTAAGGCAGTTAAGGCTTTAGAAAAATTAGTGCCTATTAAAGAAGAATTATTAATCTTAACTTCTTCTTTTGATATGGGTGAGAACCAGTGTAAAGCCTTAGATTTTAATTACGAGATAGTTCATAAAACCAATAGTATAACTGATTTCTCAGATACCTTAAAGTCGGCTAAAATAATGGAAGAAAGGGGTGTTGAACTGATTATCTTTGTAGGTGGGGATGGTACTGCTAGGAATATTTACGAGGCTGTAGAGGATAGAGTAACTGCATTAGGTATCCCAGCAGGAGTAAAGATTTACTCGCCTGTCTATGGGAATACACCAGAATTAGCAGGGAAATTAGCTTTGATGTATTTGAGTAATGGCAGCTTTCATACAAAAGAGGAAGAAGTTATTGATATAGACGAAGAATTATTTAGAAATAATCAAGTAAAAACACAACTCTTTGGATATTTGAAGGTGCCTTATAAAAAAGAATTATTGCAGAATAAAAAAGCGCCAACTCCTTTAGAGGAAGAAGTAAGTCAAAGGGCAATTGCATTGGATATTATAGATAATATGAAAAAGGAGATATATTATTTAATAGGCCCAGGTACAACTACTAGAGCTATTATGGATGAATTAAATTTACCTAATACTTTATTAGGAGTAGATATAATTAAGGATAAAACTGTAATTAAACTGGATTGCAATGAAGATGATATTTTAAACATATTAAGTGGTGAAAAAGGAAAGTTAGTCATCACTCCAACAGGTGGTCAAGGATATCTTTTAGGAAGAGGCAATCAACAGATAAGTCCTAGGGTACTTAAGAAGATTGGAAAAGATAATATTTTAATAATATCTTCTAATTCTAAAATAATAGATTTAAAAGGGAGACCTCTTTTAATATATACTGGGGATGAAGTTACTGATAAGAATTTGGCAGGATATTATAGAATTAAAGTTGGATACGGAATGGACATCATATATAAGGTTTCAGGAGTATACTAATGAAACCTTATTTTACAGCTAGAAATTTCAGAAGATTTGGAAAATTGGTTGTATATTAACAAGCTTAAATTATAAGGAGGTTATATAATGGCAATTGTTAAACTAACACCTATATTTTTACTAGCTGGTTTAATGATATCGGGTATGGACTTGGTGATGGCAGCTCCATTAGCTACAATTTATGCTGGATTAGTGGCTGGTTTTACTGAAAAACATAGATATGATGAAATAATGGAAAATGGTTTCAAGGCTGTAAAGGAAATGATTCTTGTATTCTTTATTCTAATGTTTGCATATGCAGTAGCAGAAACCTTTATGGCCACAGGAGTTGGAGCTTCAATTATAATAATCTCTCTAAAACTAGGAGTTACTGCTAAGACAGTAGCTGTAGTTGGATTTGCAGTTACATCACTATTATCTATAGCTACAGGAACTTCTTGGGGAACCTTTGCATCCTGTGCCCCTGTATTTTTATGGCTTAATCATATAGTAGGAGGCAATATTTTACTTACAACGGCTGCCATAGCTGGAGGGTCATGTTTTGGAGATAATATTGGATTAATTTCAGATACTACAGTTGTTAGTTCAGGCTTGCAAAAAGTTACCGTAACGGATAGAGTCAGGCATCAAGGGGTTTGGTCAGGTTTGGTGCTATTGGTATCTGGAATAATAATATATTTAGTTAGTCTTTCAATGGGTTTACCTAATACAGTAGGTAGTGCAGCTGAAGCTATTAATTCAATACCAGTTGATGTGTTTGAAAGATTAGCAGAAGTTAGACCTGCTGCAGTTACATTGTTAGAACAGGTAAAATCAGGGGTTCCTTATTACATGGTTATACCAATGTTTCTTGTAATAGCTATAGCATTTAAGGGTGTCCCTACAATGATCTGTCTAGGTATTGGAATTATCTCTGCACTGATTTTTGGATTAGCTGCCGGTACTGTACAATCTCTGAATAGTTTTTTAGAATTAGTTCAAGCTGGATTTGAATCTGCAGGTAGCTGGTCTGTAGTTATGATGCTTTGGATAGGTGCTTTTGGTGGTATTATGAGTAGTATTAAAGCATTTGAACCAATATCTAAATTTGTACTTAAGATTTCTAAATCAGTTAAACAGCTAATGTTCTATAATGGTGTTCTTTGTTTAATTGGTAATGCTGCCTTAGCTGATGAAATGGCTCAAATAGTAACAATAGGACCAATAATAAAGGAAATGACCGATGAAAATGTGGAAGCATCTGAGGAAGATATGTATAAACTTAGATTAAGAAATTCAGCATTTTCAGATGCAATGGGAGTATTTGGATCTCAGCTTATCCCTTGGCATTGCTATATGGGATTTTATGTAGCAATATGTATGGCAGTTTATCCTCTACACGAGTTTAATGCATTAGACATTATTAAATATAATTATATGGCAATAGTAGCTGTGGCTTCAATGTTAATTCTTACATTGACAGGTTTTGATAGATTTATTCCACTATTCAAGTTGCCATCGGAACCACAAGTTAGCTTAAAGAAAGAGAAACAAGCAATATATTAGAAAAATGAAATAGTTTATTTATTGGGTATATTTAATGGCTGGCTTATGCTTGTATTGGTTATACTTAGAAGACCTCTGAAAATTATAATTTTTAGAGGTCTATATCTATTTTATCAATGATATTTTAAAATTTTATTGACAAAATAGATATAGAGGCATATAATATAAGTATACACCCCCCAGGGGAGGGGGTAAAGAGGTTAAGGAGTGATATAATGACAGCCAAAAAAATAAGTATAGATGTAGTAGGTATGACCTGTGCGGCTTGCTCTACTAGGGTAGAGAAGGCCCTATCAAAACGAGAGGGAGTAATTTCTGCCACAGTAAATCTACTGGCTAATAAAGCAGCTATTGAATTTGATACAGATAAGGTCAAGCCAGAGGATTTAATTAAAACTATAGAAAAAACAGGGTATGAAGTTCCCTTAGTTAAAAAAACTTTAATTGTAGAAGGTATGACTTGTGCAGCTTGTTCCACTAGGGTAGAAAAAGCATTAAATAAGCTAGAGGGAGTAGTTAAAGCTACTGTAAATTTATCTACTAATAAAGCCACAATAGAATATCCATCTGGTGTAATAGATGAAGATATTTTAGTTAAAGCTGTAGAAAAAGCAGGATATAAGGCAGAGCTAGAGGTGGAAAGAGACTTAGATAGGGAAAAGGAAATGAGAGAAAAGGAAATTAAATCTCTAAAGACTTCCTTCATCATTTCAGCAATTCTTAGCTTACCTTTATTTTCAGCTATGTTTTTTCATATGGCTGGAATTCATACTATTTTAACTAATGGATGGTTTCAATTAATTCTTGCAACTCCTGTGCAATTTCTTATAGGTTATAGGTTTTATAAAGGAGCCTATAACTCTTTAAGAGGTGGAGGGGCTAATATGGATGTTTTAGTATCCATGGGAACTTCAGCAGCCTATTTTTATAGTATATATAATCTTATAATAGGAGTTCATGAATATTATTTTGAAGCTTCTGCAGTTATTATAACTTTAATACTATTAGGTAAAACTTTTGAAGCGGTTGCAAAGGGAAAAACCTCAGAGGCAATAAAAAAATTAATGGGCTTGCAGCCTAAGACAGCAAGAATTATAAAAGATGGAGTAGAAATGGATATACCTATAGAAAAGGTAGAGATTGGAGACATTATAGTAGTTAGACCAGGAGAAAGAGTCCCAGTAGATGGAATTATTGTTGAAGGAAATTCAGCTGTAGACGAATCCATGATTACAGGGGAAAGTATTCCAATAGATAAAGCTATAGATGATGAAGTAATAGGAGCTACTATAAATAAATTTGGTACATTTAAGTTTAAAGCAACCAAGATAGGTAAGGATACGGTATTGTCTCAAATAATTAAACTTGTTGAAGATGCTCAAGGTTCAAAGGCTCCGGTTCAAAGACTGGCAGATAAAATATCAGGTATATTTGTTCCAATAGTTGTAGTCATTGCTTTGGCAACGTTCTTAGGATTCTATCTTATAGGAGGAAATTTTAATATAGGACTTATAAACGCAGTTGCAGTTTTAGTTATAGCTTGCCCATGTGCTTTAGGTTTAGCTACACCTACGGCTATTATGGTAGGGACAGGTAAGGGTGCTGAAAATGGGATACTGATTAAATCGGGAGAGCATCTAGAGAGAGCTCATAAAATGGATACAATAGTATTTGATAAAACGGGTACAATAACTAAAGGCGAGCCAGAGGTAACAGATATCATTTCTTTTAATGATATAGATAGAGATGAGATTCTTAGGATAGCCGCATCAGTAGAAAAAACTTCAGAACATCCTCTAGGGCAATCCATCGTAAAAAAGGGTGAAGAAGAGTTATTGAGATTATCAGAGCCTGAAAAATTTATGGCAGTTCCAGGTAAGGGACTTAGAGCTACCTTTGAAGGAAAAGAAGTTCTTGTTGGTAATAGAAGGCTAATGGTTGATAATAATATTTCTATAACAAACGGAGAAGAGACTCTATTAAAATTAGAAGAAGAAGGAAAAACTGCAATGTTATTATCCTTGGACAATAAATTATCTGGTATAATAGCAGTAGCAGACCAAATCAAGGAGACATCAAAGAAAGCTATAGAAGAGTTAAAATCTATGGGCTTAGATGTATATATGATAACAGGAGATAATGAGAGAACAGCACAAGCTATAGCTAAGGAAGTAGGTATAACAAATGTACTGGCAGAAGTATTACCAGAAAACAAAGCAGAGGTAGTAGAAGAAATTAAATCAAAAGGTAAACATGTAGGAATGGTTGGAGATGGAATCAATGATGCTCCAGCTTTAGCAGCAGCAGATGTAGGATTTGCAATAGGGACAGGAACAGATGTGGCTATGGAAGCAGCAGATATTACTTTGATGAGAGGAGATTTATCCGGAGTAGTTACAGCTATAAGGCTTAGCCATAAAACTATGAAGACCATAAGGCAAAATCTATTTTGGGCATTTTTCTATAATAGTTTAGGGATACCTTTTGCAGCATTAGGATTCCTAGACCCAATGATAGCAGGTGCAGCTATGGCATTTAGTTCAGTTTCTGTAGTTACAAATTCACTAAGACTTAAGAAATTCAAGTAAAATTCACAATTCACGGTTCACAATTCACAATTAGGAGAGTGAAAAATTAAGGTAAAAGACCCCAAAAACTTGCTTTAACAATTGTGAATTGTGCATTGATAATTGTGCATTGATTAAAATGGGAGGAAAGAAAGATGAAAAAAACATTATTGGTAGAAGGTATGTCCTGTGGACATTGTGAAAAGGCAGTGAAAAATGCATTAGGAGAATTAGATGGAGTATCAAAGGTAGAGGTAGATCTTGCAACTAAAAAAGTAGAGGTTGAAGGAGAAGGGCTAAATGACATCCTCATAAAAGGAGCTATAGAGGATGCAGGATATGAGTTAATAGAAATAAGGTAGAAAGTAGTGATTCTATGAGTGAAGGTAAAAAAAGAGCAGCAGCTAAGTTAAAGACTGCTAGAGGACAAATAGATGGCATAATAAAAATGCTAGAAGATGATAGGTACTGTGTAGATGTTTCTACACAGATCCTATCCGCTATCGGACTTCTGAAAAAAGCAAATATAGATATATTAAATGGACATATAAGGTCCTGTGTAGCAACTGCGATCTTAGAAGGTGAGGAGCAAGGTGAAGAAAAGATAGAAGAAATAATAAATATTATAGATAAATATATAAAATAAATAAAAGACATAAAACAACCTGTATTTTGAGAAAAGATACAGGTTGTTTTATAATGAATAGGAAAGTTGTATTTTTGTCTTTTTTGTTTTAGAAAATATTTGTTAAAATATAATAAAAGGTATTGTACGTACATATACTTTGCCGTATAATGTTAATAATATCAGTGCATATGGGAGGAAGAAAATGAAAAGAAAAATAAATAAAATTAGGGAAAAATTATATAAAGAGATGCAGTCTAAAGAAATGGCACATGAAAATATAATCGAAATAAGCGAAGAATTAGATCAACTTATCATTAAATATTATAAAGAAGAGACAGAATCACAAGAATAAGAAAAATTATTATATAAATTAAGAAAAATATTGATTTTTCCCTAAAAAAGATTCTAGTTAAATCAAAGGCCAAAGAAGATTAAAATATTCAAACTAATGTTGTATGTATTGATGAATTTTAATAATAACTATTAATTTCATAGTGTAAACAAATAAAAGAGATATTATAATCTCTTATTTTTGTTTAACATTTTGATAGTTATTTTCTAACAGAAGGTAAAATAAGTTTACAAACATCTTTTATAAGAGATAGTTGTTCTTTAGAACTACCTTTTAAGACATTCAGCAATTCCTTTAATTCATCATCAATGGACTCTTTATAAATATCATCAAAAGCCTCTGAAATACATATATTCTCCATATAATAGGTATACCCATACAGGAGATAATCTACTGATACATTTAAAACATTGGATATGTTCACTAATGTATCGACACTCATTTTACGATCTCCTCTTTCAAGTTGACCGATATAAAATGACGATAATCCAGTTATTTCAGCAAATCTTTCTCGAGATAGTCCTAACTTTTCTCTTTCCAATCTAATTCTTAGTCCCACATCTTTATAATTTAACGTCTTTTTAGTTTCATCCATTTTTGCCACCTCAATAATACTGTATACATTTCTTCGATTTAACTAAATTGGCTAATAGCATATAAATATTATTGCCTATATGCATAAAAAACATTGTGTTGCACATAAGTCTTATTATATAATAAATACAATAAACTTTATCGGGGGGAAGAAAATGAAGAATAGAATTGATGAATTAAGGGAACATTTACATCAAACGATGGAATCTAAAAACTATGAGAAAATGCTAAAGGTAAGTCAAGAATTAGATGAACTAATTGTGCAATATTTTAAAGAAAAAAATTGCATAGAAAAGGGCAAAGATTAACGAGTTATATTAATAGATATTATATTGATTTTTTTTAACAAAATAGGTATAATTAAATTAAAGGTCAAAGAAGGTCAAATGAATTTGACTATTTAATTATAAAAAGGGAGCAGATTTTATGGAATATAAGGATTATTATAAAATACTGGGAGTAGAAAAAAACTCATCTCAGGATGAAATAAAAAAGGTATATAGAAAATTAGCTAAGAAATATCATCCAGACTTAAATCCAAACGATCCTAAAGCTCAAGAACGATTTAAGGAAATAAATGAAGCGTATGAAGTATTAGGTGATGAAGAAAAAAAGAAAAGATATGATACTTTTGGCTCTGGATATAACTTCACCAACGGACAGAATTTTGACCCATCTCAGTATGGGTTTGATAACTTTGGAAATGGCTATAGTTACACTTATACCACATCTGGAGGAGATTTTAGTGATTTCTTTAATATGTTCTTTGGAGGAGGAGGGAATCAAAGGACTAGTGGGAGAACAGGTGGTTTTGACTTAGGAAACTTATTTGGTGGAGGTAGAAAAACTACAAGAAAAGAAGTACCATCCTATGAGTCAGAATTAAATATTACCTTAGAGGAAGGTTATCATGGAGGTACTAAAAATATTACCATTAATATAAGCGGAGAAAATAAATCCATGTCAATAAATATCCCAAAAGGAATATTGCCCGGGAAAAAATTGAAGGTTAAAGGTGAAAAATGGGGAATAAAGGGAGATGTTTTATTTAAGATAAACCTTCTAGAGGATGGAAAAAATAGACTTGATGGATTAGATATAGTATCAAAGTTGGACTTGTTTCCATGGCAGGCTGCCCTTGGAGATAAAGTAGTAGTGTCTACCCTAGATGGAAAAATTAAAGTTGATATTCCTAAATCTATTTCGTCTGGTAAAAAAATTAGAATACCAAGAAAAGGGTATATAGATATGAAAGGAAATAAGGGAGATTTATATATAGAAATAAATATAATAAATCCACCAAGCCTTACAGAAGAGGAAGTTAAACTGTATGAGAAATTGAAGGAAATATCAATCGAAGCAAAGAACAATTAACAAAGAACAGTTAACAAATAACAAATAACAATTAAAACATTAAAAGCTCAATATTTTTTAAAAAATTTAATTGATTCTGATGTTTTCTAATTGAGTAAGTGGTTTTGGCTACTAATCGTTAATTGACAATTGATTAAACATTGTTAACTGTTAATTGTTAACTGATAATTGATAAAATTGGAGGGAGAAATATGGATTTAAACAAATTTACACAAAAATCGTTAGAAGCAGTGCAGAATTCACAAAACATGGCCATAAAAAATGGAAATCCACAACTAGAAGAAATCCATATTCACTATGGCCTAGTGACACAAAATGATGGACTAATCCCTAAAGTCTTATCTTATATGGGAGAAAATCCAGAGTTAATTAGAATGGATGTAGAGAAAGAAATAGATAAACTACCAAAACAATCTGGTAGTGGAGGATCTATATATCCTAGTAGAATCTATACCAAAGTTTTATTGAATTCTGAAGAAGAGGCGAAGAAGTTTGGAGATGAATATGTAGGAGTCGAGCATATTTATATATCGCTTCTCAAGGAAAAGGCAACAGCTTCAGAGAGAATATTTAATAAATATAATATCAACTTGCAAAGATTTCTGGAAGCTTTGAAAAAAATAAGAGGAAATCAAAATATTACCTCTGACAATCCAGAGGCTACCTATGAAGCATTGACTAGATTTGGAAGAGATTTAGTAGAAGAAGCTAAAACTGGAAAAATTGACCCAGTTATAGGTAGAGATAGTGAAATACGAAATGTAATCAGGATACTATCTAGAAGAACTAAAAACAATCCAGTTTTAATAGGAGACCCAGGAGTAGGTAAAACAGCCATAGTAGAGGGATTGGCTCAAAGGATAGTTAATGGGGATGTACCAGAAGGGCTAAAAGATAAAACGATATTTGCCTTAGACATGGGAGCCTTAATAGCTGGTGCTAAATACAGGGGAGAATTTGAAGAAAGATTAAAAGCAGTGCTATCTGAAATAGAAAAATCAGATGGTCGGATAATAATGTTTATAGATGAATTACACAATATAGTAGGTGCTGGTAGAACTGATGGGGCAATGGATGCATCTAATCTTCTAAAGCCTATGTTAGCAAGGGGAGAGGTTCATACCATAGGAGCTACAACCTTAGATGAATATAGGCAATATATCGAAAAAGATGCAGCATTAGAGAGAAGATTTCAAAAGGTATTAGTTACAGAGCCAACAGTGGAGGATACTATATCAATACTTCGAGGACTTAAAGAAAAATATGAGATACATCATGGAATAAGGATATCTGACAGTGCTGTAATAGCGGCAGCAACTCTTTCTGATAGATATATATCTGATAGATTTTTACCTGATAAGGCAATAGACTTGATGGATGAAGCTTCAGCTATGATAAGAACCGAGATAGATTCTATGCCTGTAGAGCTTGATGAAACAAGAAGACGAATACTTCAATTAGAGATAGAAAAATCAGCATTAAAGAAAGAAACTGATGAAGGATCTAAAATAAGACTAGAAAAACTGGAAAAAGAATTATCAAATTTCAAAGAAAAGTATGATATTATGAAAGCCCAATGGGAAGATGAGAAAAAGAGCATATCGAAGGTCAAAGAAGTTAAAGAAGAAATAGATAGAGTAAGGAGACAAATAGAAGAGGCAGAGAGAAAATATGATTTAGAAAAACTATCTCAATTAAAATATGGAACTTTAGTGGAATTAGAGAAAAAACTACAAGAGGCAAATGAAAAGAATGAAAAAGATGAGAGGATGCTAAAGGAAGAGGTCACAGAAGAAGAAATAGCAGAAGTTGTGGCTAAATGGACTGGAATACCAGTATCGAAATTAGTTGAGACAGAAAGAGAAAAGCTTCTATCATTAGGTGAAATTCTTCATAAAAAGGTAATAGGTCAAGATGAAGCAGTGGAATCTGTAGTGGATGCTGTAATTAGGGCAAGGGCTGGAATGAAACAGTTAAACAGACCTATAGGGTCTTTCATATTTTTAGGTCCAACAGGAGTAGGAAAAACAGAGTTATCAAAGGCTCTAACTTCATCTTTATTTGATGATGAAAGAAATATGATAAGGATAGATATGTCTGAGTATATGGAAAAGCATTCTGTATCAAGACTTATAGGAGCACCTCCGGGATATGTAGGTTATGATGAAGGAGGACAATTAACAGAGGCTGTAAGGAGAAAGCCTTATTCAGTGATTTTATTTGATGAAATAGAAAAGGCTCATCCAGATGTATTCAACATATTGCTTCAAGTATTAGATGATGGAAGATTAACTGACAACCAAGGTAGAACAGTTGATTTCAAAAATACAGTTATCATAATGACTTCTAATATAGGTTCGTCATATTTACTTGAAGGTATAAGACCAGATGGAAGCATAGATGAATCAGCAAAAGATAAAGTAATGAATGAAATGAGAAGAATGTTTAGACCAGAATTTTTAAATCGTGTGGATGAAATTGTAATGTTCAAACCATTGCAAAGAGATGAGATATTTAAGATAATAGATCTTCAAATAGAAGAAATTAGCTCCCGCTTAGAAGATAGACAAATATCCGTAGAGCTAACAGATGAGGCAAAAGACCTTATCCTAAACAGGGCTTATTCTATCCAATATGGAGCAAGACCAGTTAAAAGATTCTTGCAAAAATATCTTGAAACAGAAATTGGCAGAATGATTATTAGAGGAGATTTGAAGGATAAGGATGATGTCATAGTTTCATGTGATGAGCAGGGCAATTTAAAAATAAGTTTAGAAACTATTAAATAAACTATGAACTATATTAACTTGGTACAATTATAAAATAGATTTTATAATTGTACCAAGTTTTTTAAATTCAAGGGTAAAAATTATTATAATTGTTTTTTCTATATTATTCTTATAAGATAAATGATAAAATTAGGTTATCTGCTTAGTATGGCAATGGGATGGGGGAATAAAAGTGGAAAACATTAATAATATTATAGATAAAAAATATAAATATACTTCTTTAGAATATATAGACGAGGAAGATATAAAAGATGCTAAAGTAATATATCAAGATGAGACTAGCATTCTCTTATATAAGGAACTAGATGAAACAATACAATTGTTTTGGGCAGCAGATTCTAAAGAGGGATTTATGACAGGGCTAAATAATCTTGAAATATTAGTAGACGAGAATAAGATCTCTGGAAAAAAGGTACATATAAAATTTATTCCAGAGGAATTTATTAGTTTTTTAGAGAAAAAAGGCTTTAGAGTTATAGCAGAGTTTGTTGATTTCTGGAATAGAGATATAAAGGTTATTTCTATAGATGAACATGATACTTCTAATATACGGAGGTTAAAAGAAGATGAATATAGTATAGCAGGTCAGGTGACCAGAAATTGTATAGGATATTCTAGAGGATTTACAGGTGAAGATGATGAATGGATTAAAGAATGGAATGAATCTAGCAATTCCTTTATTTTTGCAGCAGAAATGGAAGGAAAGATAGCAGGCATATGCTGTGTTAACTTATATGGATTTGAAAGTGATAAGGGAATAGTGTTATGGATAAGAGAAGTAGCTGTAGACCCTCAATATCAAGGTAAGGGAATAGGTCGCTTATTGCTAACATATGCTATTAAATGGGGTAAACAAAATGGGGCAAAAAGAAGTTTTTTAGCCTGTGATGTAGAAAATCATAGAGGTATTAATCTATATGAAAGTTTAGGATATGTTAGAGCTGAAGGCAGAGGAGAAATTAGAATGGAAAAATTATTATAGAAGTCATTATTAAATATATAAATAATATTAAAACAAATATATTAAGGGAGGTGGGTATTATGAAGAAATGTGTAAACCACATTTATCGATCTAATACTTTTTTATGGGGGGTACAAATATTTGAGTTACAAAAATGCAGCAGAATTATTACCACCTCATCTGTTAGAAGAGGTGCAAAAACATATTGACGGAGGGCTGATATATATACCTAAAGCAAGCGGCAGAGTAAGTTGGGGTCAGTTGACAGGCTCCAAGGAAGCTATTGAAAAGAGGAATAAAGATATCATTAAATTATTCCAAAAGGGTATTTCTATTAGTAAGCTGTCAGAGGAGTATTATTTAAGTCAAGAGACGGTTAGAAAAATAGTATATGGTAAAAAACTATTATAATTATTCTCTCTATATCATTTTTATATAATAAATGAGAGAATATAATTAACCGGTTAGTATAGAAGAAGGGAGATGGTATTTTGAAAATAATAGAGGTGTTTTTAGTATAAACCCTTAAGCAAATAAGCTAGGTCATAACTGACCTAGCTTATTTTATGTATATAGGAAGATTCCTGTTTTTTTAATCTTTTTAATATAAACTTTGGATAAATGAATTCCAAAAAACGATTTCTCAAATTACAAATACCTAGTTAAAAGCCTTTTTTCATTTTTCTTTTTTAATATTTTGTTATATAATATTGGCAAATTATGATTGATTTTTAACTATTTGTCACTATTACTATATGGAAAGTAGGTAAATGAATGAAGAAAATTATAATGATTACTCCTGGGAAAGTAACTTCCATTAACTTGGCTATTCAACTTGAAAATATTTTTGGTGAATATACCGAAGTTAAATCTTATTGTCTGGAAGATGATTTAGATTTTGATCCTACAAATGCATTGGTTGTTCTTTCATCCCCTAATACTATGGATAAAAGAATACAGGATTTAATAGACAATGGTTTAGAATATATTGTAGCACAGAGGGTAATAAATCATCGGTATATATCAGAATTGTTAAATCTACCTAGAGGGACAGAAGTTCTATTAGTTAATGATAGACCAGAATCTAGTCATGAGGCCATGGTTCAATTACAAGCTCTAGGAGTCAACTATATTAAGTATTATCCTTATTATCCAGGTATAGCTTCCTATCCAGAGCTAGATATTTCTGTCACAGTTGGGGAACCCCATCTTGTTCCCTTTGGTGTAAAGAAAGTAATTAATATAGGAACTCGCCAGATTGATATAGTAACTGTAGTTGATATAGCTAATAGGTTGGGGTTAATGAAGGCTTTGGGGGACAGGCTCTCTTCTCAATATGTAAACCATATAATAAATTTATTAAATAGAATAAATGATACAGCCAAAGATATGAGAATTATCAGTAGCAGATTAGAAACAGTTGCTAATTGTTTGGCAAAAGCCATTATATATATTAATAAATCTGGTGATGTTATAGTAAGTAATCAAGAGATGTGTAATATTTTAAAATGCTCCTATGAGGATATTGTTGGAAAAAACATTAAAGATATATTACCTCAAATACTAAAAATAAATGGTCATGATGAAGTAGATATTATCAGAATTCATAACAAGGAACTCTTCGTTACATCAAATGTTATAGAAGGTAAGGGTAGTGAAGATGGAATCATATATACTTTTGAAAAAAGTGAAGAGATTGAAAAAAATGAGCATGAAATACGTAGAAGAACTTCAGAAAATGCCATTAGAACAAATTATTATACATTTGATGATATTTTTTATAAAAGCAGCAATATGAAAGATTTAATAAATAAAGTCAAGTCTTTTGCTCTTACAGATTCTACTATTTTGATACAAGGGGAAAGTGGCACAGGAAAAGAATTGTTTGCCCAGTCTATTCATTCAGCATCTCATAGAGCTTCGGGACCATTTGTACCAGTTAATTTTGCTTCAATGTCAAGCAGTTTAATAGAGAGTGAACTTTTTGGTTATGAAGAGGGGTCTTTTACAGGAGCAATGAAGGGTGGTAAAAGGGGACTTTTTGAAGAAGCTCATGGCGGAACTATTTTTCTTGATGAAATAGGGGATGCTTCTTTAGATTTCCAATGCAGACTATTAAGGGTTATACAAGAAAGACAAGTTAGGAGAGTTGGAGGACTTAAAGAGATACCTATAAATGTTAGATTAATTGCTGCAACTAATAAGGATTTAGCATCTGAAGTTAGAAAAGGTAATTTTAGAGCAGATTTATATTATAGGCTAAATGTTTTGCCGGTTAGAATGTTAAGTTTAAGAGAGAGAAAGCAAGATATATTAGTATTAGCAAATTTATTTTTGCAGAGATATAGTAGTGGAAAAATTAGTAATATAGAGCATGCATTAGAAACAGATGCTATAAACTTATTATATGAATATGATTGGCCTGGTAATATCAGACAGCTAGAAAATGCTATGGAGTATATAGCCAATGTTTGGAGAAAAGATAAAAAATTAAGTGTAAGAGAACTTCCAGAATACATTACACATAGCTCTGATAAGTTAGAGGGCTCTATATTGATAGATATCTTAGGAAACAATACAATATGGATTCTTAGAAAAATAATGAATTTTAATGGATTGGGGAGAAGATATCTAGCAGAACTTGCTAAGGAAGAAGATATAGACTTAACAGAAGGAAAAATTAGAAGCTTGTTAAATAGTGCTGAGGTTCTTGGTTTGGTTGAAACTAATACTGGAAGGAAAGGTACGGTACTAACAGAAAAGGGTTACAAGCTAATGTCTTCAATAAATAATATTAAATAAATGACCCATATATTCAGAGATAATAATAAATTTAAAGGAAACAGGCTAGATAATGGGAAGAAATTTTACCCTAAAACAACTTAGGTGCTTGTTAATCCTTGAAAATTGACTGTTTATCTGATGGCATATAGTTTGCATATACAGTTAATAGATTTATTATATTAATGTTATAAAATAATTTTCGGAATAATGGGGAGGAATAAGGATGAATGATAGAGACAGTTTGGTTAGATTATTAGACCTAGATGATGAGTTTGTTATTGATTTAAAATATGCAACTAGTGATAATTTTACACAAAAAAAGATTTATAATAGCAGTGAGTGCTATATAAATAAAGATACAGCTAAATTGCTAATCAAAGCAAAAGAAATATTTAAGCGTGATGGATACAGGGTAAAGGTTTGGGATGTATATAGACCTATAAGTGCCCAAAGGTTAATGTATGAGATTATTCCAGATAATAATTTAGTTGCTACACCACCAGATATGAGTAAGCCAATAGATTTTGAATATAGTCACATGAATGGAATGAGTGTAGATATAACTTTATTGGACTTAGATGGTAATGAAATTGAGATGCCTACTGAATTTGATGATTTCACTGAGATGGCAGGTTTAAAATGTGATAAAATACCACCAATAGCTAAAAAGAATGCAGAGTATTTAAGGGATATAATGGAAAGTGTTGGATTTGAAGGCTATGATTATGAATGGTGGCATTTTAATGATATAACAAATGATCCTACGCCATATTCTGATATTCAATTTGAATAAAATAAATTCTGAAAGTCTAGATTATAGTGTTTATGAAGAAATTCTAAAGAACTATACTCTAGACTTTATTTATTAATATAGAGTTTTGATAAATTGAGGATAGTAACTAAAAAGTAGAATCTTTATGTTGAGAAAGGTAAATCAAATCTTAAGGGAAAATGGGTTAGATAATAGGATGAAATGTTACCCTAAAATCGATTTAATATTCACAAGTACTTGAAATTTAAAGTAATTATTCGGTGGCATATAATTTGCATATATAAGTAATTAGCTTATTAAATTGAGGTGATTAAAATGATTCTTGGAATAATGGGGGGGATGGGCCCTGCTGCTACTTGTGATTTATTTAAAAAAATTATTGATCTTACACCCGCAGATAGAGATCAAGAACATTTGCATATTATAATTGATAGCAATGTGGAAATACCTGATAGAACAGCTTATATTTTTGGTTCAGGAGAGAACCCTATTACAGAAATGATAAGGTCTATATTGAAGTTAGAAATGATGGGAGCAGACTATATAGCAATACCATGTAATACAGCTCATTATTTTTATAATGACATTGTTGAACATAGCAAGGTAAAGATATTGAATATGGTATATGAAACGGCGGCTTATCTAAATGAAGAATTTGGGCATAAGGATTATTTTCTTCTAGCGACAAAGGGTACATATAAATCTGGTATCTATAAAAATATATTTGAAAAATTTAATTTAAATATAATAGAGCCTAATGATGTAGATCAACAGACAATTATGGATTGGATATATGATGTTAAATCTTCAAAATTTGATGTAGATCCTATGGAAATTGAAAATCTCATAAATCGATATATTGAAAATAAGGATATACCAATAATTTTAGGATGTACCGAATTACCTATCCTAGCAGAAAGGGTAGGAGCCCCGCAGAAATACATTGATCCAATTCTCATATTAGCTAAACGGTGTGTAGAAATTGGTAAAATTAATTCCTGTATATCATCTTAATTTTTATTGATATGATTTTAAGTATGTATTAAAAGTCAGAGAGTAGTATTTTAGCAAATTATATTATTATATAAATTGCTATGAAATATTATAATAGGAGGGAAATACATGGAAAAAGAGCAGAAGCTAAATGAAAACGAAGCAAATGATGCTAAATTTAGGCAGGAGATTGGTGTTTTTGGTGGTGTAAGTATTATAGGTGGTATTATGATAGGATCTGGCATTTTCTATCTAGGCTCCTATGTTATGCAGCGAACAGGTATGAGTATGGGACTTTCATTACTATGTTGGATAATAGGAGGATTAATTTCATTACTTGGAGGTCTCTGTTTCGCCGAATTAGGAGCATCCCGTCCTGTAGCAGGTGGAATGGTAGTTTACTTGAACGAAGCTTATCATCCTGTGGTTGGATTTATGTATGGTTTTGGAAGCTGGCTTATCAGTGGAGCAGGGTCTATTTCAGCTGTTGCTATTGCACTTCCAACAGCATTAAGAGCTTTCTTTGATCTTAGTGATATTGCTATTAAAGTAATAGCTATTGGATTAATAGTTATGCTTACGGCTTATAATTATTTTGGCGTTAAAAAAGGTTCTATTTTACAAAACCTTTCAATGATTGCCAAATTGATACCTATTATATTGATTATGGGCGGAGCTTTAATATTTGGTAGGCAAACCCCTAATCTTAGTCTTATTCCAGCTGGTGGAAATACAGTTACATTTAGTAGTATAATAGGAATGATAGCCTTTGCTACAGTTGCTACGTTATGGGCATATGAAGGTTGGACAAACTTAAATACCGTAGCAGAAGAAATGAAAAACCCTAAGAAAAATTTACCTCTTTCTTTAATTATTGCTATTGGTGGAATTACAATTTTATATACATTATTTAACTACTCTATTTATAAAGTATTACCACATGAGAAGGTGGTTTCTATGATTAATAGTGGAGACTTTTACCTTGGTACTGAAGTTGCCAAGACTATTTTCGGTAATGTTGGAGGAATAATCGTTATTTTAGGTATGGTTGTTTCTATGTTTGGTTCACTTAATGGAATGATTTTAACCTTTTCAAGAACATATTATGCAATGGCTGAAGAGGGTCACTTCTTCAAGAGTTATAAAAAATTGCATCCTAAATATAAGGTTCCAACTGCATCTTTAATAGGACAATGTATTATTTCAGTTCTTTTAGTACTATCGAGAAGTCTTGATCAACTTACATCAATGGTAGTCTTTATAGGGATGTTTTTTAATGTTTTATGTATTTTAGCCGTGTTTATTTACAGAAAGAGATTTCCATCTTTAGATAGACCTTATAAGGTATGGGGATATCCAATCACAGTAATAATAACAGTTCTAATATTTGCGGGACTAATGATCAATACATTTGTTGAAGATCCAGTTACTGCATTAATTGGCTTTATAGTTCCAGCTTTAGGAGCTTTAGTTTATATATATTTTGATAAAAAGAATAAAAGGGAGGCGGGATTAGGTAATGATACTATTTAAAAATGGTAACATACAAACTATGGATTCTACATTGCCTCAAGCCGAGGCAATGGTCATAAATGAAAACAAATTTGTATATGTAGGCACACAAAATGGTGCTTATGAGTACTTGAGGGAACATGGAAACGCAAAGGAAGAGATTGACTTAGAAGGGCATCTAGTGATTCCAGGATTAAATGATTCTCATATGCATTTTATACATCTTGCTAAGAGCTTACGAAGTGTTGATTTAGTTGGAACTACTAGTATAAATGAAATCAGGACTCGTATAAAATCTGCAATGGAGAATAGAACTAAAGAAGACAAAAATTGGCTTGAAGGGGAAGGATGGAATCAAGATTATTTCCAGGATGAAAAAAGATTTCCTAATAAATTTGATTTAGATGAGATAACAGGTGATGTACCTACTATTATTATGCGTGCATGTTTTCACATAGGAGTACTTAATACTGCTGCTATGAGGGACATTGGTCTAAATAAAGAAACTGCAAAAGAATATGGAGATTTAGTAGAATTATTACCTAATGGAGAACCAAATGGAGTTATTAAAGAGAGCCTTTTAGAAAGAATTAAGGTTAAAATTTCTAGTTTGAATCTAGAGAATACTAAAGAGATAGTTGTAGATGCACAGGAGAGATTATTATCAGCAGGTTTAACTTCAGTACAAACAGATGATATCGGATATATGCCTAGCAGGGATTATGATTTGCTTTTTCAAGCTTTTGAGGAGTTAGAGAAGGCTGGGCAATTAAAGGTTCGTATAGGAGAACAATGCTTATTTGAGAATCCTCCATCACTTGAAGAATTTTTTAAAAAAGGTTATACTGCAGGGTGGGGGACCAATAGATATCGTATAACTTCTATAAAGCTATTGTGTGATGGATCCCTAGGAGCTCGTACAGCAGCATTGAGAAATCCATATGCAGATGACGCATCAACTAAAGGATTAGAGATATTTACACAAGAAGATTTAGATAATATGGTAATGATTTCTCATGAAAATAATTGTCCGGTAGCTATACATGCCATAGGTGATAGGGCTATAGAGATGTCATTAGATGCCATTGAAAAGGCACAGAAGAAAAATCCCAAAAATCATATACGACATGGAATTGTTCATTGTCAAATTACTGATGAAGAAATATTAGAACGATTTAAAGAATTAAATGTATTGGCTTTTATCCAACCTATTTTCATTGACTATGATATGAATATAGTTATTGATCGAGTTGGTTATGATTTAGCGCAGACTTCTTATGCATGGAAAACTATGATGGATAAAGGTATTCATATACCTTTTGGGACGGATTGTCCAGTGGAGTCTTTTAATCCTATGGCTAATATATATACCGCAGTAACAAGAAAGAATATTAATGGAAATCAGAAGAAAGTATATTTACCTAATGAAAGATTGAATATGTATGAAGCAATATATGCTTATACTGTTGAAGGTGCATATGCCTCGAATGAAGAAAATATCAAAGGAACAATTACTAAAGGTAAGTTGGCAGACTTTATTATATTAGATAAAGATTTATTTAATTTATCCTATGAAGAGGACATTCTTGACACAAAGGTAGTTAAAACTTATGTAGATGGAAAGTTAGTTTATGATTCAAAATTTGCTGTAAAATAAAAATAATGATGAAGGACAAAGTTATGAAAGATTATATCATTACTATTTCAAATAAAACCAAAAGCAAAATCGCCATTGTAGGGCATGTGGGCGTAGGACATGTGCATAGTCATAGTTCTTTCGTTCAAGATGATTCTGTAGGATTTGCAGTAGTTGCTTCCTTAATGAGAGAAGTTTTAAATGTAGATACACGTATAAAACATGTTAAAGGAGACCTCTTAAAGGGGGATATGGTAGTAGAGACTTATGGGGGAGGGATTGGAAGAACATTTTGTCGTCGTGGTATAACACCTATGGAATTAGAGTTAATGAATAGAGCTGTTGATGAAGATGGGATATATACACAAAGAACGGCAATAAAAGCATTTGGACGTATGTATGGTCAAGGTGTTATGGAGGTCCCAGCTGCTTTGCAGGGTGCCATAGCATTAGCAGTATTAGATTCCTTCCATAAAAAGAATCCTAATAAGGTTCATATAACTTCTCAAAAATATTCTGGAAGAATTGATAAAATGGCTGGAATGATTGCTGATATTAATGGGATTCCTGTCTCACTGCTATTAAATATTAACGGATCTGAAGGGGGAATCGGTCCCAATGAAGATAATGAAGGTAATACTGCTATTGGAGTGAAAGGGGAATTGATGAAAAGCATTGGAATTGATAATATTCCTACTATTATTGTAGAAAGTAAGGCATATATACCAAAGGTATCTGATGATATTGAAGAACTTACATTTTTATTTCGTGCTCAAGAAGGGCTTGATAACCTATTTTTAGCGAAAGTATTATCTGAAGCTGCTAAAGAAGCTGGAATTCCTTATATATATTTTACGGATTCGCTTCCTCAAGAGAAGGGACAGCTGGCAAAGGCTACGGTGGATTTTGCTAATAAAATTATTAGATTGGGAGAAGAATTAAAGTCAGTAGATGATTCTACAGATAAGGTTGAAATACTTGCAGATATGGCAAAATTGATTAGTGAGGATGCTGGGGGGGTTACTTTTATGTCCAACAGCTTACATGAAGTGGTTAGATCCCCTGGGATTGTACCGGATAATGCTGCGGTTATATCCTTATTAGTGCCTACTGAATATATAAAATATTGGAAAATACCTATGCTGAGTGTAGATGATATTAATGGATATAAGGAAATAATCATTGGTGCCATAGATAGAATTTGCTGAGATTTTTCTGTAAATTACAACTTCCCTTAAATATTACTTAGCATTGTTAAAAAACTTAATTATAGTATCAAAAATTGCTTCGCGTTGTAAGTTCTCATTTTGCTGATACTACCCTATAATCAATGGAGTATCTAAATCTTAAAAATAATACATTTTATCGAAATATTAAAGAGTATGAAAGCATTAAATCATAACAAAAACCGGTAGATGATGGATTTAATTACTATCAATTTACCGGTTTTTATAGCAGGTTCTAGTATTATACTATTTCATCTTTGATTGCTTCTACTACATTACTTTTTTTAACGGACGTTGAAGAAACCCAATAGGCTAAAACTATAGATACGATTATAAGAGTAGCATAGGTTAAAATTGGCCCAACTGGAAAAACAGATATAAACTCAGGCCATGTGATTGGCGTTAATCTTAACATAAACCAACAAATAAATAATACTATTGGGATACTAACAATAATCGGTGTTAATGCGAAGAACAAACCTTCTAACATCAATATTTTATTTAATCCCTTTGGTGTTAATCCTACTGACCGAAGCATAGCAAATTCTCTTCTGCGTAGTCTAAGATTATTGGAAATGGTAGAAAAAGCGTTAAAAATACCAATTATCCCAATCAATAAGGCTACAGCAAAAACACTAATGCCTACGGCTTTTTGAACCAGTTCTTCACGATTCTTGTCTTCCAATAGAGTCCATATACTAAAATCATCGGATCCAAGATAAGAACTACAAATCTGTGTTAGTTTTTCCTTCACACGTGGACTAGCCTCATCACCCACTAATAAATCAATTGACATAATACTGTATTCACGCATACGCTCTGGCATAAAATTACTAACTATTTGCTCATAAGTTTTCATAGGAACTATAAAGGCTAAGTTGTATCTATGCATTCTTAGTTCACTGGGAGAAATCTCTGTAACATGGCCCACTTGAACATTAAATCTATAATTTGTATTCATGTAATTTTCTGCTTTTTCATATAAAACTAGCTCATGTCCTTCTTTTATATTTAATAATGGTATTTTTTCCACAACTTTTGAATTATCTGGCCTATGATATGTGCTATCTAACAATACTCCTGTTATCATACCATCCTGATAATATGCCTCAACATCAGCACCAATTTCTTCACAATACTTTTTAAATGATTTATCGCTTAATCCAACTAAATTTACTATAATTCTATGCTTTCCTTGTTCACTCAATACATTATATTTGAGGTCTACCTCATCAAACCCTCCAGATTCAGCGAAAACATCTGACTCCTGTTCTGATGTTACATAGGTTGAAGTGCGTACCTGTCTTCTAACGATACTCTCCCTAACTTCAGGCACGGAAATAATTTCATTTATCATCTCATCACTTGGTTCATCAATAATATCTAGATTAACCTTCATATCATGTTTAGGCGTTTCATTGGTAGAACTGGCCAAATTGTAGATGGACATAATGTTAATATACCCTGCTACTAAGATAAAACACATTGAAAGAGATAGGATAGCCGTACGTAAAGTCCTTTTGCTAGCTGAAAACTGTGCGCTTGATATTTCACCTTCTATACCAAATATTTTTTTGATTATTGAGTGAGATTTTTGTTTTTTTAATTTTACTTTAGTACTATTTTGACGTATCCCTGCAATAGCTGATACTTTCGCCACTTTTCTTGCTGGAATATATGCTGAAACTAAAACGGTAATCAATGAGATGATGATAGAAAAAATAACTACTACCCATGAAAAGGAAACATATATATTCATATAATCTTCTGTAACACTAAGAATTTCATTAACTTTAGAAAACACCATATGACTAAATAGATATCCTATCATGATACCAATTGGCAATTGAATAATCCAGAGCAAAAGTCCTTCATAGAGAACAGAATACCTAATTTGTCTTGGAGTTGCTCCTAAACTTTTTAGAATACTTAGCTCCTTAATTCTGCTGTTAGCAGATAAAGAAAATGCATTATAGATAATAAGAATAAATGCCCCCATAACTAATAAAATTATTGTTATTGCCATTACTAGCACCATAATGAGTTGAATGTTTGTATTACTTTTATTGTTAATCCCATATAATTTTAATAGATGTGTATTATACCTAACTGCATACTGTCCATATTCATCTTCGGTTAATCCCGTAGATTCCGCAATCTGCGGTAATGTTTCATAGATTTTACGAGGTTTCACAAAACGCATATAAACCGTAAGTTCATCTTCAGGTTGAATTTGTGAAGTATCCAAGTATCCCATGGCAAAATATCCAAGGTATGCAGAAGTACTAGAAATATCTAATTCTCCAACTATGGTATATGTCTTAGTTCCTGTTGTCTTAAAAGTCTCGTCTAATTCTTTTGATTGTTTAGCAGATTGAGTTTCAATTACTTCACTCCCCAACATGCGATCACCTATAGGAAGAGTTAACTTATCACCAATTTTATACGAAGGATTATCCAAGAAAAATACTTTTGGCACAACAATTTCTCCAGGCTCTTTAGGCAGTCTGCCTTTCGTAAGAGTATTTTTTAAACCCATGTCCAACCAAAAATTTGTATCTGCATCTCTCATTAATAGATACGGGCGTTTTGCATTGGAAAGTTTAGCAGTAACCCACGGTCCTTTAATCATGGTGGTTTCAATCTCAGGATTTTCTGTGACATATTTTAATTTATCACCAGATGTATAGCCCCATAATTCCCCATGCCAATAACCTGTCTTTTCAATTGTTGAGGATACTTTTGTCTGCCATATAGAATGTAGAAATATACTTAGTGAACATAGCAATGCAGAAGCAATTGTAATAGCAATTAGTATAGAAACTGTATGTCTTTTATTCTTTCTCACATGGTGATATGTATATTCGCTCATAATCTTCATTACTTAATCACCTCATCTGACACAATTCTGCCATCATCGATTGTAATCACTCTATCTGCTGACAATGCAATTTTTTCGTCATGAGTGATCAACAAAATAGTCTGATTATACTCTTTATTTGAAAGTTTTAACATCTCAAGAGTAGCTTCCGAATTTTTTTTATCAAGATTTCCAGTAGGTTCATCTGCTAGAATAATGGAGGGTTTATAAATTAATGATCGTCCTATGGCAACTCTTTGTTGCTGACCTCCTGAAAGTTGATTTGGTAGATGATTAAGCCTTTCGTTTAAACCAAGCATTTTTACAATCTTATCAAATTCTTCTCTTTTAGGTTTTATATCATCTAACAGCATGGGTAATAATATATTTTTTTCTACATTTAACGTGGGAATAAGATTGTAAAACTGATAGATTAGTCCTACCTTTCGTCGGCGAAATAAAGCTAATTCAGTTTCATCCATTGATGAAATATCAGTGTCCTCGATATATATTTTTCCTTTTGTAGGGCGATCTACTCCCCCTAACATATGCAGGAGTGTAGATTTTCCTGATCCACTCGATCCAATTATTGAAACAAATTGTCCTTTGCTTATTGTCAAATTTAAATTATCCAATGCAGTGACCTTTGTATCACCTATTCCATAAGTTTTTGTAAGATTTTCAGTTCTTAATATTTCCAAAGTATTCTCCCCTTTCTCTATTAGCTCATGTTATACTATATAAAAATAAGGGAAATCATCCTATTGATTTCCCTTTCAAACTAGATTTGTATCTTACAATATTGTCAGATTAATTCTTTTTTAAATTATAAATACTTTTGCCATCGTAAAATGTAGCAATCACTGTAGTTTCTTTTTCTTCAATAGACCTATATCTACATCAGATGTTCCTTTATAAGTTTTTTCATAAAAAATTCCCTTAATTTGGATCGATACCAAAGAAAGGGAATTTATTTGTTCAGCTTTATAATTTTCCTGATTTTAATATTGAGATTAGAAGTAAAAAACCAGCCAATCCAGCACCTAAATAGCCTACAATACCTATTGCAGATATACCATAAATTTTTAATCCAACATTAGCATTTATGACTAAGGAAGAGCTAACTAGCAGTCCTGCCACAATAACAGAGAAGATAATTCTATTTACCATTTTATTAATTTCATTTAAGTTTTCATCAGAATTTTTAAACTGTAAGTTTAATTTTAATCTGCCTTGCAACCCTCTATCAATAATTTGTGAAAGCTTTAAAGGTAAATCTAAAGAGGCCTTTCCGGCGGAGAAAATTTTGTTGCCTAATAAGGTTAAGTCATAATCTTTTAATTTATCTTCTATTATTTTATTTTTAAAATAAGGAAGAGCAATATCCATAATATTTAAGTCTTTATCTATCTTAGCTAAAACTCCCTGCAAAGTTAAAATCCCTTTTGCTAGTAAAATAACATCTTTAGGCATAAGGATATTATTCTTTTTACAAACAACTATGACTTCTTCTAAAATTTGGGCTAAGTCATATCTGTATATTGATTCTTCTATATATGTATTGTAAATCAAATTTATATCTTGATAAAGTTTATTTATATCAACTTCATGTTTTTTAATACCAATACTTAGGATGGAACTAGTCATTAGATCAATATTGTTAGTGGCGACCCCTTCTAAAAATGAGTTAAACTTCTTTTTAATTCCTAAATCTAAGCAACCCATCAACCCGAAGTCAACAAACCCAATCTTATTATTATGAATTAAAATATTTCCTGGATGGGGGTCTGCATGGAAGAATCCATCTTCAAAAACTTGCTTAAAATAATTATAAGTAAGCTTCTTAGCAATTTCACTAGTATCATAACCCTCTGCTAATAAAGTAGAAATATTATCTATTTTTATTCCACCAATAAATTCCATTACTATCATATTAGAAGTACAATATCTTTCGTAAACAACAATACCCTTGATATATTTTATATCTTTGTTATTTGAACTAAATTTCTTGATATTTTCCTTTTCATTTAAAAAATCCAGTTCCCTTTCTGTAGCAATTTTAATTTCTTCAATAACTTCTTTAACATCAAGGACTTCATTTTTTGTTGTAAATTTAATAAAAGGTGATAATCTCTTTAAAATATTGATATCGGCTAGAATTTTTTCCCTTACAAAAGGGCGTTGAACCTTTAACACTATTTTTTCCCCTGTTTTTAACCTTGCCAAATAAACTTCAGCTAAAGAAGCAGAGGCCAAAGGGGTAGTTTCGAAATCTAAAAATACGTCGGATATACTTCTCTTTAAGTTTGCTTCAATAATTTTTTTCATTACGCTGAAATCTTCAGGCTTTACACTATCTTGAAGTTTTTCTAATTCTATTATATATTCTTTAGGTAATATATCAGGCCGTGTAGACAATATTTGGCCAATTTTAATAAAGGTAGGTCCCAATTCCTCTAAGACTACCCTTAATTCTTTAGGATTTCCAATTCCGTTTTTAAATCCATGTTTAATTGCTACAGAAATAATCTCTTTAAATCGTAGTTTAGTATAATTATTTTCCATATTGAAAAATACCTTGAAAAAATCAAGGTATTTACTCCCCCCAAACTAATGGTTTTTCTCTAAATTGTTAATTCTTAACTCTAAATTAGCTATATCCTCTTTAGTAGCTAGATTTAACTCTTTTAATATTTCCTTTAAATCAGATTTATCGTTTTTAGTAGTTTCTTTATTGTTTATAACTCTTTTCAATTCTTCATTTAATTCTTTACCTTGATCTACAGTGATTTTACCTTTTTCCACTAGTGTTCCTACCATTTCATTAGCTTTTTCATAAGTTAAAGCTAAGGTACCAATACCAGCTAAAAAAACTTTCTTTAACATATCTTCCATAGTAATTCCTCCTTCTATTTAGGGAAGAGTATAAAAACCGTCATTATATTCTCTCTATAAGAGAATATACCCATGTTTATATAAAATATTCAAATCAATTATCTGAAAAAATTAGTTAATTTTAAATTTAGAAACTAAACTTTTCAATTCTTGAGCTAAATCTGCCATACTATTACTAGCACTATAGATTTCTTCCATGGAAGCTGTTTGTTCTTCTGTAGAAGCAGAGGCCTCTTCAGTAGCTGCGGCATTTTCTTCAGCAATAGCAGATAAATTTTGAAGAATGCTAACTATTTCATCCTTGCTGCTTCCCATGGACTCACCAATAGCTCCCAATTCATTTATTATTTCTTTTGTTATTTCAAGTTCTTTAGCTATTACACTAAAAACTTCTTTAGTCATCTCTACACTAGACCCTTGTTCTTTTGTAATTTCTGAAACCTCTGTGATTATATCTACATCAACACGGGAATTAGTCTGTAAATTATTAACTATAGATTCAATTTCACCAGCAGACTTATTAGATTGCTCTGCTAATTTCCTTATTTCCTCGGCTACTACAGCAAATCCCCTACCAGCCTCGCCTGCTCTAGCTGCTTCTATAGCGGCGTTTAAGGCTAATAGATTTGTTTGCTCTGAAATACTTTGTATTACATTACTAGCAGACTGTATTTTCACGGTACTATTATTTGTTTCAATAATTCCATGATATACTTTTTGTATACCTTCGCTGCTTAGCCTAGTTTTATCTATTAATTCTGAAACAATGGACTCACCATCATTTTTTAATTTTATAACCTTGTCAGCTTGAGAGGCAAGTTTTTCCATGTAGACAAGTTCTTCTTCTATAATATTATTTAATTCATCAGTTTTCTTTGCACCTTCTTCTGTATTTATAGCTTGTTCTGTTGCACCTTCAGCTATTTGCTCTATGGTTTTTGATACTTCCTCAGAAGCCACAGATGATTGCTCGGAAGTACTTGCTAATACTTCTGATGCAGTAGCCACTTGATCTGCAGAGTTACCTACTGTATTAATAAATTCTCTTAAGCTATTTGTAATAGATTGTAACGAATTTGCCAATATTCCTATTTCATCATTTCTCTTAATTAACTTGTCTGGTAAATTATCTGAAGCATCTAAACTTGCAATTTGTTTTGCAAAATTAGATCCTTGAATAATAGGTTTAGATATTGCATTTGATAATAAATATACCATAAGGATTACTAGTAATATAATAGATGATATCAATATAATAATAGTTTTTAAAATATGATTAGATCTTGCATGTAGTTCACTAACGGGAATTTTAACAGCGATATTCCAATTAGGAGTACTTTCAATAGATGAAAAAATTAAATTGCTTTTAACTCCATTTGTATCTGTATAGATATGGTTATCGGCTTGTCCAGCTTGCATCTTCTCAAATAAGCCATCAGTGTTCTTATATCCAGAATCACTAAGTTCTGAGATGTTAAGTTTTAACCTTACTTCATCATCGGGATGGGCGATAATTAATCCAGAGCCATCTACAATCATACCGAAGCTATCATTACCAACATTAATCGCCTCAACTATTTCAGTAAGTTTATCAATTTTTATTACTCCAGCAAAGGCACCGATTAAATTATTTCTGTCATCTAATACAGAATGAGCTATTACTACAATAGGCTCTTTAGTTACTTCAGAAATCATAGGATTAGAGATGTATACATCCTTCTTGTCATCTAATATTGCCTTTATATCCTCTCTCTGTCGAATATTTCCACTATGACCTGTGGTAGTATAAAAATCCCCATTTAAATCAGCAAACCACATTAATAAAAAGTCTTCTCTTAAATAAGAATTTCGATACTTCAAATATTGCTTTATAGCTTCTAAATCTCCAGACTTGATAATTTCATCTGAAGCAATAGCCTTAATTTCATGGCTATTTCCTTGAAGCCATTGTGTTATTTCACCTGCTCTAGCTACTACTATTTCAGTAGTCATATCCTCTGTTAGTGGAATGATGGTATTACTGACCTGGGAGTAAATTAAGAGGCCCATAATAATAAGTAAAATAGCAAATGGTAGTCCAAATAGTACATTGATTTTGTTGCGTAGTGTTGAAATAGACATTTTTTAATTACCTCCTGTTTTTTATGCTAAATAATCTTATAAGATTATTATAACTAGGTCATTATATCCATCAATATTCCTTGAATATCGTTTAATCTTTTCAATATATTAATTCTTTTATTTTCCAAATCCAAAAACTCCTGTGTTAATTCATCTAGTTCTTGATCTACTTTTTTAACTAATGAATAAATTCTATGACGTCCACGTCTATCTAGGGAATTTTCCTTGAAAAATATATGAGAATTCTTTACAGTTATATTTAAAAACTCTCTAACTAGCTTCTTATATTGAATTAAATCATCTATAAATAATTTATTAGATAATTTATTAGATTGAGTTTCGATTTTATCATATAAGGATTTTAATTCAGCTCTAATCTGATCTTGTTCTAACTCATTTAATTTCAATTTAAAAGTGTCCTTTACAGCTTTTTTATCTACAGCCCTTGAAATTTCAATAGGTGAAATATTTTCCATACCAAGTCTATTAATTTTATTCATGATGACACCTCCTGCCTTCTTTATTATATATTATCGGCAGAAATATTAAAATGAATAATAAGTCCCTTAAGAAAATTGGATGAAATGACGATAAATAAGGTAGCGAATAGTTAAAAGTGAATATAAGCAGGGGACCAAAATTGTGATTTTCAATTTTGTGTACATCGCTTAGTATGTTTACCTAGTAAATAGTTTCCAGTAGATACTAAGATCTTTTAATCTTTTTAACTATTAGTTATTCACTGTATTTATGAAAGGAAAGAATTCAATGGAAATATTGAAGACAAGTAGTAAAGACAATATAATAAATAGCTATGGAATTACACCTACTCTTCCCTATGATATAGAAGGGGTACTTGTAGAGAAGAATGGTAAGGATGTAAAGATTGAAAAAACCATAGATAACAAAAGAGTAGAGTATTCTATAAGACTAAAAGAAGAAATAGTAGCAAATTTGGGAGATAACGTAATAGTTGAAAAGGAAAATATAGTTGCTGCCAAAGTAGAAGAAAAGGAAGAAGCAGTAAAAGAAGAGAAACAAACAAGAAAAGTATCAGATATAATTGCAGAACTAGGTTTAGAATATACAGAAGAAAATATTAGGATGGTAGAGTTTCTGCTTAATAGTGGAATACCAATTACTAAAGGAAATGTGGATTCCTATATAAAGTCAAAGGAATATCTAAATAAAATAATAGAAGGCGTAGATACTAATTCATTTGTAAAGCTTATAGATAGAGGGGTGGATTTGGAAGGAGAAAGCCTTCAAAAAATAGCTCAAGCACTAGAAGTAATAAAAGGAGAAAAACCAGCTTTTTCTCTGAGACGATTTTTAAGACTAGAAAAAGATCTTACTTATAAAGAAGCTGAGGAAATATCAAAAGAAATCTATGGTCAGAAGATGGGAAAAGATGTATATGATACAATAATAGCTTTGCATAAAGAAAAGATTCCAATTACAAGGGAAAATATAGATAAAACTATTGAAATAATGTCAAAGCTACACAATCTAAAGGGCGTGAAGGATAGCGTCTATATTAAGATGCTGAATGAAGATATATCATTTAATATAAATAATCTATACAAATTAAATAATTCCTATACTGTAACCAATATAGATAATAATATGGCAGCAAAAAGTTTTGAAGTCTTCACTGTAGCAGAAGAAACAACTATAGATGGATTAAAAGAAATATTAACTGATTTAGGTTTAGAACATAGTATAGAAAATATCAATATTTTAAGAGAATTTATAGTAAATGATATGGTAATGGATGAAGAAAAATATAATAAGGTAATTGCTATGAAAGAGGCTGTAAAAGAGTTAATAGATTTACTAGGACATGAAGAAATAATCAAGCTAAATGAAAATGATATTAATCCATTAGAAGAACCTATAAATCAATTAGTAGAAGAATTGAAAAAACAAAAAGATGATGAAGAAATAGAGAAGCCTATAGATAATAAAAAAATAGAAGACATAAGAAAAAACTTAGAGGTTTTAGGAAAGATTAAAGACAAAGACCTCTTGATGCTAATAAAAAATGGAGAAGATTTTACATTAAAGTCCATAAAGGAAATTATAGATACTAGTATAGATAGCGGGTTAAGTATAGAGCAGAAAACCCTAGATAAGGCTGTTCATATATCTGATATATTGAATACATTAGGAGACAATTTAAATGTAAATACAGTATCCCTTGCATCCAAGAAATATAATGCCATTACATTAGATAGCTTATTTATGGCTGAGAAGGAAATAACTACAAGTCAAGAAACCTTTGCCTCAGTCGATAAAGTATACGAGGGGCTAATATTTGAAGAATACCTTAGGGCAAGGAATAATTTAACTATTAATATGGTAAAAGAAAGTATTAAAGATGGTCAAACTTTGGAACATATGCCGCTTAATGAATTAAATAATTATATAGAGAAGAAAGTAAACAGGTATAAAGAAAGCCAGAAAATGACCAAGGAAATAAAAGATATCAAGGGAAATGAGGAAAAGATATTACCAATTATTATGAGGAATCATATTCCCATGACTTTGAGAGAAATTAAAGATATAAATTCTTTCTTAAATGGAGAAAAGGGATTAGTTAATGTCTTAAAGGACATGACTGAATCTAATAATTCAAAATATAGGGAAGAGTTTAAAGAAGGTATAGAGTTACTTAAAGAAAAAATATCCACGTCTATTAAAAGTGGAGATGCTGGTTTCAAGGATGATTATAAAGAGCTGATGAGTTCTTTAAGTAATTCAGGTAATTCTTTTGATACAAATAAAGGAGAAGAGTCAAAAGAGGAAGAGTATATAAAGATACAATCAAAGATATCAAAAAAGGATATGGTATTTCAACTGCCTATACAAATAGGTAATGAATACAAGAGCTTAAGTATCATAGTGCCCGATATCCAAAAAGGCATTGATAAAAATAATATGAAGTTTTTCATCAGTCTTGAAACTGATAATCTAGGACCAGTAAGTATTGAACTTAATGTGAAATCTAGAGAAGTTCAAATCAATATAGATGAAGAAGGAACTGCCTTGAGAAATAACTTGGATTCTCTAGATAAAGGTCTGCAAAATTTGGGATATAGCTTAAATAAGCAGGTGATATTATGAAGAAAAGACTAATATCACGAAAGCATATTGAAAAGGCATATACAACAGATATATTAAGTCAAGATATAGACCTGAATCTGGAATCTATGGAAGAAAAAATTGATAAATTACCTAAGGAAATGTTTCAAATATTAGGAGAAGTAATATCATTTATAGAAAATACAAATAAATTTGAGGGGGATAAAAACCATGAGAATCAATAATAATATACCAGCATTAAATACACATAGGCTATTAAATGTAAACACAGATAGCTTACAAAAATCTTTAGAAAGACTTTCATCAGGTAAGAGAATTAATAGGGCATCAGATGATGCTGCAGGTCTTGCTATATCACAAAAAATGGAAGCACAAGTAAGAGGCCTAAGACAAGCTTCAAGGAATTCATTAGATGGAGTGTCATGCATACAAACAGCAGAAGGTGCACTAAATGAAGTACATGAAATGCTTCAAAGAATGAGAGAGCTTAGTGTACAAGGGGCTAATGGAGTATATGAAGAGGATGATTTAGATGCTATAGCAAATGAGATGAGGGAATTAACTGAACAGATTAACATGATAGGAAGAGATACAGAGTTCAATGGCATAAAGTTGCTAAATGGAGAAAATCCATCAGGTACATCAGGACTAAGACTTCAAATAGGAGCTAACGAGAATCAATATATTGAGATAGATATGAGAGATATTAATATAATTGTAGGAACTGGCTCTGGAGAATTAAATATTGAAACGAGCATCATTAAGAATTTAGGTAGTGGAAAGTTTGAAGTTGAAGCTGGTAATTTAAAGTCAACAGAATTTGAAAAAGCCGTTACGATTTACAATGATGCCATAGAAAGAGTATCCTCCATGCGCTCCAAACTTGGTGCAATTCAAAACAGACTTGAACACACCATAAGAAATGTAGATAATACAGCGGAAAACCTAACTGCATCTAAATCCAGAATAGAAGATTTAGATATGGCAAAGGAAATGAGTGAATTTACAAAGCTTAATATATTACAACAGGCAGGCACATCAATGCTAAGTCAAGCAAATCAATTGCCGCAAACGGTGCTTCAACTACTACAAAGATAGGAGTGACAGTAAATGGAATGCATTACTCTAGAAAAAAAGGTAATGTCAACAAATGATTGGGGATTAATAGCTTTATTACATGAAGGATTGATGGAAAGATTTGAAGAATCATCACAAGCTATAGAAGAAAAGAACAATGATAAATTAAGTATACTTATCAACAATTCTCGTGATATATTAACGGAATTGTTAGTAACATTTAGAGAAAAAGATGAGTTATCCACAAACCTTAGATCTCTTTATCTATATACGAACAAACTGATAACTGAGGCTCAGATAAAGAAAGACCCAACCTTTTTTAGAAAGGCTATAGATGTAATAAATCCAATATATATAGGCTTTAAAGGATTAGAATTGAAAGAAGAACCTAATATAGTATCAGGGCTTACTTATGGAAAGGGAATTCTTGAGGAACATAATATAAAGTCACGAAAGATTTTTCAAGGATAGAAATAAAAAATCTGTGGTATATATACCACAGATTTTATTTTATGTAACCGTGCACCCAGCTTTGGCAATCCTGTTCCAAGCGTTACCCAAACAGTTAACTCAAATCAGGCTTCCCTACGGCACACGAAAAGATTCACTTACCGCTGCTTCCTTCCGGACCTGACGGGGTTCATGAGTTTCCGTTGCGCAGGACCCAATCGTCACTGCCACTTATTTGGGGCAGACCTCACAACAGAGATGCCTAAACTGGGAATTCAATCCTGCTATAGCGGATTGCAGGTTATAGGGCACCGCTACCTCCCCATCTAGCACGGCAAAAATTTCTAATGGCGGAGAGAGAGGGATTCGAACCCTCGAGACGCTTTCACGTCTACCCGCTTTCCAGGCGAGCGCCTTCGACCAACTCAACCATCTCTCCATGATTTTTGCTCTACAAAACAATATTATACACTACAGAAATATATTATACTTGAAATACTTTAATAAGTCAACCTTTACTTTGAAAGAAAATAATTAAGATAATGTGATCTCCAAAATGTAAAATTATTAATTTAGTGTAAATATACCTCTTTTCTGTTATAATATATAATATAATTAATATAAATGTAGGTGAAAATATGTATCAAGCCTTATATAGACAGTATAGACCAAAGACCTTTGATGAAGTCCTAGGTCAAAAACATATAACAATTACATTAAAAAATCAAATACAAAAGGAGAATATTGGCCATGCATACTTGTTTTCAGGTACTAGGGGAACAGGAAAAACTTCCACAGCTAAAATATTTTCTAGAGCAGTTAACTGCTTAAACTCAAGAGACGGTAATCCATGTAATGAATGTGAAATCTGTAAGGGAATACTAGATGAAAGTATAATGGATGTTATAGAGATGGATGCTGCTAGCAATAGAAGAATAGATGATATAAGGGAGTTAAGGGATAAAGTAATATATCCCCCAGCTAGGACAAAATATAAGGTATATATAATAGATGAGGTTCACATGCTCACTCCTGAGGCATTTAATGCACTATTGAAAACTCTGGAAGAGCCTCCTAAACATCTAATATTCATACTAGCTACCACTGAGCCTGAAAAGTTACCTCAAACAATCCTTTCCAGATGTCAGAGATTTGATTTTAAAAGAGTTACAACAAAAGATATAATAGAAAATATGAAAAATATCTGTAGCACCTTAAGTATTGATGTAGAAGATAAGGTACTAAATCTAATAGCAAGGAATTCCGATGGGGCAATGAGAGACGCTCTAAGTTTACTTGATCAATGTGTATCCTTTGGGAGTGGTGAAATTACTTACTCAGATGCAATTAGTATTTTAGGAATAGTAAATACAGATATGATACTGAATATTGTACAAAATATAATAGATAAAAATCTGGAAAATGTGCTACAATCAATAGATGAAGTCATTCAAAACGGTAAGGACATTCATCAGTTTATCAAGGATTTAATAAATCATTTTAGAAATTTAATGATAATTAAAACATCAAAGAATCCAGTTGATTTAATTGACATAGACGAGGAATCATTAAATAAATATTTAAACCAGAGCAAAAATATTAGTATAGGTTTTATACTGAGGGGCTTAGATATACTGGTGGAAGCAGACGAAAAGGCTAAATGGTCTACTCAACCTAGGGTTATCCTTGAAATGGCATCTATACAGCTGACAAAACTAGAAGAAGAACTTTCATTGGAAGAACGAGTAAAAAGACTTGAACAGGGTATAAAAACTGAAAAAGTTTTAAAAGAAGAGTCTGCGACATATGGGAATAAGTCTGCTGAGATTAGAAAAGAACAAACTGAAAAAGAAAAGCCAACAGTAGATAAACAGCAAGAAGTACAAAATAAAAAAGAAATATATATAGATGATGGTAAAGAGCTGCAATTTGAGACAATAGTTAATGATTGGCAGAATGTACTTCAAGCAATAAAAGCAATAAAGGTCAACGTATTTGCATTACTTATGGAAGGTGAACCTATTAGTTATTCAGGAAATGTACTTACAATAGGATACAAACCTGATTATGGGATTCATAGGGCAGCTATTAGCACTCCTGCAAATGCAGATGTTGTAAATCAAGGTATTTCAGCATATTTTAAGAAAAATATAGATGTAAGATTCACAATGATAGGTGATAAACCTATAGATAAAAAAGAAGAAAAAGACAATAAAGAAAAAGCCATAAAAGAGGTTATAGACTTCTTTGGAGAAAATATAGTAGAAATAAAATAAGGAAGGAGAATTTAAGATGGCAAAACGTGGATTCCCAGGAATGGGCGGAAATATGGGTAATATGATGAAACAAATGCAAAAAATGCAAAAACAAATGGAGGAGATGCAAGCACAGCTTGAAGAGGCAGAAGTAGAGGCTAGTGCTGGTGGTGGAGCTGTTACTTGCAAGGCAAATGGAAAGAAAGAGATATTAGCAATAACAATAGATGAGGGAGTAGTAGATCCTGAAGATGTAGAAATGTTACAAGATTTAGTTTTAGCTGCTGTTAATGAAGCACTTAGAAAAGCAGAAGAAATGATGAGCAAGGAAATGAGCAAATTAACTGGAGGAATGAATATTCCAGGATTGTTCTAATAGAGAGGAAGTAATATAATGGAGCAGTATGCACTACCAATAGCAAATTTAATAGAGCAGCTATCAAAATTACCAGGTATCGGTAGAAAAACTGCTCAAAGACTTGCATTTTATATATTAGAAATGGAAGAAGTAGAAGCAGAAAAACTATCAAAATCCATAACTAATGCAAAAGAGAAAATAAGACTTTGTAGTATATGTTGTAATTTAACAGATGAAGATCCATGCCATATATGTAGAGATACTATGAGAGATAAATCCATAATATGTGTAGTAGAAGGTGCTAAAGACATCATTGCCATGGAAAAGTCTAAGGAGTATAAAGGTCAGTATCATGTACTTCATGGAGTTATATCGCCAATGGATAATGTAGGGCCAAATGATATAAGGGTAAAAGAACTTCTAGATAGATTATCCGATGGAGTGGTAGAAGAAATAGTTCTAGCCACTAATCCAACAGTAGAAGGTGAAGCTACAGCTTTATATATTTCTAGACTTATAAAACCACTAGGAATAAAGGTAACAAGAATAGCTCATGGAATCCCAGTAGGAGGAGATCTTGAATACTTCGATGAGGTAACTTTAGCAAAGGCTATGGATAATAGAAGAGAAATATAATAAAAACTAGAGAGATTGTATTAATAAAACAAAGTTCTTCAAAAGCAGGAGAAAATATGGAAAAAATCCCATGAACTCTCCTGCTTTTTTATATCCTTTTTCTTTTCCCCTTCTTTTTAACCCCTTGAAATCACTATAATTCCCTTTCCTTATCTCCTTATCACTTCCCATATTAATCCTGATTTCTCTTGAAGAACTTGGCTTGTTTAGATAGAATATGAAATAAGGAAATTAATGATTTTTAGATATTAAAATAATCTATTAATTAGGTAGGTGAAAATTATGAGAAGAAAAGACAGAGAAATGAGTGCAGAGTTTGGAAATCAAATCATAGATAAGTCAAGATATGGAGTTATTTCCATGGTAGATGAAGATAGTGAATCTTATGGAATCCCTCTTTCAATTGTTAGAGATGAAAATACCTTATATTTTCACTCAGCAATGGATGGAAGAAAAGTAAAGTTATTTGAGAAAAGCCCGAATGTTAGTGTAGTTTTTGTAGGAGAAGTAAAAGTACCAGAAAATTATACAAAAGAAGAATTAGATGAAATAGTAAAGGATGAATCTAAGACAGTATTACTTATTAGCAGTGTTTTTACAACAGAGTATGAGTCAGCAGTTGTAAAAGGTAAAGTAAAATTAGTAGAGGATATGGAAGAAAAAATTAAAGCTATGAAACTTATATGTGAGAAATACACTCCAACAAAGATGGATTACTTTAACATGGCTATTAAAACAGGGTTAAAAAGAACTAATGTATATAGAATAGAAATAGAAGAAATCAAAGCTAAAAGAAAAAAATATGATACACATGGTGAAGAGATGAAATGGGGTAGAATGGAGTAAGATTATAGATGATTAATCAGATGCAGAATTATTTAAATTATAATGTATCAAAAAAGTTGGTGATAATATGGCTTGTGTTGCTGAATTTGGTATTATAGATAAATTTGAGAAAGATAAAGATTATTCTTTGGAGTATGAGTCTAAAAAGTATAGTTGTATTGTCATTGATGACGATATTTTAGATGATTGGTGGGATGAATTGTCTCTTATAAAAACTTATTTTCATAGTTATAGTAGACCTAATTTTGCATTGGCAAGATGGGGAGTTACCATCATTCCGCCAGAATCATTGGAAGCTTTTTATAAAGTAATATCAACTGATAAGCGTTCTAAAACATCAAAGGAATTAATTGACTTAACTACATTATTACAAAAGGCAATTTATGAAAATAAATATGTAATTCATTATGGAATATGAATATTTAACTAATCGGCAATACTTTTATAAGGCATATCAGTAGAATTATGTGGTGCGACTGATATTAATCTTTAAAAATGTAGTAATTACTATTATTATTCATTGAAATAGAAAGATTAGTGGAGTGATATTTATGAAAAGAAATCATTTGAAGATTATAATAACCATTGTACTTATAGGCATATGTTTGATTCTTTATATAGCAAGATATAATATGACAAAAAATAGGACTATTGATATGACAGGGAGTAATGATGCATGGAGAGCATCTCTAAATATGGCTATAGGTTATAATAGTGAATTAGTAATTAAATTAGTAACAGAGGAATTTGAGCCACCTTCTGAAGTATTTGTAGATATTTTGGTAAAGGATGAAAGTGTATATAATAAGAAATTAGAAATAGAACATGATAATTTCCCACATTCTGGTATATATAAATGTTACTTCGATTCTATTAAATATTTAGAAAAAAACTATAATGATGTTTCTGTGTTTGTGAATTTCAATAATGAAACTATAACAATCCCATTAACTTCAATAAAGATAATAGAATAGTTTTATTTTATTATAAATATTTTTAAGACACATCATTCATAATAAATTTACATTAGTTAAATTATATATCTGAGGTATTTGGTACTGTGTCCCCCTAAAATAAAGTTCTTCAAAAGTAGGAGAGAACATGGAAAAAATTTCATGAACTCTCCTGATTTTTTATTATAAAATAAGTTTAGAAATGAATATTTATAAGGAAATTATAAAAGGGAATATACAATATTAATATAGTTCTTGACATAAAAATTTTATTAAACTAAGCTTGTAGTATGAGTTAACGTTAGCTCTCAAACTGAAAATAGGAGAGTGAAATTATGTATCATTCAAGATGGAAAGGCAGTCATTACGAAGCCGGACTACGTTATGGGGATATATTGCGTAAAAAAGGGGTTAATCCTATAGATAACATACCTATGAATGATGAGAGAAAAGAATTTGCAGCAAAATGTCTACCGATTTATGAGAAATTTTATCCTGAAATAGTTGAAGAAATAAAGGGAATGGCAGATGGATTACAAATTGATTATATGCATATAGCAGACTTTCTTTTCACTATGTATTGCTTTATATTTGATAATAAATGCTCTTGTTTTGCCTTTTCTTACAAGGGAAAAATCATCTTTGGTAAAAATAGTGATTTTATTGTGAGTATGGAAAAGTTGTGTGACAGCGCTTATTATAAACTTAATAATGCTTATTCATTTGTCGGCAATACCACTGCATGGACAGAAATAGAAGACGGTGTCAATGAACATGGATTAGCAGCTGGATTGACTTTTATTTATCCCATAAAAATAAAACCTGGATTTAATGCAGGAATGCTTGTCAGATATATTTTAGAGAAATGTAAAACAACAGATGAAGCTATTTTAGAATTAAAAAAAATTCCTATTGCTTCACCGCAGACAATTACACTGGCAGACAAGTCTGGTAATATTGCAGTTGTGGAATGTAATTGCGATAAGGTTGTTATCCTAGCCCCTAAGGAAGGAAAAAGTTATGTCTTTACAACCAATCATTTTGTATCTTGTGAAATGCAAGAATACCAATTTGACGGTGTTGATGATATACATTCTCATGAGCGATATGAAACATTAGTAAATGCATTTACTAATATCCAAGATTATTCACTAGATTTTGCAAAAGCTCTTTTATCTGGAGAGATGGGATTTATGTGTCAATATGACCGTAAGAAAGGACTTGATACTGTTTGGTCATCAATCTATGATTTAACAGATGATATAATTTTGAGGGTTGAAGGAAATCCTTCAAGAAGATCATTTAAGCAGGATAAAAGACTTAGCTTCATAAAGCAATCATTGTCCGAATAAGGCAACAAGTCAATAGCAATAATTCCAATGGCTTTAAAGAAGGAAATAACTTTATAAGATATATTATTCTAATTCAAGATAAAATTTATATATTCTTTATTGAGCCACTTGATTTTGTAGGTGGCTTAATAAATTTTTGTGGAATGTTGTAACGAAATACGAAAATGATAGTCTTATATATGAAGGATGGTGAGAATGTGACAGAATTTGAAGAAATATACTCCGAATATTTCAAGGATGTATACAGATATGTATTATGTCTTTCTAAAAATGAGAGTATTGCAGAGGATATAACACAAGAAACATTTTTTAAAGCATTAAAAAATATTGATAGCTTCAAAGGAAATTGTAAGATGAGTGTTTGGCTCTGCCAAATTGCTAAAAACTCATATTTTTCATATTTAAAGAAAAAACAAAACAATTTTGAAAGCATTGAAGATATAGCCGATGTTTTTGATTCTGGTTTTGAACAAATATTAGTTGACGATGAAAGTGTATTTGAAATTCATAAGATACTCCATAATTTAGAAGAACCGTATAAAGAAGTATTTACATTGCGTTTTTTTGGAGATTTATCATTTTCAAAAATAGCTGAATTGTTTGGGAAAACAGAAAGCTGGGCAAGAGTCACTTATCATCGTGCAAGAATAAAATTAAAGGAGAAGTTAATATGAGATTATCATGTGAAGTTATTAGAGATTTGTTACCATTGTATTATGATAAAGTTTGTAGTAAAGAAAGTTCTTTGCTGATAGAAGAACATTTAGTCGAATGTACGCAATGCGTAGAAGAATTGGAAAAACTTAAAATGAGTTTAGAAAAGCCAACTATTTCAGATGAGAAGATAAAAGTAGTGGAAAATATTTCAGCAAAATGGAAAAGGGATAAAAGGGCTTCATTTCTAAAAGGTTCCATGTTGGTTTCAGCTTTAGCAGCTATAATTTGCTTCATTACTTATAATGTTATAGGTGCAAAGATTTTGCCAGATGGGACATTGGTTGAGCCATTCGCATTAATACCAATAGGATATTTGTTTGTTTTTGTGTTTATCATTTCACTAATATGCAATTTTGTATTTTTAAAGAAGCATAAAATTAACACTAAATAAAATAAGTATGATGCGAATTTAAATTAATTTACAATATTTATAAAATGCATATTAATTAAATTGTGTATCTAAGATATTATTTATTTTGTTCCAATAAAATAAAGTTCTTCAAAAGCAGGAGAAAAAAATGGAAAATATTCATGAAATCTCCTGTTTTTAATATTTCTCTTTATGTGTAATAAAAATTTTAACAATGAGATTTGACTTGTTGAATTTTTTCTAATATAATTATGTCAAATTATATAAATTAAGGAAATCTGTCTTCTGATACTTAGATGGATTTTTTATTTTGAAGGGACTTGAAACATTGAAGAAAGATATGAAAGAAAACTATATTTTTTCCAAAAAAACGCTTATTTATCTCATTATGCCCCTTATAGTTGAGCAGTTGCTGGCAGTTGCTGTCGGTATGGCAGATACCATAATGGTTGCCAGTGTTGGGGAAAGCGGAGTATCAGCTGTATCTTTAGTGGATTCAGTAAATATTCTGCTTATAAATATATTTGCAGCACTAGCAACGGGTGGAGCCGTGGTTGCGGGGCAATATATAGGAAGAAATCAGAATGAAAAAGCTTCAAAGGCAGGAGAACAGCTCATAGTATTTGTAACACTTATTTCACTAGTTATAATGGCAGTGATGTATGCTGGTAGAAGCTTTATATTAAACGTGGTATTTGGATCGATTGAGCCAATCGTTGCAGAATATGCAAATACCTATATGATGATTGTATTTGCAAGTATTCCATTCATAGCAGTATATAACAGTGGGGCGGCCTTATTCAGGGCCATGGGAAATTCTAGAATAACCATGAAGACCTCCCTAATAATGAACACCATAAATGTAGTGGGAAATGCAATATTAATATACGGATTTCGTATGGGAGTTGAGGGGGTTGCTATTCCCACATTTCTATCTAGGGCTGCAGCTGCTGTAATTATAGTCTTATTGCTTAGGGATGAAAGTCTTGTTATCCATATAAGTAAGCCCTTCGAATATAAATTTGATAGTAAAATGGTTAAGAATATCCTTCAGATAGGAATACCAAATGGAATAGAAAACAGTATGTTTCAGCTGGGTAAGATATTATTACTAAGTGTAGTATCAGGTTTTGGAACTGCTGCTATTACAGCAAATGCAGTTGCAAATACGGTTACCGCCTTTCAATTTCTTCCAGGTGCTGCAATAGGACTGGGTTTAGTTACCGTAGTCAGTCAGTGTGTTGGGGCAGGAGATTATGATCAGGCTAGATATTATACAAAGGTACTTCATAAATATGCTTATATGGCTTTAGCTATGATAAACGGAATTATAATATTGTCATCTCCATTTATACTTAAGTTGTATAATCTGTCACCAGAAACTACTGCGCTGGCACGAAAGATAATAATATTCTATGGAATAAATGCTTGCTTAGTGTGGCCATTGGGCTTTACTCTTCCAAATACACTAAGGGCTGCAAATGATGTGCGATATGCCATGATAATAAGTATAGGTTCCATGTGGATTACAAGGATTGGACTGGGTATATTATTTGCTAGATATTTGGGTTTTGGAATGTTTGGTGTCTGGATAGCCATGATTTGTGATTGGTATGTAAGAGCCACATTTTTTATCCACCGATATAGAGGACATAAATGGCAAGAAAAGACTGCTATGAGTATGCAAAAAAATATGGAATAAAGTAATTAGGTTGAATATAAGAGAGCAATTATGGAGGATATCTGTAATTGTTCTTTTGTTTATAGATTTATCTTTAAGCTTAGATTTTTTAGCACTCATTATAAGTAGGATAGTTTTTATTTTGTTTGACAATCACCAAGTATTGGATGGGTTGGTTTAATAAGGAAGGAACAAATCATAGGTTTTTGTGGTAATATGTAAACATTACAAAATGGTTACAGTTTAATTTCTATCACTATACTTTCTAGAAAGGTGGGAACCAATGATAAAAATATTTAATAAGATTAGCCTAGTTTTAATGTTTATAATTGTTGTTATTACTGTAAAGCCCCAAAATACATATGCTAGTTTAGCTTTATCACAAAATGGAATGGATAATCCAAGTGGTTGGGCGAAAGAGGAAATTGATAAAGCCAAGGAGATTGACCTTATCCCTGAGAGGATTCAAGGAGACTATAGAAATAATATTACACGTGAAGAATTTAGTGAACTTGCCGTATCATTATATGAGGTTTTAGGTGGAAAAGAAATTATGCTGGGAGAAGAAAAACCATTTACTGATACACAAAACCCTAAGATCATAATGGCAAATAAGTTAGGAATAGTAGCGGGGAAAGAAAATGGAATATTTGCTCCTGATGAAAACATTACTCGAGAACAAGTGAGTGTAATTATATATCGTACCTTACAGGTAGCGAAACCAAGATATAATTATTCAGATTTATATGAGTATAAATTTGAAGATTACAATCTTATTTCTCTATGGGCAAAGGAAGCTGTAGGTTATTTATATGGTGTAGAAGTTATAAGTGGAGTTGGCGACGATGAATTTAATCCTAATGAATATACTTCTCGGGAAGAAGCAATAGTTCTTGTAAAAAGAATGTATGATAAGGTTTTAGCATCTGAGAGAGCCTCAAGAAATAGTTTAACCGTATCCCGAAGTGCCACCGCAAATAGGCAAGAAGATTCTTTAAAGGTAAAATTGAAAAGTCTTATACCCAAGGAGTTAGGGAAGCCCTATAAATGGGGTGGAATAGGTCCTAATAGTTATGATTGCTCTGGTTTGGTCTATTCTTTATTTGCAAAGCTGGGAATAGAATTACCAAGAACATCACAGTCTCAGGCTAGTGCAGGAACCTATGTATCAAAAAAGGATTTACAATATGGAGATATAGTATTTTTTGCAAGGAATGGTAAGACTATAAATCATGTAGGGGTATATGTAGGGAACGGTGAATTTGTACATGCTCCTCAGTCGGGAGATGTAGTAAAGATAACAACACTTATGTCGGGATACTATGCAAATAGCTATTATACGGCAAGGAGGGTTCTCCCTCAATAAATTCTATATAAGCTAATATATATAATAAAAATTGTTGTTAAAAAATAAGAAAAGTCTAAAATTTTGACCTAGGTCAAGGTAATCTCATTTAATCTCTTCTATAATTAAATTATAAAATAAGAGATATAATACTATTATAAGAATAAATTTAATAGTGATGTCTTAGCTTAAATAAATTGGAGGGATGGAAATGAGTAAGTTCAATAGTTCCGAAAGAATTGGTGAGATAGTAGCGAAGTTTCCAAAAGCTGCAGATATATTTATTGAAAATAAAATAGATTTTTGCTGTGGTGGAGATAGATCATTGATTGTAGCTATAGAAGAAAAAGGGCTTAATGAAACAAAGATACTTGATGATTTAAATAAATTGTATGAAGAGTTTGCAAATAATTTAGATTCCAAAGATATAAACTGGCAAGAAGCACCTATTATTGAATTGGTTGAGTATATAATTAATAAACACCATGCATATCTCTGGGATGAGCTTCCGAGGATTAGCAAACTGACTACTACAATATTAAAAGTTCATGGACAAAGTCATCCAGAGCTATCAAAGGTCCATAAATTATTTAATACACTTAAGATGGAATTGGAAGAACATTTAAATAAGGAAGAAACGATGCAATATCCAGCAGTTAGAGAATATGCAAGAACTAAGTCTTATGCTGATTTAGAAAGAGCTATAAATATAATCAACGAATTAGAAAAAGAACATACTGGGGCAGGTGATATTCTTAAGGAATTAAGGATAGTAACTGATGATTATAAAATTCCTGATGATGTATGTCCTACTTTTGAATTAACATATGAAAAACTTCAAGAAATGGAATCAGACTTATTTAAGCATATCCATTTAGAAAATAATATATTATTTCCAAGATTAAGACAATTGTTTGGAAACAAAGCTTAATTTTAGATAATTAGAAATTAAGTAAAAATAAAAAATATTAGTGAGTTCACTAATATTTTTTATTTTTACTTAATTATTATAATGGAATATTTCTAGAGTTTTCTTTTGTTTTATAGAAGAACTGTCTATTATGATCTATTTTATAATATAATGTAGAAAAGGGTATCTATTATATAAATTAGAAATAATTAGAAATGTATTAAAAGATATATTAGGCAGGTGAAGATATATGGACATTAAGTATTTAAAGATAAAGGATATCGATGTTTTTTCAATGGTTTTTTCAGGACTTCTATACTTAGGTCTTGGGATAATATTTTTAACACAAAAGAATATCCTTATGTTTGCAGTAAGAAGTTTATTAAACCTATTAGTGATACTCTTTGCTATTATAGCGATGTTTCAGCTTATGGGTTTCACACCCCTTAGAAAAAAACGACTTACTGCTATATCAAGGTTATTTGGGTTTGTAGTTAATTTAGTAATGGCGTTAATTATTTACTTTATCCCTGAAGAAGTAGTCTCAGTCCTTCCTATAGCCTTTGGAATTTATGCTTTTTTTAGTGGAGTTGTTAGATTTTTGATTTATTTACAATATAGAAAAAATAAAGTATCTAGAAGATTTTTTATTTTAGTAGGTGCAATTGTTTTGACCTTCTTTGGAATAATGATGGTTACTAAACCTTTAGCATATCTTGTACCTCTTTCAAATCTAATAGGAACATTTTTTCTATTCTATGGATTTACCTTTCTTATGGATGGACTATTGGAAGGACTTCCTTTAGAAACAAAGAACTCCTTTAAAAGAAGGTTTAGAATAAGCCTTCCTGTTTTTATGGTTGCTCTTATTCCTCATAAGATTTTAATGGAGATAAATAAGGCTTTTGAAACAGAAGAGTTGAGTCAAAAAGATTTAGTTTATTTCAAAGAAAATACTCCTTGTGATTTAGAGGTTTTCATACATGTAGCAGAAAAAGGAACCTATGCCTTTGGCCATGTTGATATTTGGTTTGAAGGGAAGATCATGACCTATGGATGTTATGATGAATCTACATTTAAGTTAGGCGGACTTATATCTGATGGGGTTTTAGTGGAAATTGAAGATAAAGAAAAATATATAGCCTTTTCTCAGTCTCATTTAGGAAAGACTCTTTTTGGTTTTGGACTTAAGCTGACAAAGGAGCAAAAAATAAGAGTTAGAGAGAAAATAGAGGAGATCCATGAGAACTTATATGAATGGAAGCCTAAAAGCAGAATAGATGAAGAAATGGGTATAAGACCTGAGAAACCATATAAAGATTATTCCAGTATACTATATGAAAACCTTAAAGGAAAGTTTTATAAATTCATAAAAGGTCCTTTTAAAACCTATTTCGCTATGAATACAAATTGTGTTCTTCTGGCAGATACTATAGTTGGTCAAGCAGGAATAGATTTAGTGAAAATCCAAGGATTAATTTCTCCAGGAGCATATTTTGAGTACTTTAATAGAGAATTTTTAAGGAAAAATAGTTTTGTAGTATCAAGAACAATTTATTATGATTTAGAAGGGCAGAGGAGAAGGAAGCTATCAGGAAGAAAATGGTAGGGGCCAAGATTAAATTAATAGAAAAGATTCTTCATCACGGATGATGAAGAAATGGGCATGTAAAAGGGATGTAAAACATCCCTTATTTTTTTTGAAACTCTAAAAAACTAAGAATATTCAATAACTTCTAAATGGCATGAAAATTGCAACAATAATTGATGTAATTAAATAAAGATACATTCAGTTATAGGGAAGCTTTTCTATCAATTGCTTTGGAGAGTAGGATTTGCTTTATGAATTTAATGTCCCATATGAGGACAAGTATACTAATAAGGAGATGATCTGTTGAGAGACTATATAATCAGGCGATTAATTATTGGAGTATTTCTTGTGTTTGTAGTAACAGTGCTGGTATTTAGCATGCTTCATCTTATGCCGGGAGATCCCATTGATCTGCTAGTTGACAGAAAAGTTCCACCCGAGCGACGTCAAGCAATGAAATCCGAGTTTGGGCTTGATCGTCCTTTATCCGAACAATATTGGAAATGGATAAAAGGTATAGTTACCAAAATGGACTTTGGAATTTCCCTTAGGAACAGACAGCCAGTATGGGAAATGATGAAAATGCGGATTCCCATAAGCCTTAAGCTATGCGGTTGGATTCTCCTAATGGAAATACTAATAGCGGTGCCTTTAGGTCTATTTTGTGCTTATAAAAAGGATACATTTATTGACAGGATTATAGTGAATATTACACTTTTGTTAACTGCTATTCCTGGATTTTGGATTTCAGTTTTGTTAATACTTGTATTCGGTATAAAGCTAAAATGGTTTCCTCTTAGTGGATATGAAACGTCAAAACATTTTATACTTCCTATTGCTAGCGGTGTCATAGGAAGTTTGGCAGGCACCATACGTCTTACTAAGAGTGAAGTTTTGGATGTTTTCCGTGAAAAATATGTACTTACGGCTTATGCAAAGGGATTGTCAGAACGTAGGGTAATGATAAAACACGTACTTCGCAATGCTTTGATACTTATAACTGTTTTAGTATTTATGTCTATTCCTTGGTTGATTTCTGGTGCAGTTATAACTGAGAGAATTTTTGCTATACCAGGTATGGGAAGCTTAATGATAAATTCTATTGTTCAGCAGGATTATGCTGTTGTACAGGGTTGTGTTCTAGTGATTTCATTGCTTACTGTTATATCTAATATAATTAGTGATATTATTATAGGATTATTAGATCCAAGAATAAGAGTTTCGATTTCGGGAGGTGATCGTTAATGAATAGTAGTCCAGCAAAGGAGTTTTTTGAATCAAGTTGGAAAAATATTAATTTTATGGTAGGTCTTTTAATTCTTATTAGTGTAGTTATATTGGCTATTTTTGCAGAAGAAATAGCTCCTTTTCCTTTTGATGAGGCTCATAAGGAGGCAGTACTTCAAGGACCTAGTAGAACCTATTGGTTTGGCACAGATGATTTTGGACGGGATATGTTTAGCCGTATCATCAATGGAACGCGTATAACCCTAAAGGTTGCACTTCTGGGTGCAGCCATTCAACTTACTCTTGGAGTGACTATAGGTCTTATAAGTGGTTTTTTTGGAGGAGTAGTTGATAAGATATTGATGTTCATAGTAGATGTTACTTGGTGTATACCAGGCACCATATTAGCATTGGCAGTTGTAACAGTCCTAGGTAAAGGTCTCACAAACTCTATTATAGCTATATCTCTCGTAAACTGGGCTAGTTATGCAAGGACTGTGCGTGCTAAGACTATGGCATTAAAAAACATGGCATTTATAGAAACTGGTATAGCTTTTGGTGAAAAACCAATGGCCTTGATGTTTAGATATATATTGCCTAATGTCATTCCGTCACTTATAGTTTTGGTGTCCATGAATCTTCCAGGAACTATAATGTCCACTACAACTTTGAGTTTTCTAGGACTTGGATCTCAGCCACCATCTCCTGACTGGGGTCTTGCCATTGCCCAAGGTATGAAATACATTAATCGTGCACAATGGATGAGCATCTTCCCAGGACTTGCACTGGTATATACAGTGTTAGGATTTAATCTATTGGGAGAGGGATTACGTGACTTGCTTGATCCACGTCTCAATTCCCAATAAGGAGGTATAAGAAATGAGTGAAGAGTTATTAAGACTAGATAATCTTAGTATAGAATACAAGGTTAAGGGGGGATATCTTTCCGCTGTAAAAGATGTCAATTTGACAATAAATCGTGGTGAAATCTTTGCGATTGTAGGTGAATCTGGCTGCGGGAAATCTACAATTGCACATAGCATAATGAGATTGCTTCCTGATCATAATGAGCGTATAAGTGGAGGGATATATTTTAAGGGAGAAAAGCTAAATGACATGACTGACAACCAGATGGAAAAAATTCGTGGGAAACACATTGGCATGATATTTCAAAATCCATTGGATTCTCTTAATCCTGTATATACTACAGGAGCACAGGTGGCTGAGGCTATATATATGGACAATAAAAATCGTCTAGAAGTTTGGGAACAGGTGGTGAAACTCTATCGAGATGTAAAGATGCCAGACGCTGAAAAACGTGTTCATAGTTTTCCTCATGAGCTTTCTGGAGGGATGCGTCAAAGGGTAATGATAGCTATGATGCTTTCACGAAATCCAGAACTTTTGATAGCAGATGAGCCTACAACGGCTCTAGATGTTACTATAGAAGCACAAATACTTCAAATAATTGAAGAATTAAAAAAGAAATTTTCTACATCTATAATGCTTATAACCCATAACTTTGGTTTGGTTGCTGAGGTTGCAGATAGGATAGGGGTTATGTATGCCGGGGAGATAGTGGAGCAAGGAGATGTATTTCAGATATTTGAAAACCCAATGCATCCCTATACACGGCTTTTGATGAAGGCATTACCTCGTAAGACCAAGTTTGAGGGAAGACTTCAAACCATAGATGGGGCAGTACCTAGACTTACAGATGTGAAGCCAGGGTGTCGCTTTGCTAACAGATGTCCTCTGGCAAAGGATATATGTTTCAGTGTTGACCCACAGACTAGAAATGTCAGCAAAGATCACTTTTTTCGCTGTCATTTCGGAGAGGAGGCCCTTTAATGAATAAAGCTGCGAATGTTTGTACTAATACTAAGGAACCGATGATAGTTATTGAGGGGTTGAAGAAGTATTTCACAATATCAGAGGGGATCTTTGGCAGAAAAAAACAGATGGTTAAAGCTGTTGATGACATTAGCTTGACTATTAATAAGGGAGAAATAGTGGGAATTGTTGGAGAGTCTGGTAGCGGAAAGACTACTCTTGCTAGGGTAATACTTAATCTCACTAGACCGACGGAAGGTTCAGTTATGGTAGATGGTATAGATATGAGATGTGCTACTAAGGAAGAAGAAAAGCGTCTTCGAACAGATGTAGCTGTAGTATTTCAAGATCCGGCATCAAATCTTAATCCTAGGCAAACAGTTGCAAGTTCCATTATGCGACCTATGATATTACATGGAAAATCTAAGAAGGAGGCTATGGAGAAGGCTAATGAGGCACTTGATATGGTAAAAATGGATAGAAGGTATCTTAATAGTTATCCTCATCAACTTTCCGGGGGACAACTTCAACGTATAGCCATTGCTCGTGCCTTAGTTCTCAAACCAAAGATAATGATTTTGGATGAGCCTACATCAGCTCTTGATATTTCAGTTCAGGCACAGATACTCAATTTACTTTTGGATTTGCAGGAGGACATGGGGTTGACATATGTGGTGATAACTCATGACCTTAATGTTATACGATATATAAGTGATAGAGTTGCAGTTATGTATCTAGGAAAGCTAGTAGAATTTGGTCCTACAAATGAGGTAGTGGATAAATCTAAGCATCCTTATACTAATGGACTTATGGCGGCATCACCCATACTTGACCCCAAGCTTAGGGGAAAGAAAAAAGAGCTAATGGGAGGGGATCCAGGTAGTCTCATAAATTTGCCAGATGGCTGTCGTTTCAGTTCGCGCTGTAGACAAGTTACTGATCGTTGCAAAAATATGACCCCTAGGAATTACAGTATTAACTCTAATCATCAAGTATCTTGTTTCATTTATGAAGGGCAAATGGAGAGTGTTTAATTTTATTACTTTAGCAAATTCAGATAGTTGTTTTTGATCGAATTATAATTTTCTAGTTAAATACTGGATCATTATATATTTAGGACTAAATGCTAATGCGTTATGTCTGAGATTATTATATAAGGAGGAACAAAGGAATGAAAAAGAGATTTTTAGTTCTGTTAATGGTCATGATGATGGTAATTAGTGCTGCTGGATGCTCTAAAGAGTCAGCTTCTAATGGTGAATCCAAGGATACTTTATCGAGAGCCAAGACATTAACTTTGCATGATAGCGAATGGATGGGAACTGACTTATTCCGTTGCTCTAGTTGGTATACTTCTCAAAATCTGATTTCAGATACTTTCTTGATTCAAGATCCCAATGATCCATCTAAGCTCCTTCCAAATATATGCTCTGATTATAAGGTGAGTGAGGATGGAATGAGTTTTCGTTTAACATTTCCAGAAGACATGAAGTTTGCTGATGGCACTCCTTTAGGACCTGAGGATTTTATTGCATCAATTGAATATGGGCTTGAGGATAGAGATGGTGATGGAGAACCCGACTCAGATTGGGGCTATGGATATAGTAATATTAAATCCATGGAGGTAGATGGTCGTGATGTCATTTGCTATCTTAGTGAGTATCGCTCTGACCTAGAATATTTTCTTACACAACCTTTTATGGGAATTATAAGTAAAAAGCAGCTTGAATCAATGTCTCGTGACGAACTTCTCTGGGGTGCCCTTCCATATGGTCAGTTTTATGTTGATGAGTTTGTTCCTGGTTCCCACGTTATACTTAAGCCTAATCCCTATTACATGACTTCCAACCCATTAGTGGAGAACAAAGGACCCTCTAGGCTTGAATCTATAACTGTTAAGATAGCGGATGTAGAAGCATTTACTCTCAATACTGCTATAAAAGAGGGAGATATTGATATATTAACAGGTATCAATATGGAGCAATATGCTGAGCTTTCAGGAGCTGATGATATAACAATATTAGATGTCACTTTTCCTAACATTGAATATTTTGAGCTTAATCAGGATAGCAAGCATCTTAGGGATATTCGTGTCCGTAAGGCTATTATGAAAGCCCTTGACCGAGATGCTATGGAGGTTATGTGCCAGGGGTCATTTAAGCCTGAGTATGCTATGGTTACATCTGTTATGCAAAATTATAGTCAAAAGGCTGAAGAATATTTCAAAAAAAATCTTTCTAATGATGTAGAGGGCGCAAAGGCTCTATTGGCTGAAGCAGGATATACAATGAATAGTGATGGTTTCCTTTATAAAGATGGTGAAAAACTTAGCTTTAATTTCCTTGCCCGTTCTTCGGGAACAAGCGTCACCGTTGCACAGGAAATGCAGCTTCAACTTAAAGAAATCGGTATAGACATGAGCATTGAGACTATTGACTGGAACTATATATATGAGAAAATAAATGCAGATGATTATGATGCTGGAATAGAAGTGCTTCAATGGGGAGAGCCAATTCTTATCTTAAACTATTGCTACTATGACCTTAATAGCAAATCTAAGGAAGGATTCCAAGCATACAAGGATTTGGTAAATCAATGTGTAAATGAGCCAGATTCTGATAAACGTACTCAATTGATTTCTGATATTCAGATGAGTATATTTGAGGATTGTGCAATGGTTCCACTTTATTCTGATGTAGAATACTGTGCTTATCGAAATGATATTGAGGGTCTTCTTGTTACAGAGAATGGCAGTATTTACTATAATGATATAAAGTAAGATGATTTTTTAAAGCAGCGATGAATAGGTAAGGAGTAACATTTATAATTGAGATTACTCCTTTACCTTTATTATTATACTTTTATAATATGAAAAGGCTCTGTAAACTAAATATGAAAAAATAGTACAATATCTTCATAGAATTGCTCTA
>OGSB01000154.1_pt1 | contig 62248 bp, 63 predicted proteins | sample 1573741 | NCBI WGS metagenome assembly OGSB01 (sample SAMN03295824, study PRJEB24534) | human gut metagenome | isolation source: fecal sample 5 from infant 3 | host: Homo sapiens | place: USA: Pittsburgh, PA | collected 2014-07 | reverse complement strand
TAGAGCAATTCTATGAAGATATTGTACTATTTTTTCATATTTAGTTTACAGAGCCATTTTTAAATTTATATAATTATTAATTATTATCTTCTATTAACTATATTATATGATAAAATATAAGTAACAAAAAGGCACAAATATGTTCGTAGAGGTGAAATTATGAAAAACAAAATATCTAATGGTTTTCAAATTGTACAGGATCTAATTAAACTTAGATGGGTGCCAGAAATATTAAAATCTATCCATCTTGGGAATCAACGGTATAGTGATATTTTAAGAAGTATTCCATATATGAGTCATACTGAGTTAAATAGAAAGCTATCTATACTTATAGAAAGAAATGTTATAGATAAAGTAGTTGATGAGGAGAATACATACTATTCTTTACTTAGCTTTGGTAAAGATTTAGTACATATTTTCTACCATTTAGAAGATTTAGAAGAGAAGTATTTTCAACATTCTTAAGGAGCCGACGCATGTCTTCTATAATAACAAATAAAGAACTCTTTATTTGGCAAAATATATAATAAATAAAAAGTCTCCATCAATTTATTGATGAAGACTTTTTATTAACTATTTAGTTTCAAAAGCTATACCTAAAGTATTTGGCCCACAATGGCATGATATTGTACAACTTGCAATTGTTACATGAATTTTCTTAAAATCCGTATGTTCTAGTATTGTATTCTTGGCAAGTTCTATATACTCAGGATCTATTCCAGAATGAACAATAAAAATATGTTCCTTATTAATATTATCATAGCTTGATAATTTATCATTTATATATTTTACAATAACCTTATTTAATGTTCCTCTATATTTGTTTCCTAGGTCCATAGCACCAGATTTATTGTCTACATTAATAACAGGCTTGATTTTTAATAAATTTGCTCCTAGAGATGAAGTCCTTGAACAACGACCCCCAGCATGTAAAAAATCTAAAGTATCAAGAACGAAACTCATATGTATGTTCTCTCTATGACTATTTAATCTATCGCTAATTTCCTTTGCTGATAATCCTTCTTTTATCATATTAGCTGCCTTTAGTACCAAAAGAGCAGAACCAGTGGAAAGATTGTGTGAATCTATAGGATAGATTCCCTTCAACTCATTCGATACTATACAACAATTATTATAGCTACTTGTAAGTGCACTTCCTAGGTTAACATGTATTATCTCATAGCCATCATCTATCCAAGGCTTGAAATAACTATAATACTCTGCAACATTTATAGCAGATGTTTTCGGTAAAATCTTCTTTTCAGAATATACTCTAAAGATTTCGGCAGGTGTAATATCTACATTATCCTTATAAGTATTTTCATCTAGAAGAATGGTATAAGGAAAACTATTAACATTATGATGCCCTATTAATTCATGATTTAGATCACAGGTGCTATCAGCACTTAATATTATCTTTTTCATTTTGAGTAATCCTTCCTAAATATATTGATTGAAAATTTTTATTTTAGATTGACTAATGGAAAATATGACTAATATGTATGAATAATAATATCTAATACTATGACTTTTGTCAATTTAATATTATTTCAAAAATATAAAAAGAATCAATTCCATCTAATATTTAGATGAGATTGATTCTTTTCTTACTATAACTCATTAGCAAAGCCTTTTTTACGCCATTTGCCTTTTTTATAGAAAATTGTAGTTATAATTGCTCCAACTGTCCAAGAAACCAGTAGGGAAATAAATGTGGATTCAGGTCGTCCTGTTGGATAAGCTTCACTTCTTGTAAGGTAAGCAATGCCATAAGCCACAGGAACACGAAGAACAACTGTAGTAATTAGTGAAATCCACATAGGTGTAACTGTATCCCCTGCACCACGCATAACTCCTGATAAACTCTGTGTTACAGCCATTGCAATATAACCTACTGCTAGGATTCGCATCATATGCATACTTAAATCAACAAGTTCTGCTGTATCAGTGAAAACACCCATAAGATATCTGCCAAAAATTAAAATCAAAATAGTTATTACAGTGGAAACTCCAACAGCTATCATAGTACCATCTTTAGTTCCCTTTTCCACTCTATCCATTTTATTTGCCCCTATATTTTGTCCAGTATAGGTTGTCATTGCACTGCCAAAAGAGAAATTTGGCATCATGGCAAATCCATCCACACGCATAACAATTACGTTGCAAGCTATAACCATCTCTCCGAAACTATTAGTTAGAGATTGTACAACAATCATTGCAAGAGAGAATATTGCCTGTGTAAGACCAGATGGTAATCCCAGTTTTATTAGCCTATAGGAAAACTCCTTGTCTAATTTTAGCATTGCCCAGTTCAAGTCGAAGTTGTCTTTCATTTTCATTAGTTTAATGATACAAAGTATTGCTGATATTCCTTGTGCAATAATAGTTGCTAGTGCAACACCTGGGACACCCATATTAAGTCCAGCAACAAACCAAATATCAAGCACTACGTTTAAAACTGTGGAGATAAGTAGAAATATAAGTGCCGATAGAGAATCACCAAGACCACGAAGAACACCAGCTAAAATATTATAATAAGCAAAGCCTGCAATACCTACGAAATAAATAATAAGATAATTTGCACACCAATCAATAATGGTATCTGGTGTATTGAGAAAAGAAAGTAATGGGCGGGTAACAATAGGACCGATAACCATAATAATTATTGATGCAATAGCAGTCAAAGATATACATACACCAATAGTATGAGAAAGTTTTTTTCGATCCTTAGCTCCAAAGTACTGAGCTACCATTATGCCTGCACCCACAGAAATTCCAACAAAGAGTACGAGTAAAAGGTTTAATATAGGGGATGCACTTCCAACAGCAGCAAGTGCGTTATCGCCAACATATTTACCGACGATGATTGAATCAGCAGTATTATAAAATTGCTGTGCTATATTACCGATAAGCATTGGTATCGCGAATTCAGTAATTCGCTTCCAAGGCGTACCCTCTGTTAAATCTTTGGGAGCAAATAGTTCTTTAAGTCTTGTCATATCTCTACCTCCTACATTAACTTAATAAGCTATAGAATTTTCTATATAGATTTATCCTTAGAGCAAGTAAAATCTAGTTTATAATAGTTATTATAACTTGTCAATTTATATATGAAAATAAAATTAATAATTATTAATTTTAGAATAAAATTATATTCCAAAAGAGGAGGTATAAATGCATAAATATAAAGTGATGATTACGGTAATCATCACTTTATATGAACTAAGCCTTTGAAATTTATTAATACTTAATAAATTTTGAACCAGCAACGTTACAGATACTACATTTCTCTGGAACAAATTTTTCAATATTTCCACAAACTGGACATAGATAGTAGAAAACTTCTTCCGTTTGATTAATATTTTCTAAAGCTTCTTTGTATAGTTTTGCATGGACTTTTTCAGCTTCCATAGCATAAGTAAAAGTTTGAACTGCTGCTTTATTTCCTTCTGCTTCTGCAGCTTCTATAAATGGTGGATACATGCTCTCAAATTCATATGTCTCTCCATTGATTCCATCTTCAAGATTTTCAGCAGTTGATCCAATCTTACCTGCTACTTGGAAATGTCTAAGAGCATGAATAGTTTCAGCGTCAGAAGCTGCTTTAAATAGCTTCGCCGCATTTAGTTTTCCTTCTGTTTCTGCCTTTTTTGCATATGATAAGTACTTTCTGTTTGCTTGGGATTCTCCAGCAAATGCCTCCATAAGATTATTAAGTGTTTTGTTATTTTCCATTTTATCTCCTCCATTTTATTTAATTAATATTTTCAAAAGACTATATTGTCTTTAGATATCATTATTTTTTTTAATACATTTTGGACATATACCTTTAAAATACACATCCTTATGATTAACTTTGAAACTACCTAAGCCCTCTGCCGCCAATGAATCAAAGTTTATATTAAAATCAAAAATTTCTCCGCAAGATTCACACTTAAAATGTCCATGATTTTCAGTTGTGGCATCATATCGAGTTTCATTGTCTTCTATTGTTATAACTCTTACTAGATTGGCATTTACTAATGCATTTAGAGTGTTATAAATTGTTGTTTTTGACAATGTAGGAACTTCCTTTTGTAAATCAGTATATATCTGATCAACAGTGGGATGAGTTTTATGATTATTTATATATTCTAAAACCTTTAATCTTTGATGAGAAAGACGAATATTTCTATTTTTTAATTCATTAGTTAGTTCTTCAAAAGTTGTATTCATATGCCTCACATCCTTTATATATTTAGGATTACAATAAATAAGTTAGAATCATTATTAAGTTGTAATGATTACAATATAATTATAATTATAAAATTAAAAGATGTCAAGTAAAAACTTTAAGTAATTTTGTCCTAGAACATGATGCTTGAAAATCAGTAAAATAAAGTATAAAATAAAAAATAGTGTTAAGATTCTATGAAAAAAATCCAATAAAAAGCTTAAAAGTAAATACTTAATTTTGAATTGGTAATTAATGCGAAAGGAATTACATAAAATGAGAACTAGAGTCAAAAGGATTTTTTCCATGTTTTTACCATTTAGTTTGATTATATTTGCCTATATTTTATTTACTAAGACTAATACAATGTCAGATGCACAACTAGATATAATAAGACTTTCTCCCTATGTAATATTTTTTATAGGAATTGTCATTGCTTGGAGATTTAATCGCAGTCGAGAATTTTTTGTATTAATAATTTTTACTCTATGTTTAAGTGTAATAGGATACACAAAAAGTGATTCTATTAGTTCAACGGAAGCAGCTGATATGTATTCAATAATTTGCCTAATGATTCCCATAAATATTGCATTGTTCTCATTTCTAAAAGAGCGGGGGATAATAAGTCTATGGGGAGCTATACGTATAGGAATTATCGTTGGGCAATTATTATTTGCACTTTGGTTGATTTATTCAGGTGAGAGATACATTTTAGACCTAATCAATAAAGATATATTATCTATAAATATTGATGCAATAAATTCAATACCTCAGATATCAGTAATAGTATTTTTAATAACTCTAGTGATACTTATTACTAGAGAGGTATCATATAAATCTTCTCAGGATGTATCTTTTATTGCTGTATTATTGTCATTATTTTATGTACTAGAAAATAATAGCAGTCAAATACTATGCTCCGTATTTTTTGCAGTTTCAGGACTTATTCTTATAGTTGCAATAATTCAGGACTCTTATTATATGGCATTTTCTGATGAACTTACGGGTTTACCATCCAGAAGAGCTTTAAAACAAGATATGATGAAACTAGGCGTTAACTATTCAATTGCTATGCTAGACATTGATTATTTTAAAAAATTTAATGATAAATATGGACATGACACAGGAGATGAGGTCTTAAAGCTAGTTGCTTCCATTATAAAGAATGTCACAGGGGGAGGTAAATCTTACCGTTACGGTGGAGAGGAATTTACAATACTTTTCCCAGGAAAATCTATAAATGAAGTGTTTCCGCACCTTGAAGAATTAAGAGAAAAAATATCACAGAGAGGGTTTACAATTCGTGGGAAGGATCGTCTGAAAAATAAACCTAAAAAGAAAACCAAAACCCTAAAGTCTTCAAAACAAATTTTTATAACAGTGAGCATAGGAGTTGCCCAGAAGAATGAAAACTATAGAACACCAGATGATGTTTTAAAATCTGCAGATAAGGCTTTATATCGTGCTAAGAAAAAAGGTAGGAACTGCGTTAGTAAATGATTTAAATGTAGAAAATTATTTTATATATTTAAGTATCTGAAATATATTGTATAATGTTTATATATGAATAAGTATAATATATTAAATAAGATAGAAGGTGTTAAATTATATATAAATAATATTTAAAGATTTAAACAAACATTAGATAGGGGGATTTACTTATGGATACCATAATTTTAGTAATAAAATCAATAATATTAGGAATCGTAGAAGGATTGACCGAATTTTTACCAGTTTCTTCAACGGGGCATTTAGTCATATTTCAGAACTTAATAGGTTTCAAAGGAACAAATCAAAGTTATGTTGAGATGTATACATATGTTATACAGTTAGGTGCTATATTAGCAGTAGTTATTCTTTATTGGAAGAAAATAAAGGAAACTATTATAAATTTTTTTCCTCAAAAAGTAGGGTATGAAAAGTCTGGATTTAAGTTTTGGTTTATGATATTTATTGCTTGTATTCCTGGAGGTGTTTTCGGAATATTATTAGATGATTTAGCAGATAAATACTTATTTAACCCTGTATCTGTAGCCATAACATTATTCCTTGGTGGAATATGGATGATATATGCAGAGAATAAATTTAGAAACAATAGAAATAAAAGCAAAAGCTTAAATGTTACAGCAAAACAAGCAATTACAATTGGATTATTCCAGTGTTTAGCCATAATTCCAGGAATGTCACGTTCGGCTTCAACAATTATAGGTGGATGGGTGTCAGGGCTTTCTACTGTTGCAGCTGCGGAATTTTCTTTCTTTTTAGCAATTCCAGTTATGGTAGGAATGAGCTTTTTAAAGATTATAAAGATTGGAGGAATAGCTGTTCTTACAGTTCCCGAACTTATTTCTCTTGCTGTGGGATTTGTGGTATCATTTATAGTAGCGTTAATTGTAATCAATAAGTTTATTTCATACTTAAAGAAGAAACCTATGAGGATATTTGCATTCTACAGAATGGTATTTGCTATTATTGTGTTAATAGCAGGATTTGCAGGAATATTTCAATAAAATAATTAATGGAGTAAGAGGTGAATACCTCCTACTCCATTTCTTTTTTAATTCTTGAAGTTTTTCACAAATTGCCCTTCCTTCATGATTACTTCCATTTTTTCAACACAGATATTATGAATATCTAAAAGAGGATTATCTTGAAGAACTATTAGATCGGCAAATTTACCTTCCTCTAATGTTCCTGTAATATCATCTACCTTTAACATTTCTGCACCATTTTTAGTAGCAGCCAATATTACTTCCATCTCTGATAAACCTGCTTTGTTTAAGGCATACATTTCTGTTATAGCATATTTTCCATAAGGAGTTAAGCTGCTACAGAATGAATCTGATCCTACTGTGATTCGGATACCTTTCTTATTTGCATTTTGCAGATTGTCAATTATTCGATTCAATTCCTTCTCAGCAGTTGTATTGCCTGGATACTTATCATGTATAGGTCTATAAGGTGGCTCATAGACTGTAAACCATTCATAGAAGAATTGTAGAGTAGGACAGAAGGTAATATCCTTTTCCTTCATAATCTCTAAACATTCTTCATTCAATTCTTGTCCATGTATAATAGAAGATACACCTGCCTTACATGAATTTAAAGCACCTTCATAGCCCTCAGCATGAGACCATACAGGTATTCCAACCATGTTACACTCGTCAACTACTGCCTGAATTTCTTCCATTGAATAATGAGTAGCAGCCTTAGCATCATATCTCCATATTCCTCCGCCTGTAGACCAGATTTTAACCGCATCTGGATTTTCACGGAGTCTTTTTCTAATGGCTTTTCTAAGTTCCCATGGTCCATCTACTCTTTCTGCCCATGGATGAGAATCATTATTATACTCTAATGGCAATTTATGAGAATCCCCATGTCCAGCAGTTCTGCAAAATCCAAGACCTGTTGTAATAACCCTAGGTCCGGGAATAATACCTTGCTCAATCATATTTCTGATATGTATACCAGAGCGAGAAATTTCTCCAACTGTTGTTAATCCATGCTCTAAAGCCTCTCTAGCTTGTGCTACAGCAACTATGGTTTTTTGAATAACTGGTTCAAGTACCCATTCTGTATCGTTATCACTTAAATTTCCACTAAAATGAAGATGTGCATCAATTAAACCAGGCATAATAGTTTTACCAGTTATATCAATTACTTCACCATCGAATTTAGTATCTGTAATAGGTCCAGCATATTTGATTTTTTTATCCTCTATAACTACCATAGAGTTTTCGATTACTTCTCCTGTACCATTTATTAATAGACCGCCAGTAAATATAAACTTACTCACTATGTATTCGCCCCCTTATAGTAATATTCATATACATTTTAACCTTTAATACTCCACTAATCAATCATTAAATTTATGCAAGTTTTTTTAAAATGTGATAGAATTATAATAATATTGAAAGCAAGAAAATATCGAGTAGGTGATAAAATGGCTGAATATTATACTGCAGATTTTAAGAACATTGCTGATATTATGAATGAAGATATTATATTTGCAGAGGAATCAATATCTATAGAGTCGGCCCTAAGAGAAATGCTTATAAGCTCCAGATACGAGATTGTAATAGTTAAAGAACTTAAAAATAAGGCTGATTATAACAATGCTTTAGGGATTATTACAATTGAAGATATAGGGAAATTAGTTAAGAAGGAGATAAATCTTAAAGACAAGGTTGGAAATTGGATAAAGGGTGATGTAACTGGTATCAATGTAGAGGAAAGCATAAGGACGTCAAAGCTCCTTATGAAGGAAAAAGGTGTAGAAACATTGCTGGTTTTAAGGGAGGAAAAAATAGTAGGAATATTGACACCCTTGGAATTGTTCAGACATCAGGATTTCCAAAGAGATGAAATAGAGCTTCAGCTAAGGCTGATATTAGGTAATCTTCATGAAGCAGTATGTGTCATAAATACTTCTGGCATAGTTACATTTTGGAATGCTAGTTCTGAAAAATTATATGGTATAGAGGCAAATGAAATAGTAGGATCTCACATAGAAAAATTCTTTCCTAATGCTTTGCTTATAAGGGTTCTGAAGGAGAAAAGAACTTTCCAAAACTTAAAATATAAGCCTAAGGATGAATCAGATGTAATAATATCTGCTACCCCCCTTATATATAAAGGGGAACTAATAGGAGCAGTTTCTACGGATAGAGATCTTAATGAAATCACCAATTTATATATGGAATTAGATAGAGAAAAGACAAAGGTGGAAATCTTAAAGCAACAAATGAAGGAAATAACTCAGGATAAATATTTCTTTGGTAAGATTATCGGTAAGTCTAAGGCCTTAGTAGATGCCATGACTATAGCTAAACAAGTAGCTAAAACAGATGCAAGCGTATTAATCACTGGTGAAAGCGGAACTGGAAAAGAAGTATTTTCAAGGGCTATACATCAGGAAAGTGATAGAAAAGGAGATTTTATTCCAGTTAATTGTAGTGCTATACCTTCAAATCTTTTAGAATCTGAATTATTCGGATATGTGGAGGGGGCCTTTACAGGTGCTTATAAGAAAGGAAGACCAGGAAAGTTTGAACTAGCCAATGGTGGAACTTTATTTTTAGACGAGATTGGTGATATGCCTTTACTTATGCAGGCAAAGCTACTTAGAGTATTACAAGATGGAATCGTGTATAGAGTAGGAAGCAGTAAATCTATAAAGGTAGATGCAAGGATAATAGCTGCAACAAATAAAGACTTGCAGCAACTTATGGAGGAAGGTAAATTTAGAGAGGACCTTTATTATAGATTAAATGTGGTATCCATACAAATACCTCCGCTTAGAGAACGAAAGGAAGATATACCAGAGCTTATAAATAATTTTATTGAAGAATTCTCAGAGAAAAATAATAAAGGAAAGATAGATATATCTCCAGATGCCATGAAGATACTGTCAGACTATCATTGGAGAGGTAATATCAGGGAATTAAAAAACACTATTGAAAGATTAGTAATTTTATCTAAGAATAATATAATTGAGAGTAATGATATACCTGCAGAAATAATAAGCAGTACAAATATGTCTCCTTTTATAAATTTGGATATAGACAATTCCTTTGATTTAAAGAATGCTGTAGAGGAATTTGAAAAGAATATAATTATAAATGCTTTAGCCACAGTAAAAGGTAATAAAGTTCAAGCAGCAGAATTACTGAATATAAAAAGATCTACACTATATTATAAATTAGACTTATACAATTTAACTGAATATTTTTCATAACATTGAATCTAAATAGGTATTTAAAAGAAAGTGTCAATTAATTGACATTCGAGTACAAAAAACTGACACTGGCTTTGTAGTTATTTTATCATGATAAATAATATTAATATCATTGTTATTATATATCAACTTGGTTAATGACTAGGTTTCTATAAAAAATATCTATAATAGGTGCGAATTAAATAAACCTAATATATGTCAGATATCTGACATATATTAGGTTTATTTTTATTTAATAAAGAAAAAAGATGTAATAATTAACAAATCAATGAAAAAGTTAAGAGACGTTTCATTCTTTGAAAGCATTGAAAATGTGTGGTTTATAGTGATTGAAGGTTATGAGAAATAAATTACAAAGTGCAAATATATTAGATAATGGGGTAATGGCATAATATTTGCATAGTAAATAATAAACAAATAATTATCAATATTTATTGTTGGGAGGAAGAAAATGGCATTATATAGAATTCCGCTAAGACAACATGTAGGTGCTCCTTGTGCAGCAACAGTACAAATAGGAGATGAGGTATTAAGAGGCCAATGTATTGCTGATCCAAATGGACTTGGAGCTAAAATACATTCTAGTGTGTCAGGTAAGATTATAAATATAACAGAAGAAGCTATTGAAATAGAAGGAGAAGTTATAGATAAACAAGATTATGTAAAAATAAAAAAATGTGAATCTATAGTAGAAATTGCCTATGAAGCTGGAATAGTAGGTGCTGGCGGAGCTGGATTTCCTACTCATATAAAGCTTAAATCAGAAATTCCAGATGGATATGTAATTGCAAACTGTGTAGAGTGTGAGCCGATTTTAAATCATAATATAAGACTTTTAGAAGAAAATCCTGAGATAGTTATAAAAGGTATTAGATATGCTATGGAATCTACAAAGGCTCCAAAAGGATATATAGCAATAAAAGCTAAAAATAAGAGAGCCATTGAATCATTGAAAAGTGCAATTGGTGAGGCAAAGGATATTGAAGTAAAAGAACTTAGAGATATGTATCCTATGGGAGAAGAAAGAGCAATAATTCATGAAATCTTTGGTACATGGCTTACTCCAGAGCAGCTGCCTATTGAAGCCAAATGTGTAGTTATGAATGGTGAGACTTTGGCAAACCTTACAAGGGCAGTTGAGGATTTAAAACCTGTAATTGATAAGGATATTACAGTAGGCGGTAAATTAAAAAGTGGTAAAGAAGCCAATGTTTTCTTCCAAGTACCTATTGGGACTCCAATAAACAATCTCATTAATGAATGTGGAGGAATTGATGGAGATTTTGGTGAAGTAGTAATTGGAGGACCGTATACAGGAAAATCTGGAGATATTCATAGTTCTGTAGTTACTAAAATATCTGGCGGTGCCATAGTTACTATTCCTTTACCGGAATTTGATGGACCAATTGGACTTCTTGTATGTGCGTGTGGTGCAGACGAATCTAGACTTAGGGATATAGCTGAAAAAATGAAATCAGAAGTTGTTGCTGTAACAAAATGCAAAAATATTGTAGAAGTAAGAGGTACAAATAAATGCCTTACACCTGGGGACTGCCCTGGACAGGTTCAAGGAGTAATGCATCTTAAGAAAAATGGTGCCAAAAGAATTTTAATATCAAACTGTAGTGATTGTACAAATACGGTAATGTGTTGTGCTCCTAATATGGGGATACCGGTATATCATCATACAGATCATATATTTAGAACAGTTGATCATGAATTAACAAGAAGACTTCCTATGGAAGAAGAAAAATAGATTTTATCGAGGAGGTATGAATATGTCAATAAGCGCTGATGAAGCACAAAAGTTTAAAGATGAAGTTGCTGTAGTATGCTGTAGAACAGAGGCAGGGACAATAATATCAGCAGATAATCTGGAAGATCCAAATATATTTCCTGATCTTGTAGATTCAGGATTACTTTCTATACCAGAAAATGCTGCTAAGATAGGACAGGTTATTGGAGCTAAACTCTTAAAGACTATTGATTCATTGACACCTATAACACCAGAAATTATAGAGGGAATGAAGGTAGAAGGAACAGTTGATACAAATATAGAAAAGCTTATAGACTCAGATAAGAAGGCAGTATTAAAATTTAATATGAAGGCTGGAGATGTGATTAAGGCAGCTGATTTAGAAAATCCAATTAATTTTGACAAACTAGAGGATTCACTTCTGATTAAACTGGGTGACGGGGTGTTGACAAGAGGAGAAGTTATTGGAGCAAAACTTAATCAGAACGTACCAGCCCTTACACCTGTTATTCCAGATATACTAGAAGGATTTAGTGTATCATCAGAAAAAGAAGTTATAGAAGCACCTTCTATAGCAAGCTCCATACAAGGTGGAGTACTAAAAATAAAAATAGCCGAAGGAAAAGGAATAGATATCGAAGTTCCTTTAGGAGGGTATTCAATATCACCAACTTCAGCAATGCCAGTGCAGACTGTAGTAGCAGAAGCACCTTTAGCGGCAGAGAAAGTAGAAATGAAGGATGAAGAAGTTCCTGCTAAAGAAATCAGAAGGCTTGTTAAAAAGCATTTCCGAATAGATGAAGTTAAATTTGGACCAGAAACTAAAATTGATGGGACTACTTTATATATCAGAGAAAATATTGGAGAAGATGCAGTTAAGGTAGATGAATTGGTAAAAAAGATAAAGGTAGAGATTATCACTCCTGATAAATATAATATGTATTCAGAAACCATAATGGATGTTCAGCCTATAGCAACAAAAGAAGAAGGAAGTAAATTAGGCACAGGAGTAACTAGAGTACTCGATGGAGTAATCATAATGGTAACTGGTACTGATGAAAATGGAGTTCAAATCGGTGAATTTGGTTCATCAGAAGGTATTCTTGAAGAAAATATTATGTGGGGAAGACCTGGTGCTCCTGATAAAGGGGAAATATTTATAAAAACTGAGGTTGTAATTAAAGAGCATACTAATATGGAAAGACCAGGACCTCTTGCAGCTCATAAGGCTACAGATTTTATCACGCAAGAAATTAGAGATGTATTAAAGAAATTAGATGAGTCTTTAGTAGTAAATGAGGAATTATTTATTCAGACAAGAAGACCTGGAAAGAAAAAGGTAGTAATAGTTAAAGAGATTATGGGACAGGGTGCTATGCATGATAATTTAATACTTCCTGTTGAACCAGTTGGAGTGCTGGGGGCTAAACCAAATGTTGACCTTGGCAATGTTCCAGTAGTTTGTTCACCATTAGAAATATTAGACGGGGCTATACATGCACTTACTTGTATAGGACCTGCATCTAAGGAATGTTCAAGACATTATTGGAGAGAGCCTCTTGTAATGGAAGCACTTAAAGATGAAGAGTTGGACCTATGTGCAGTTATATTAGTTGGAAGTCCTCAAATCAACTCTGAAAAATTCTATGTATCTGAAAGAGTTGGTATGACAGTTGAAGCTATGGATGTTCATGGTGCGTTTGTTACTACAGAAGGATTTGGAAATAATCATATTGATTTTGCCAGCCATATTGAACAAATAGGTATGAGAGGAATACCAGTAGTTGGCTCATCATTCTGTGCAGTTCAAGGTGCATTAGTAGTTGGTAATAAATATATGACACATATGATAGACCACAATAAATCAGAAGCAGGAATAGAGAATGAAGTATTATCCTGTAATACATTGACCAAAGAAGATGCACTTAGGGCAATTGTAATGTTAAAATCTGCCATTGCCAATGAAGAAGTAGCTCAGCCTGAAAGAAAATGGAATCCAAATGTTAAGGAAAATAATCTAGAATTAATAGAGAAGACAACAGGGATGAAAATTGAAAGACCAGAAAACGAAACTTCCATTCCAATGAGTGAAAAAAGAAAAGAAAAATATAGTTAATAAAATTAGGTGCTAAAATGAAATATATTGATAATGTAAGATATATGGAAGGTATTATTGTTGAAGTAAGTGATGGTGCTGTAAGTATAGATTTCAAAGGAAGATTAGGATTTTTAAAGATTCCAATGAGAATGTTGATTACTGACTATCCACTAGAAGTGGGTCAGGAAGTTTGCCTCAATATGAGCTATGTGGAAGTTTTAAGTCCTATACCAAATGATAAATATATAAGTAATTTAGATAAGAAAAAGGATAAGGAGGTAAAGTAATGAGCCTAACGGTAGTGAAGGGATTACAATCTGAAATATTTGTACCAATTACACCACCACCAGTATGGACTCCTGTAACTAAAGAGTTGAAGGAGATGACCGTTGCTTTAGTTACAGCAGCTGGTGTTCACGAGAAAAAAGATAAAAGATTTAATCTTGCTGGCGACTTTTCTTTTAGAGAAGTCAAAGATACAACTCCATCCAGTGAATTAATGGTATCACATGGCGGATATGATAATGGAGATGTCAATAAGGATATTAACTGTATGTTTCCAATAGATAGATTACATGAGCTTGCAAAGGATGGAATTATAGAAAGAGTTGCCCCAGTTCATATTGGATTCATGGGTGGCGGAGGAAACCAAGAGAAATTTAAGAATGAAACAGGACCAGAAATTGCAAGGATACTTAAAGAAGAAGGTGTAGATGCTGTATTGATGACTGCAGGATGAGGTACTTGCCACCGCTCTGCCGTGATTGTGCAGAGAGCGATTGAAGAAGCAGGTATACCAACTATAATAATAGCTGCTCTTCCTCCAGTAGTAAGACAAAATGGTACTCCTAGAGCAGTTGCTCCATTAGTACCTATGGGAGCAAATGCAGGAGCTCCTAATGATATAGAAATGCAATATAATATTTGTAAAGAATCTTTACGAAAATTAATAGAAATCGATACTCCGGGAAAAATAGTTCCTCTTCCATATGAATATATAGCAAAAGTTTAAGAGATATGATAAATTTATTAGAAAGAGATTGCAGATATAGTAAAATATAGCTGCAATCTTATCTGATGAATAGTGACAGTGAAAAGGAATGATGATATGATGCTTGAAAAGGATGAAATTGAAAAAAGAAGGCTTGTAATAAAAAGTTTTCATATAAATGAAGTTCAGCTTTCATCTGAAACATCTATTGAGGACGGAGTATTGAGGGTAAATAAAAATTTAATTGATGAGATATTAAAAACAGAGCCTTTAATTGAGAGAATTGATTTGAATATAATAGAACCAAGAGCCCATAATAGATGGACTAATAGTATTATGGATATAATACCTATATCTGTAAAGGTCTTAGGTGTCTTAGGTGAAGGTATAACTCATACTATTACAGGAGCTTGTTTTATACTTACAGGAGTCGATGCTGAGGGAATGCAAGTTGCAGAATTCGGCTCATCAGAAGGGATATTGAAAGACCAGTTGTCCTTGAATAAGGCTGGTACTCCAGCTGATACGGATATTATTATAGTGCTTAAAACTGGGGAAGGTCACCACAGACAAGGACCAACAGCGGCTCATAGAGCTTGTGATAAAATGGTGCAGGATATTAGAGAAGTCCTGAAAAGGTTAAAACCCAATAGTTTTACTGAAAGACATGAGTACTATGACATAGCGAAACCGGGAAAGAAAAAAGTAGTTATAATAAAGCAAGTTGCCGGACAAGGTGCTATGTATGATACTCAATTGTTTTCAAAGGAGCCTTCAGGATTTGCAGGAGGACGATCTATAATAGACATGGGAAATGTACCTATTATAGTGAGTCCCAACGAATATAGAGATGGTGCAATAAGAGCGATGCATTGATTCAAATATGTAAAGCTATTCTATTAAAGGATGGTGTGTATATATGGGAATTGGACCTTCAACAAAAGAAACTACTCTCCATCATTTTAGAGATCCAATATTAAATATAGTATCTAATGATAAGGATATTGACTTATTAGGAATTATTATTGTGGGAACACCTCAAGATAATGAGGATAAATATTTTGTTGGCAGGAGAGCTGCCGCTTGGGTAGAGGCCATGAGAGCTGATGGAGTAATAATTTCTGCAGATGGCTGGGGAAATAGTCATGTAGATTATGCAAATACAATAGAAGAAATCGGGAAAAGAAACATTCCGGTAGTGGGAATTAGTTTTGTTGGTACTCAAGCTCAGTTTGTTGTAAAGAATAGATATATGGATACCATAGTAGATATTAATAAATCTAAAGATGGTATAGAGACTGAAGTAGTTGGAGAAAACACATTATCAGAATTAGATGCTAAAAAGGCCTTAGCATTGCTGAAGCTAAAGATGAGAAATAAAGAATCTAAAGAATAGAAATTAGGTTATTTGCATAAAGGATTGTTAAAAATCAAACTATAGTCAAAGGAGAGTAAGACATGAACTTTAGTAAAAGCTTACACGCAATTGATTCCCATACAATGGGAGAACCGAATAGAACTATAATAGGTGGATTACCTACTATACCTGGAAAGACTATGGCAGAGAAAAAAGAGTACTTAGAAAATCATTTAGATTATATAAGAACAGCTGTAATGCATGAACCAAGGGGACATAATGATATGTTTGGCTCCATAATTACTGCACCTACATTACCAGAGGCTGACTTAGGAATAATCTTTATGGATGGCGGCGGATATCTAAATATGTGTGGACATGGCACTATTGGTGCAGCTACTATTGCAGTGGAAACTGGAATGGTGGAAGTTACCGAACCAACTACAGATATAGTGTTAGAAGCTCCTGCTGGCTTAGTTAAAGCTAAGGTAAAAGTGGAAAGGGGAAAGGCTAAAGAGGTTTCAGTAGTCAATGTTCCTTCCTTCTTATATAAAAAAGATGTACAAGTAGATGTACCAGATATCGGCACAGTTACCTTTGATGTTTCATTTGGCGGCAGTTTCTTTGCCATAGTAAAAGATAGTGAATTAAAGGTTGATATTGATCCGAAAAATACTAATCTAATAATTGAAAGAGCTATGAAGCTAAGAGAGATCATTAACAAGGAAATCCAAGTACAACATCCAACTCAGGGACATATAAAGACCGTTGATTTAGTGGAGGTATATGGACAACCTAAGAGCGAAGATGCAGATTATCAAAACGTAGTAATATTTGGCTCAGGACAGGCTGACAGATCACCATGCGGAACCGGTACAAGCGCAAAAATGGCAACATTATATGCTAAGGGGGAACTGGGCATTAATGAACCTTTTACATATGAAAGTATAATTAATACTAAATTTAAAGGAAGAATTTTAGAAGAAGCTACTGTTGGTGAATTTAAAGCTGTTATACCTGAAATAACAGGTTCTGCTTTTATAACAGGATTTAACCATTTAGTAATAGACGAAGAAGACCCAGTAGGATATGGATTTATTTTGAAATAAATAGGAATTAAACGCTAGAATTTTGTATATTTTAGATTAAAGAAGAATAAATAATTTTTATTCTCATAGATTTTGTTAAATAGTTTATAGAAGTAAAAGGACTTCGTGATGGCAAAGAAGTCCTTTTGCTTATTTTATTGTTACATTTAAATATTTCACTAATTCAAATAAAAATAAGATAGATAGTAACTATTCTACTTTCTTACAAGTATAAATCATTTGATAACTATCATTTTTTATGGGAGATTCATTCCAGTCACTGTAAATATTTAAAACCTCTAATTTATGAGCAAGTAAAAGTCGTTCCATTTCTTTTGGGAATACATATCTTAAACTTATTTTTGTTCTTTTTTCATCTATAACTTCACCATCTTGGTTTTTAGATCTTCTAATTGTAATATAATGTTGAAGTTGACTAAGAGAATCATAATTACTTATAGTATAAACATCTACTTTGTTTTTAGTATCACTATCTATATAACTTTTCCAATATTCCTCTCCACTTGGTTGTAATAGTTCTTCTATACTTGGAAATCTCGTTTCAAAAATGAAAATTCCTCCAATGTCTAAGTGATTGTTTACAGAAGATAATAGTCCATCTTGGGCTTCATTTGTAAGGAAATGTTGAAAAGAGTTCCCAACTGAATATATAAACTTACTTTTTATATTTAGATTTAACTTAGTGCAATCTTGCTCTACCCACTGTATTTGTAAATTAAGATTAGATGCCTTTTTTTTAGCTTCTTCTAGCATTCCTCTATGAAGATCTACACCAATAAGAGAATATCCTTCACTTGCTAAGGGAATAGTTGCTCTTCCAGTTCCGCAAGCTAAATCGATGATAGGCCCTTTTGTCTGTGAAGCCCATTTTAAAAGGAGTGAAATTTCGTCTAAGCCTTTATTTTCTTTGTCGTATAGGATTGGATCATTATATTCTTCAAAATTATCTAATATCATTTTATTGTCCATAAAACTTTCTCCTTTGATATAAAAATTTTAGAATTCATATGAAAAAAATACATCTCTTAAATAATAAAAATCTTAGTATGATAACTAACAGGCTTTATAAGCTAAAACTCAATGATTAGTTAAGTTCTTCAATTTTCCTATAATCTTAAGACGATTTATAGGGCATATTGTATAATAGGGTTAAGATTAAGTCAACATCCGCTGTAGGTTTAAATTAATTATATTTAAAGTAGGCATATTAATAATAATTCTAAAGAGAAAAATAGATGTATAAAATTTTGCTCAAACATATGTTTGAACTTTTGTTCTTCTTGTGGTATAATTTACCTAAAATAATCGGTAATGAGGTGTTAGTGGTGGATGTTCTAGAGAAATTAAAGATATTATCTGATGCAGCTAAATATGATGTATCTTGCTCATCTAGTGGGAGTAATAGAAAAAACAAGAATGGTGGATTAGGAGATGCAAAAGCTTGTGGAATATGCCATAGCTGGTCAGATGATGGAAGATGTATTTCTTTATTAAAGATTTTAATGACTAATTATTGCATCTACGATTGTGTTTATTGCATCAATAGGTCTTCTAATGATCTACCTAGGGCTATTTTTACTCCAGAGGAGATAGTTGATTTAACTATAAATTTCTATAAAAGAAATTATATTGAAGGATTGTTTTTAAGCTCTGCTGTATTTAAATCACCTAATCATACTATGGAAATGATTTTTCAAGTAGTTAGGAATCTAAGAGAGGAACAAAACTTCAATGGATATATCCATACAAAAGCAATACCAGGGGCAGATAGGGAAATTGTTGAAAAAGTTGGTAGATATGTGGATAGAATGAGTGTAAATATAGAATTACCCACAGAAGAAGGACTAAAACTTTTAGCACCTCAAAAGAATAAAGAAAGTATCTTAAAACCTATGGGGCTAATCAAAACAGGAATCACCCAATACATAGAGGAAAAGAAAAAGTTTCGCTTTAGTCCAAAATTTGTTCCAGCCGGACAGACTACACAATTAATAGTAGGAGCTACTGTGGATAATGATTTAAAGATATTAAGATTATCTGAGGGTCTATATAATTCTTATAATCTTAAAAGAGTATACTATTCAGCCTTTGTACCTGTGTCAAATAATCCTAAGCTTCCATTGATTAAATCTCCCCCGCTGGTAAGAGAAAATAGACTTTATCAAGCAGATTGGCTGCTTAGATTTTATGGATTTGAAGCAAAGGAATTATTAGATGAAGATAAACCTGATTTTGATTTAGCATTAGACCCTAAATGCGATTGGGCACTTCGCAATATTCATTTATTTCCAGTAGAGATAAATAAAGCAGATTACGATATGCTTTTAAGAGTACCCGGTATTGGAGTAAAATCAGCAATGAAGATAATTCAAGCAAGAAGATTTTCATCTATAGATTTTTATGATTTAAAAAAGTTGGGAATTGTACTTAAAAGAGCTCAATATTTCATTACCTGTAAAGGAAAATACTATGGAGTAAAGTCTATGGATAGCCAAATAATCCGTAATCAATTAGTAGAGGGTCCACAACTAGGAAAAAACTATCAGCAATTATCTTTATTTGACCAAGTCTCTCTTGAAGATAAATATATTCAGATAGGAGGTCAACTTTGATGCTTCATTATATTTATGATGGTAGTTTTGATGGACTCTTGACTTCAATTTATGAGGCTTATTATAGAAGAGGGGATATTGAGGATATAGTACCTAAAGACAGTATGGAAGAAAATTTTCTAGTACAGAAGGTTTTTATTTCAACAGATGGAGAAAAGTCTAGAAAGGTATATGAGGCTATAAAAAATAAGATTTCAGAAGAAGCTTTAAAAAGAGTGTTCTATGCTTATTTATCTGAGTTACCAAGACATGGAATAACAATACTTAAATATCTTCAATTAGGATTTAAATTTGGACCTCAAGTAGACTTGAACTTATCAAATGATATCATATTAAAAATGGATAATATTAATTATAAGGTGGGCATGGAAAAGCACAGGATGTTGGGACTTATTAGGTTTAAGCAACTTGAAAATGGGATACTTTATTCTTCTATAGAACCAGACTACAATATAGTAGGATTACTGGCACCCCACTTTGCATCTAGAATGATGAATGAAAACTGGGCGATACATGATGTGAAAAGAGGAATAGGTGTACTTTATAATAAAAAAGAATGGGTTATTAAAGATATAGAAGTCACAGATTCTTTAATTATAAAAGAAGATGAGGAAGATTATCAGGAGCTTTGGAAAGCATATTTTAAATCTATAGCTATTCAAAGTAGAATTAATCCAAAACTACAAAAAAGAAATATGCCAATGAGGTATTGGAAGCATTTGGTGGAGAAGTGATAATCTATTATTAGGAGAACTTTAAATTATTTTCAATATGTTCAGAGACTGTTGCTTTAAGTTGCAGTCTTTTTTTATTTTCTTTCGTTATAATATGGTAAGGGGTATTTTCAACTTAAAAATATAAGCATATATGGGGGAGACAGATGATACTTAGAAGGATTAGAGCTATTTTTCTATTAATATTATTAATATTTATTATTTTTTTTGCATTTAGAGGATTATACTTTTTTAAGAAGGACTTTATATCATCGAAGAAAGTTATAGTTATAGATCCGGGACATGGTGGAAAAGATTCTGGGACTATTGGATTTAAGAATAGTTATGAAAAAGATATAAATTTAGACATATCTAAGAAATTATATAAAAAACTTAAGTCAATGGGTTACAAAGTTATTTTAACTAGAGCAACAGATGAATTTATTGATAATAATACTAGAGCAGATATTGCAAATAAGAAGAGAGCTAGAGTATTTATTAGTATCCATGGTAATGCAATAGAAAATAATAATACTGTAAATGGAGTTCAAGTATTGTATTATCCTGATAGAGAAAGTACTATAAATGACCCAAATAGTGATTCATTAGCTCAAATCATATTAGATAAATTATTAGAGGAGACCGGAGCTAACAATAAGGGAATAGTAGATAGACCAGACCTAATCGTATTAAACCAAACAAAAATGCCAGCTATAATAGTTGAATGTGGATTCTTATCTAATGAAAACGAAGAAAAGCTTTTATTAACTGACGATTATCAAGATAAGATAGTGGATTCTATAGTAAATGGATTAGAAAATTACTTTGAGTTAAATTTAGACAATTAGGCAGGTTCGTTTAATTAATATAAGACTCTAGAATTTTTCAATAGAACATCTTAAGATATTATGTTAACCTAATATTGATAATATTAAAGGAATCAAGATAGAAGAATAATATATGATGATACTATAAGGAAAAGTGATGCAGATATAATTATGTTTATCTATAATAATACGGATTTCAAAATGATGATAGAAACAATGAGAAAATAAAGATAATAAAACTTTGATATCATTTCAAATATGTCTTGACAACAATATTTGGCAGATATATACTTAAAATATGTAAATAGTAAGGAGTCGATGTGATATGATAAAATTGATAATGGAGATTGTTCAATAAAATCAAATATGGGCCAAGGAATTAATGATTAATGGTATATTTTTTTGTTGTGCAATAAAATTACCTTGTGCCGTAGAAATCAACCCTTCACATCTACTTAAATCTAATAATAATTAAATAATATTACCGTAGATATCCATGGATGGTTTTGTCTACGGTATTTTTATGCCCATTTTTAAGGAATTAAAAGGAGTGATGTTTTATGAAAAAGAATATAAACTTTAATGTTACAAGTATAAAATTAATAAAATTGGAGGAATTAAATGATTAAAGATATTGAAAACTATGGTTTTACAAATTATTTTAGTAACCAAATAGAATTAATTAATGGAGATAAAGATGATCTTGTACCAGCAAGAATAACTGAAGTACACAAAGAGATGTATACAATAATGTATGATAATATAGAAAAAAGAGCAAGGCTCAAGGGTTCAACATTCTATAACGATAAATATAGTATATATCCTGCTGTAGGTGATTTTGTTTTAGTTAAACAAAATCCTTATGGAGAGGATATAATCCATCATGTATTAGATAGAAAAAGTAAATTTTCCAGATACGATTCACATTATGAGAAGGAGCAAATGGTTGCTGCGAATTTTGACCATGTATTTATAATTTCATCTTTAAACCATGATTTTAATATAAAACGAATTGAGAGATATCTTTCAATTGCATGGGAAAGTGGAGCGAATCCAGCAGTTATCTTGACGAAATCAGATTTAGTTGATGATATTGAAGAATATAGTATACAAGTAGATAATATTGCTATGGGAGTACCAATTTTCTATATTAGTTCAGTAACGGGAGAAGGAATAGAAGAGCTAAAAGAATATCTTAAACCAAGAGAAACTATAGTGTTTCTAGGATCTTCGGGTGTAGGTAAATCTTCTCTGGTAAATGCCTTATCTGGTGAGAATATTATGAAGGTCAATGATATTAGGGAAGATGATAGCAAGGGAAGACATACTACAACTCATAGACAATTGATTATGTTAAGCAACGGAACTATGATTATCGATACTCCTGGCATGAGAGAGCTTGCACTTTGGAATATTGAGGATGGATTAGACACTACATTTTCAGAGATAGAAGAATTAAGTAGATTATGTAGATTTAAAGACTGTAGTCATAGTAAGGAGCCGGGATGTGCTATTAAAAAAGCACTACTAAGCGGTGAACTTTCCTATGATAGATGGAATAATTATATAAAGCTCCAGAAGGAGGCTAGGTTTGCCGCTAGAAAGGAACAGTTAAATCTTAGGAAGAAAGAAAAATTATCAAAGAAAAGATGATAGAATAAAGGAGATATGTAAAAGTAAAACCAGCTAGAATAGCTGGTTTTACTGATATATTACTTCATAAGAAAGTTTTCGTTTGTATAGATTTAGGTGATTTAAATCTAAATACATATAATTTGGATTAGTCTTCATCTCTACAAAGCCTAAAGATGAATAGAAAAGTTTCAAGTGCTTAACGGCTTTTTCCCTTTCTTCTTTACTCATTGATTCCATAGAATCATATTCTAAATCATCAGTAATAGGGTCAGGAAAAAGTCCTATATATCTAACATTATTCTCCATAAATAAGTTTATATTTTTTTCAAAGGTATCTAATACGTGCCGTCCAACTCCACTACCCCTATATTGAGGAAAAATGAAAAAACGATCTAGGTGATAGATGTTTTCGCAGCCCATTTTATAACATGATGTTTCTTTTATTAAACTATTGCAAATATCAAAGGTTTCTTCATCGTATTGATGAATTAAAGAGATGATATTATTTAATTGTTTATCATCATAAAGCTTACATAAGTTGAAAAAATGACCCTTTAGTTCACCTATAATAATTTCTGCACCATTTATCTCTTGGCAGATATCTATAAATATTTCTTTAGTATAAGGGTTAGACTCATGAGATAATTTGAAATTTTCTCTTAGATAAATAGTAGGGTCATGATCAGTGTCTGAATCTTCACTATCAGTTTCGATACATCCCACTCCTTTTAATTATTTTGAATAAACTAGATTAAAAATATAAAACCCTGCATATCTCGCCTCCCTTTATATTATTATACCCATTATCTATGAAAAGTTTAAAAAATATGTTAATCTATTTTATAAGATGAACTGTCTACATTTTAAAGGAATCTTAAAAAATGAAAATTATACTTTTATTTTAATTTAAAAAATATATATTTAGGTTATTAGGTTATATAATATAGGCTAATATTATTAAATGCAGAGAAGGATATTTAATATATTGATTCATTTATTAAAGGGGGAAATATTATGACATATTCAGTAGATAGAGAAAGATTAAACTATATACTTGGTTCAAACAAAGATATAAAGGATTACAAAGATGAAATTCTTAGAATCATTCCAGAACTTATTATTTGCGTTGACTGTGAACAGAATATGCCTGCTCATATTTATAATGTATTCGATCATATATTAGAGACTGTAAACAGAGTAGATTCTGATTTGATTTTGAGGGTAACGGCACTCTTACATGATATAGGTAAACCTTATAAAAAAATTGTTATTAATAATGTTGATAGTTTTAAAGGACATGAGGAAGTAAGTGAAATAATTGCAAACTTAATTTTAGCAAGACTAGGATATGATGAAGATTTTATAAATAAGGTATGTAAACTTATTAAATATCATGATTATCAAATTTTGCCCACGGTGGAAGGTGTGAAAGAATCTATTGATCTAGTAGGAGATGAGCTTATATCATACCTTTTCTGTTTTCAGAAAGCAGATTTGTTAGCTCACTCGGAACAACGATATAAACCACTATTGCCCAAACTGAGTCAGGCTAAGGAAATATATGAATCGCTGTGTGGAAGAAGCTCTTAAAAACCCTAATATCGGCATCTTTTTGCCTAGATATTTATGCTCAATGATAATTATATTATCATATAAAAAGTTAATCCGTATAACATAACAATAGAAAATTTTAAAACCAATAATGGAGTTTAGTTAACTCTGCTATTGGTTTTTTTAGTCTTTCTTTTATAACATGTGCTTGTATAAAAAAACGTACACCTTTTATATTGTATTTCATATTATATTATAGAGATAAATTATTTAATAAACTGTTATAAAATAAAATACTGAATAGAAATTCTATTTTTACTGGATTGTACACACTTTATATTAAAGTGGGAAAAAATCATTGTAGTTGTAAATATAGAAAGGAGATTTAATATGTCATATATAGCTTATAATAATTGGTATGGATCAAAATGTGACCCTTGCAGAAGAGATCATGATTGCTGTAGAAGAGATCATGATTGTTGCAGAAGAGATCATGATTGTTGTAGAAAAGATCATGATAAATGCAAGCTTGAATGCGAATGTGTTCTAAGGTGTCCGACAGGTCCGACAGGTCCAACAGGTCCGACAGGCCCAACAGGTCCGACAGGTCCGACAGGTCCAACAGGTCCAGTAGGAACAGGAGTAACAGGTCCGACAGGCCCAACAGGTCCGACAGGTCCAACAGGTCCAACAGGAACAGGAGTAACAGGCCCAACAGGCCCAACAGGTCCAACAGGTCCGACAGGCCCAACAGGAACAGGAGTAACAGGTCCAACAGGTCCGACAGGCCCAACAGGTCCAACAGGTCCGACAGGTCCAACAGGTGTAGCGGGAGGCGGGGCTATTATCCCATTCGCTTCTGGTATAACACCTGCAGTGCTGACAACTGTATTAGGTGGAGTATTGAACACAGGTAGTATCGTGGGCTTTGGTTCCAACGTAACAGGTGTAACTGGTCTGGGTGGTGCAATTGATATTACACTAATAGGCGACCTAGCCTTCAATGTACCTCGCAGTGGAACATTAGATTCCTTATCTGCTACCTTTAACGTCACTCTAGGTTTGAGTTTAATTGGATCTACTGCTACGGTTTCTGCAACAGTATATTCTGCACCAGCTGGAAGCAACTCTTTTACACCAGTTCCAGGTGCAACAGTTACACTTTCTCCTAGCTTTAGTGGTGTTATCCCTGTAGGAGCAATTGCCACAGGTTCAATTAGTGGTATTGGCTTCCCTGTCACAGCAGGTATGCGTTTGATGCTTGTATTCTCTTCTGCAATTACAGCTGGAATTGATATAGCATCTACACTAACTGGTCAGGCAAGTGGTGGCATTGGAATTATCTAAAAGACATCTTTTGGGTAAGAAGACCTTTATAAATCATGACCGTCGGCTTAGCCGGCGGTTTGTTTTGTCCCTATAAGGGGGCTGTTACCTATGTATATTTTAGTATAAATCACAAAAATAAATACTTTATCATATTATATAATGGAAAATTGTTTTTGAGGTGATTAGATGATAACTATAAGTTTATGTATGATTGTCAGGGATGAAGAAGATGTTATATCTAGATGCTTAGATAGCGTAAAAGATATCGTTGATGAAATAATAATAGTAGATACTGGATCTAAAGATAATACAAAAGAAATTGTCAAAGGATATACAGATAAGGTGTTTGATTTTGAATGGATTGATGATTTTTCTGCAGCAAGAAACTACTCTTTTTCCAAAGCTACAAAGGATTTTATCCTTTGGCTAGATGCTGATGATGTTATTCTTGAAGGAGATAGAGAGAAGTTCAAGGATCTGAAACAAAAGTTAGATCATAATGTTGATATAGTAATGATGAAATATAACGTAGGTTTTGATGAAAATGGTAACATTACTCTATCATATTTCAGAGAACGCTTGCTAAAAAGAATAAATAATTATCAGTGGATGGAGCCCGTTCATGAATATCTAGAATTAAATGGAAACATAATAAATTCTGATATTTGTATAACTCACAAAAAAGAACGTCCCACTGTTGGAGGTAGAAATATAGCTATCTATAAAAAAGCTATATTAAGGGGAACAGATTTAACACCTAGGGGACTATATTATTATGCTAGAGAATTGTTTTATAATGAAGAATATGATGATGCAATAGAATACTTTAATAAGTTCTTAGACACAGAAAAAGGGTGGAGAGAAGATAATATAAGTGCTTGCCATAATCTTTCAATTTGCTATAATAATAAAAATGATAAAAAAAATATGCTAAGGGCTTTACTGAAGAGCTTTGAATATGATACTCCAAGGGCAGAAATTTGTTGCCAGCTTGGATATTATTATCTTAGTAATAAAGAGTATGAAAAAGCCATATTTTGGTATAAATTAGTTTTAGAACTAGAAAAGCCAATTAATAATTGGGGATTTATTCAACATGATTATTGGGGATATATCCCATGTATACAATTATGTATATGTTATGAGAGGCTTGGAAACATAGAGGAAGCAATAAGATATAATGATAGAGCAGCAGAATATAAGCCTAATGATCCAGCTGTAGAATATAATAGGAATTATTTTAAAAACATTGGTAAATAAGAAACTAAATATAGACTTATATAAATAAGTATTTAGCTATAAGAGGTAAAGAATGATATTAGCTGGATTTACAAATAGATTTTCGTTAAGACTTCCTATACATATAATAATCACATTATAGATGAGATTATTTATATATTTATCATAGTATGAATAGGAAGTCCCGTTTCTATAATTAAAGCTAAGCTGAAAAAGCTTAGCTTTAATTATAGATTTTTGATAGAATATATTATAATTTAATATACAAAGGATTAAAATAACGGAGGTGTCTTTATTGGAAAAACTAACAAGACCAGCATGGATGGAAATAGATTTAGACAATCTTATCCATAATCATAAGGAAATCAGAAGTATATTGAAAGAAAAAACTGAACTAATGGCAGTGGTTAAAGCAGACGCATACGAGCACGGTGCTGTACAAATAGTTAGGACTCTAATGGAAGAAGGTGTTAAAAAGTTCGGTGTGGCACATCTTTCAGAGGCACTTCATATACGAAAATATGTGAAGGATGCAGAAATATTAATCATGGGTTATACACCAGAGTACTTAGCAGAAAAGGCTATTTTAAATGATATTACTTTAACTGTGTATCTTAAAGAACAGGGTGAGATTTTTTCTCAGTTAGCAAAGAGATTAAATAGAACAGTAAAGATACATGTAAAAATTGAAACTGGAATGAATAGGTTAGGATTTATGCCTAATGAAGATGGTATAAAAGATATTAAGGATATTTATAACATGGATAATATAGAAGTAGAGGGAATGTTTACTCACTTTGCCGCTTCCGATGATGATCCTAGTTATACAATGGAGCAGGTAAGAAGATTTGATTATGTTTGTAACGCATTACAGAAGTTAGATATAAATATTCCAATAAAGCATATTAGCAATAGTGCAGCTATAATGAATTTCCCAGACTTAAACTATGATATGGTAAGAGCTGGAATTATTTTATATGGCGTATATCCATTCCCTAATGCCGATAGAGAACTTTTAAAACTTAAAAATATTCTAACATTAAAAGCTCAAATATCTCATGTGAAGGAAATTGGAAGTGGAGAAAAATTAAGTTATGGGCTTATATATGAAGCTAAAAAGAAAACAAAGATAGCCACAGTGCCAATAGGATACGCAGACGGATTTAGTAGAGAACTTAGCAATAAAGGAAATTGTATAGTTAATAATACTGTAGTTCCTATAGTAGGTAGAATTTGCATGGATCAATTAATGATAGATGTAACTGGATTAGATGTAAAAAGAGGAGATGAAGTAATACTTATGGGTAAGAGCTTAGATAAAGAAATTACCATAGAGGAAGTTGCAAATAAAAGTGGTCAAATTCCAGCAGCCGTGCAATGTATGTTTAACAAAAGATTGCCTAGAATATATATAAAGAATAAAGAAATAATAAATGTAACGGATTATTTATTAGAATTGTAGGATATGGAATTGATTCAGGATAATAAATAGAGGTGAAGCTATATGAAAAAAATATTTAATAATGATTGGCAAGACTTATTAGAAGGAGAAATGCAAAAGGAATATTATCAAAAATTGAGACAATTTTTGATTAATGAATATAGGACTAGAACTATATATCCAGATATGAATGATATATTTAACGCATTACATTATACTTCTTATAAGGATGTTAAAGTAGTTATATTAGGGCAAGATCCTTATCATGGTCCTAATCAAGCATATGGACTAAGCTTTTCAGTAAAACCAGGAGTTAGGATACCACCTTCATTGGTAAATATTTATAAGGAATTAAAAGATGACTTAGGCTGTTATATACCAAATAATGGTACTCTAACTAAATGGGCTAAAGAAGGAGTATTGCTACTAAATACATCTTTAACTGTAAGAGCTGGAGATGCTAATTCCCATAGTAAAATTGGTTGGGAGATATTTACAGATCATATTATTAAATTGCTAAATGAGAGAGAAGATCCTATAGTATTTATTCTTTGGGGAAACAATGCAATTAAGAAGAGAGCTTTTATAACTAATCCAAAACACTATATAATAACCTCAGTTCATCCTAGTCCATTATCGGCTAGCAGAGGTTTTTTTGGGTCCAAACCTTTTTCTAAGACCAATAAATTTTTAGAATCCATAGGGAAAAAGCCCATAGACTGGCAAATAGAAAATATTTAAATCTATCCTTTAAATATGATAAAAAAATAACTTGATATAAATCTAAAACATGGTATTATATATGAGATTATATTATTTAAAGGAGGATTTTATGGAGAAAATTCAGACAGAAAATGTAAAAATTGTTAATGCAGATCCATCGGCCATGGGCTTATTTGGATTAGCAATGGTCACATTAGTGGCATCATCGCAAAAACTAGGTCTTACACAAGGTTTATCATTTGTAATACCATGGGCAATATTTTTAGGTGCTTTTGCTCAATTATTTGCTTGTATCAATGATTCAAAAAGAAATAATACTTTTGGTACGACTGCATTTGGAGCCTATGCGTTCTTTTGGATGGGTGTTGCTACATCTTGGATGATAAATATGGGAGTATTTGGACAAGCCCTAGCATCAAGTGTAGACACAAAACAATTAGGATTTGCATTTTTGGGATATCTAATATTTACAATTTTTATGACTATAGGTGCTATGGAAACACATAAGGTATTATTTTTAATATTCTTCTTTATAGACCTATTATTCATTGGATTAACTCTTGATTCCTTTGGTATTATGGGGGAATTTCCACATAAATTAGCAGCATATTCAGAATTGATAATTTCCTTATTGTCATTCTATGGCTGTGGTGCATCAGTATTAAATGAGCATTTTGGAAAAACCTTTTTACCTGTAGGTAAGCCATTTGGAATATTTAAATAAGATATAAAGAATTTTATTGCATAGTTTAAAAATTAGAATTATACTATTAGTATCAAATAAGATTTAAAATTAAGAAGATTACTAATCGAGCAAACAACATTTCCTCTTTTATGCAATATTTTTGATTTTGTTTTAAATCTTATAATAAATGTAAAGGAGGAATGTTGAAATGGCAGATAAGACAATAAAATGTAAAGACTGTGGTACTGACTTTGTTTTTACAGAAAGAGAGCAAGAATTCTACAAGGAAAAAGGTTTTGATAATGAACCGCAAAGATGTGTAGATTGTAGGAAAAAAAGAAAACAAGAAAAAGGTAACAACAGAGGTTTTAGAAGATAAGAATTAATGACAGGGATAGTTCCCTGTCATTATTATTATCTGATATTATTAAATATAATTAATTCAATGATCTTGTTCAATACAAGAATACAAGGAATACCAATATAGAATTTCTTTTTACTTAATTTATGTTTAAAAACCACCATGCCAATTAAAGCGCCTATAGAGCCACCAAAGGTAGACGTAAGAAGCAAAGATGCTTCAGATATTCTCCATTCTTTCTTTTCAGCTTTATTTTTATCTATACCAAATAATATGAAAGAAATAAGGTTTATGGATATTAAATAAATTAATAAAAAGATCTCCCTATTATTAAAATTTGAAATAAGATTCATTTTATTTTACACCTAAATAATTAGCTATGTTGGCATCCTCAGTTTTTATTCCCTTTATCTTAGAAGTCTTGCAGCTTAAAAGTCCAGTAACACCAGGGCCATGTCCTGCTAGTATGCAATTACTGTGTACTACTACACCAATAGTTACAGCACCTTCTAAATATTGACGCCCATAGGTATTGTCACAGTCTTTCAAAAGAACTAAGTCGCCAAACTTAAGTCTATCTATTCCATATTCTTTTACTGCTTTTTCATCTCCTGTAGTTATGTCATAATCTCCACTAAAACTAGTAGCACTACCTATGCCTGAACCCATTAGATGTGCTGGTATTTCAGTTACTACCGGAACTTCCAGTTCTCCATTTTCATTCTCTTTAATGCCTATTTTTTCAAATAAATTAGGATCAAGATTCATTACTACTATATCATCATGACCTTCAATTGCAAGGCCTTGACCATGGGCTTTAATAAGTATATTGTCATTTATAGCCATTTTTTCTAGGTCTTCTTGAGGGAAATATATCATAACATGTTCAATTCCACCATGCATTCCAGTAACAAATCCCTTTGCACCTTTTGCGTCGCCAGATATTACTCTAGCCTCGTTACCTACACAGGATAGAACCATTAAGGCTCTATTTTCAGCTACTTCTTCATTTCTAATACTTACACCTGGTTCTACATGGTCTCCTACAAGATCCATACAACAATCTCCGATTTGAAAATTGTATGTAATACCACCAGTGGCATGTAAAATCATAGGTCTGCCATCACCACTTATTCTATAAGGGCTTGGTCCCATTATAGGGCTATGAATTTTACCCTGTACCGATTGAATTACTAGTTTGTCTCTGTTAGTTTTTAACAAAAAAACCACCTCCTATTAGTCATATATAATAAATTATACTATATAAATATAGAAAGAAATGTAGAAAATAATAATTTTTATAAAATACTTATTATAAAAGTATATAAAAGTTTCAAATATATTCAGAAAAATGATGGCTTAGCCAGTATTAATGAGCATTTATAAATTGACAAAATATATGGACTATTATAGAATGATATTGTCTAATTGGGATACATAGATAAATTTAATAGATATTTAATATCAAATATTGCATGGTGAAAATAGTAAATATTACTATGGACAGTACCTTTTGATTGTTGTATATTCTTTAGTAATATTAATAAAAAGGAGGGCTATAAGTGGAGTTTAAATTTGATTTAGAGAAGAATAAGGACAAGCTTGATGAATTTAAGATTTTTATTAAAGACAACAAAGAAAAGCAAGGAGCTTTAATGCCTGTACTACAAGAGGCACAAGCTAAATTTGGCTATTTGCCAGTTGAAGTTTTAGAAATGATATCAAAAGGATTAAATGTACCGTTATCTGAAATATATGGAGTAGCTACTTTTTATTCCCAATTTTCATTAATACCAAAAGGTGAATTCAAAATTGGAATTTGTTTAGGAACTGCATGTTATGTAAAAGGATCTCAAGAATTACTTAATAAGGTTATGGAAGAGCTAGGTATTGAATCAGGACAAACTACACCAGATATGAAATTCTCATTAACGGCCACCAGATGTATTGGAGCTTGTGGATTAGCACCAGTTTTATCAGTGAATGATGATGTATATGGTAGATTGAAGCCTGAAGATGTAAAAGGCATATTAGATAAATATAGATAATATGGAGGTGTAGACGATGACCACTATTAAAGAATTAAATGAAATTAAAGAAAAAAGTCTGAATAGAATTAAGCTTCGTCAGTCAGAGCTAGGCAAGGAGTTCATTGATGAGAGAGAGGGTTTCAAAAAACACCATGTATTAGTTTGTGGTGGGACGGGATGTCACTCATCAAATGGAGATAAGATCAAGAATTTAATAGAAGAGAAGGTAAAAGAAAAAGGGTTATCTGAAGATATACAAGTAATACTCACAGGTTGTTTTGGCTTATGTGAATCAGGACCAAATATAGTAGTCTACCCTGAAGGTGTATTTTATAGCCATGTTGAATTAGAAGATGTTGAGGAAATCGTAGAAGAGCATATAGTAAAAGGTCATATAGTTAAAAGAAGATTATTTAAGGAATCCTATGTGGAAGACAAGATTAAACCTGTTAGCGAAGTTAACTTTTATAAAAAACAAACTAGAATCGCACTTAGAAATTGTGGAGTTATAGCCCCAGAAGATATAGAAGAATACATAGCACTTGATGGATATTCAGCGCTAGCAAAAGTAATAACAGAAATGACTCAAGAAGAAGTAATAAAGACTGTGAAGGACTCTAATTTACGTGGTAGAGGTGGTGCAGGATTCCCAGCAGGGAGAAAGTGGGAAGAAGCATATAAATATGATGCAGATCAAAAATATATAATCTGTAATGCAGATGAGGGAGATCCTGGTGCATTTATGGATAGATCAATACTGGAGGGAGACCCTCACTCTGTACTGGAAGCTATGGCTATAGCTGGTTATGCAGTAGGTGCAGATCAAGGTTTTATTTACGTTAGAGCAGAGTATCCAATAGCTGTACAAAGATTAGAAGTAGCTATAAAGCAAGCGAGAGAATACGGATTATTAGGTAGAAATATATTAGGTACAGATTTCAATTTTGATATTGAATTAAGACTTGGGGCAGGAGCCTTTGTATGCGGTGAAGGTACAGCTCTTATGGAATCCATAGAGGGAAGAAGAGGCATGCCAAGAACTAAAATCAATAGAACTGCTCATAAAGGTTTATGGCAGAAACCAACTATTATAAATAATGTAGAAACTCTTGCAAATGTACCAATAATATTTCAAAAAGGAGTAGAATGGTTTAGAAATATCGGTACAGAAAAGTCTCCAGGAACTAAAGTTTTTGCTTTAGGTGGAAAGATTGAAAATACAGGACTAGTTGAAATACCAATGGGTATGACTCTTAGGGAAATTGTATATGATATTGGCGGTGGGATACCAAATGGTAAGGAATTTAAAGCTGTACAAACTGGTGGACCTTCAGGCGGCTGTATACCAGCTGAATATTTAGATGTACCAGTAGACTTTGAATCCTTAGGTGCATTAGGTTCCATTATGGGTTCAGGCGGAATGGTTGTAATGGATGAAAATAATTGTATGGTTGATATTGCTAGGTTCTTCCTTGACTTTACTGTAGAGGAATCTTGTGGTAAATGTGTACCATGCAGAGAAGGTACAAAGAGAATGCTTGAGATTTTGGAAAGAATTACTGAAGGCAAGGGAGAAGAAGGAGATATAGAGAGACTAGAAAGTCTATCTGAAACAATTAGCTCTGCATCTTTATGCGGACTTGGACAATCAGCTGCTAATCCAGTAATAACTACATTGAAATATTTTAGACATGAATATGAGGCTCATATAAGAGATAAGAAATGTCCTGCTGGTGCATGTCAAGCACTTCTAGAATACTACATTACAGATAAATGTATTGGATGTACTAAATGTGCTAGAAACTGTCCTGTTTCCTGCATCGATGGAAAGGTAAAGGAAAGACATGTAATAGATACAGATAAATGTATTAAATGTGGTAATTGCATGACAGTATGTCCTGTTGGAGCAGTAATTAAGAGATAGAGAAGGAGGTAAAGTGATGAAATATGTAACACTTACTATAGATGGACAAAAGATCACGGTGCCTGAAGACTATTCTATAATCCAAGCTGCAAAAGAACTTAACATAGAGATTCCAGCTCTTTGCTATGACCCTAATCTAGAAGTGGTATCAGCCTGTAGATTATGTATAGTTGAAATAGAAGGCAGTAAAAAACTTGAAACCTCCTGCTCTGTCAAGGTTAGAGAAGGTATGGTTGTAAATACGGAGACTGAAAGAGTAGTAAATGCTAGGAAAGATATATTACAACTTTTATTAGATAGTCATCCAAATGATTGTTTGACTTGCCAAAAAGCGGGAGAGTGTTTATTACAGAAATATTCCTATAGATATAATGTTAGGTTTAAAGAACATGATGGTGCTATGAGACCCAAACTTATAGATACTTCAAGTCCATATATATTGAAAGATAACAGTAAATGTATCTTATGCGGTAAATGTGTTAGAACTTGCTCTCAGATAAAGGGAGAAAGAGAAGTTTTAGCCTTTGCTAAGAGAGGTTATAATACCCAAATAGTTTTAGATGATGATCAAAGCTTTGAAACCTCAAAATGTGTATCCTGTAATAGATGTGTGACTGTATGTCCTGTGGGAGCCTTAGTAGATAAGAGACTATTGGGTAAGACCAGAGTTTGGGAAGCAGAGGTTAAAACTGTAAGCTGTAAGGTATGTGCATATGGATGTGAATTTGAAGTATTATCTAAGAAAAATAAAAACATTGCAGTAAGAGCCAAATCACCTTCTAATGGCAGACCTTTATGCTTGAAGGGGAGACTTACTACAGAATTAATGTATCTCCATAATCCGGATAAGCCTTATAGGAAGATAGGCAAAAAATTTGTTGAGTCTAGCTGGACGAAGACTCTTGGATTATCAGATATTATAGAAAAAATAGAGAAGATAGAGGAAAAATAATTCTCAAGATTTTAGTAGCAAAATATTAAATCTATTAATTTATAATAATATGATTTATAAGAAGGGGATATATAATGACAATCCATGAATTTAAATCAATTATAGAGTTTGCTGTAAATAATGAAGTCGAGGCATATGAATTCTATAGGGATGCTGCTTTAAAGGTACAAGATCAACATCTTAAAGAGACCTTTGAAGAATTAGCTGAAGAAGAATTAAAACATAAGAAGTTCTTAGAAGACTTTTTGGATAGTGGAGCGGATGAAATAAAAGTAAGTGAAGTTAGCGATTATAAACTAGCTGAAACCATAGATAAACCAAGGCTAACTGTAGAAATGAAGTTCGCAGATGCTATTGGCTTAGCAATAAAGAATGAAGAAGAAGCTATGAATATGTATAAAAATTTATCTAATATTTGTTTAGATGAGGAGCAGAAAAAGCTTTTTCTTGGACTTATGAAGATGGAGCAAATGCATAAGACTAGGCTAGAAGATATTTATGTTAATGTTGCTTATAATGAAGTATGGTAACAAAAGAATTCATTAGAAGAAGATTTTGCATATCAATATAAAAGCATAAAATAGCCAATGATTTTTTAATGTTTTAGTACCGTGTGGAGGCGAAAATATGATTACATTTATTATGAATGGAAAAGAGGTTAAAGTAAAAGAGGGAACTTCTATATTAGAAGCTGCTCGAGAAAATGGAATAGATATTCCTACTTTATGCTATGACAAAGAGCTTTCATCCTTTGGTGGATGTAGGTTATGTGTGGTAGAAGTAGAGGGCTCTAAAAACCTTGTTGCATCTTGTTCGGCTAAGGCAAGAGAAGGGATGGTAGTATATACAGAGTCTGAAAGAGTAGTTAAGGTTCGTAGAGATATTTTAGATTTATTATATTCAAATCACCCAAAGGATTGCTTGACTTGCGAAAAGTCTGGAGAGTGTGGACTTCAAGATTTATGTTATAAATACGGAATAAAAGAAGGTTCTTTTAAGGGAGAAGTAAAACAGTATGCAATAGATAGTCTAAATCCTGTTATGGAAAGAGATCAAAGTAAATGCATCTTATGTGGCAAATGTGTAAGAGTATGTAGTGAAATTCAAGTGACATCTGCAATTGATTTTACAAATAGAGGTTTTAATTCTAAGGTTACTACTGGTTTTGATGAGCCTATTAATTATAAGAACTGTAGAATGTGTGGTCAATGTATAACAGCATGTCCTACTGGTGCTCTTATAAACAAGCAGTTGAAAGGTATTAGGCCATGGGAGGTTAAGAAAGTTCGTACTACTTGTCCATTTTGCGGAACAGGATGTAATTTCGATCTAAACGTAAAGGATGGAAAGGTAGTTGGAGTAACTCCTAATCCAGACTCACCAGTAAACGGAAAATCCCTCTGTGTAAAGGGAAGATATCACACAGACTTTATAAACAATCCTGATAGAATCACTAAACCATTGATCAAAAAAGATGGAGAATTTGTTGAATCTAGCTGGGATGAAGCTATAAAATTAGTAGTTAAAAACCTCAAGGATGTAAAAGAACAACATGGCGGAGATGCTATAGCAGGATTAAGTTCTGCACGTTGCACTAATGAGGATAATTTCGTATTTCAAAAGATGATGAGAGTCGCTTTAGGCACCAACAATGTAGACCATTGTGCCCGAACCTGACATGCTCCTACAGTTGCAGGTCTTGCAACTACATTAGGAAGTGGAGCTATGACTAATGCTATTGGAGAAGTAGAGGGAAATGAAGTATTATTCATTATTGGTTCTAATGCTACAGAGGCTCATCCAATAATTGGAAACAAAATGAAAAAAGCAGCTAAAAATGGATCAAAGCTTATAGTAATAGATCCACGTCGTACAGAGCTGGCAGAAATGGCTACTATATGGTTACCTTTAAATTCAGGTACAGATGCCGCCCTAATAAACGGATTGATGCATATCATAGTAAAAGAAGGATGGCATGACAAAGAATTTATAGAAACACGCTGCACAGGATTTGAAAATGTATTAGAGACAATAGAAAACTATTCTCCAGAAGTAGTGGCTAGGATTACTGGAATATCTGAAGATATGCTATATGAAACTGCTAAACTCTATACAAGTACTAAGAAGGCAGGTATATTCTACACTCTAGGAATAACAGAACATACTACAGGAACAGCAAATGTTATGAATCTTGCAAACCTAGCTATGCTTACAGGACATTTAGGTTTAGAGAATTCAGGGATAAATCCAATGCGTGGACAGAATAATGTTCAAGGAGCTTGCGATATGGCAGCACTTCCTAATACATTCCCTGGATATCAAAACTTATCAGAGGAAAAAAATATAAAATTCTTTGAAGAATTTTGGAATGTAGAATTAAATCCTAATAATGGACTTAGAATTCCAGAAATGTTAGATGAAGCACTAATAGGAAACGTTAAAGCAATGTATGTTATGGGAGAAGATCCTGTGCTTACAGATCCAGATGCGAACCATGTTAAGAAGTCCTTAAAGAATTTAGACTTCTTAGTAGTACAAGATTTATTCCTAACAGAGACTGCTAAATTTGCCGATGTTGTACTTCCAGCAACATGTTATGCTGAAAAAGACGGTACATTTACAAATACTGAGAGAAGAGTTCAGAGAGTTAGAAAAGCTGTTGAAGCACCTGGTGAATGCAGGCTAGATTGGATGATATTAAGTGAAATAGCCACAAAATTAGGAGCAAAGGGATTTGATTATAGAAACTCTGAGGATATATTTAATGAAATAAGAGAAACAACACCTAGTTATAGAGGAATAACTTATGAGAGAATAGATAAAGTAGGTTTACAATGGCCATGTCCAACGGAAGAGCACCCTGGTACTCCATATCTTCATAAGGGAACTTTCCCAAGAGGAAAAGGATTGATGATTCCAGTTGAATATGAGGCACCGGCAGAACTTACATGTGAAGAGTACCCAATACTTCTTTCCACTGGAAGGATGTTATATCATTATAACATAATGACTAGACATTCTAGAAACCTAGATGATATAAGACCTTATGAGCTTGCAGAAATGAATCCAGTAGATGCTGAGAGGTTAGAAGTAGAAGAAGAAGATTTTGTAAGGGTAACATCAAGAAGAGGGTCTATATTGAGTAGGGTGACAGTAACAGATAAAGTTAAACCAGGAATGATGTTTATGACATTCCATTATAAAGAATCTCCTGTAAATGAATTAACTAATTCAGCATATGACCCAGTTACTAAGACTGCTGAATATAAGATTTCTGCAGTAAGAGTAGAAAAAGTTGAAAATATATAGACTATACTTGGAGTGGTTAATATGTTTAAGGTTGGAATAATAACAGCAAGTGACAAAGGCTCTGTCGGAGCAAGAGAAGATAAATCTGGAGAAATAATAACCGAAATAATAGAAAATAGAGGTTATATTGTATCAAGTAAAATTATAGTTCCTGACGAAAAAGAGACTATATATAATGAGATAATTAATATGGTGGATAATTTGCAAGTAGATTTAGTTTTGACTACTGGAGGAACAGGTTTTAGTGAAAGAGATATTACTCCTGAAGCTACGATAAAGGCTTGTGATAGAATGGCAAATGGAATAGCTGAGGCTATAAGATATTATAGTCTCAGCATTACTCCTAGAGCTATGCTGTCTAGGGGAGTGTCGGGGATAAGAAATAAAACTTTGATAATCAATTTGCCTGGTAGTCCAAAGGCAGTCAAAGAAGCCTTGGATTATATATTAGATAGCGTTCATCATGGCTTAGAAATCCTAACAGGAAAAGATTCAGAGTGTGCTCGATAGAAGGTGAATCGGTGAAAAGGTTTGGAGCAGCAATAATATTAGCAGGCGGTAAAAGTTCAAGAATGGGCTTTGATAAACAATTTTTGAAGATTGATAAAAAAAGACTTATGAGTTTAGTGATTAATAAACTTGAAGAAGAGTTTGACGAAATCATTATTGTAACAAATAAACCTGAAGAATACAATGAGTTTAACCAAAAAATAAGAACAGATATAATTAAAGGAATGGGACCTTTAAGTGGGATCCATTCAGGTTTAAATGAGGCTTCATCTGAATATGCTTTTGTAATTGCCTGTGATATGCCTAATATTGATATAGATTATATAAGATATATGAAAAAAGCTATTGAGAACAAAGATATAGATATTTGTGTGACACGTATTAGAGATAGGATAGAGCCATTGCATGGCTTTTATTCTAAGAGGATAATAGAAAATATTGAAAAACATTTATTATCCAATATGAGGGCTATAAACTCTTTAATTACTAAATCAAAAACTCATTATATAGAAGAAGATGAGGTTGTAAAATTTAGTTTAAATAAAGATATATTTAAAAACTTAAATACAATAGAAGACTTAGATGAATTTCTTTTGATACAATAAAAATGTTGGATATCCAACATTTTTATTGTATTTTACTCTAAATTAATGTAATAATAAGAGCTTATCCTCATTTAGATTAACATAAATTGATTTCCCCTTATATAGTTCCTTTTTATTAACTTCTTCTTCAAAAGCTTTCATATAGATAGGAGACTGAGAAATTCCGTCATTATCCATTTCATTTTCTAATACTAAGGTATAAGAGTGTAAATTTTGTATTATATCCATTATATTTAATTTAAAAGTATTTATTGTGGATTCATAATCAGAGCAAAGATTAATATTTTGAGTATGGATACCGACATATCGGATATTATCCTTCACTATAGTATTGCATATTAATTCTAAACCCCAATCTATGGCGTAAATTTTATTTTCAGAAATTTTTTCTATTCTAGAAATATTTCTACAACCAATTAGCATTGCAGTATTAAGAGTTTCAGGATTGTTGAATAGATTTTCCTTATAATTAGTTTCTTCTATTTTTCCATTATTTAATACTGCGATTCTGTCACATATTCGATAAACTTCATCCTTGTTGTGAGATACATATAATGCACTGCCATTATGTTTTTTTAATATATCAATAAGCTCCTGCTCCATTTGCCATCTCAAATGTTCATCTAAAGCTGAAAAAGGTTCATCTAGCATTAATATTTTAGGTTCGTTTACTAACATTCTAGCCAGTGCTACTCTTTGTTGCTGCCCACCAGACAATTGGTGAGGATAATTACTTTCCAATCCTTCCAAAGAGAAAGATTTAATTATTTCTTTTATAATCCCAGATTTGTTCTGGCGATTTTTTGGAGCTCCAATAGCTATGTTTCTTTCTAATGTCATGTTAGGGAAAAGAGCATAATTTTGAAACAATAATCCTACTTTTCTATTTTGAGGTAATATATTTATCTTTTTTTTACTATCAAAAAGCACTACGTCATTTAATACAATCTGGCCCTCATCTGGTGTCTCGATTCCAGCGATACATTTAAGTGTCATACTTTTTCCGCAACCAGAGGCACCTAAAAGAGCTAATGTTTCTTTATTTGTTTCAAATTCTACATCTAGGAAGAAATCTCCAAATGTTTTTTTTATATTAGCATAAAGAATATCTAATTACCTCCTTTCCCTACTTTGTTGATTTTCACACTTTCTAACTTGTTCATTATCAATATTGCTATAAATGATATTGCAACCATAATAGCAACCCATTTATAAGCCAGAGCTCTATTACCTCCCTGAACAGCACTATAAACTGCAACTGCCATGGTTTGAGTCTTACCTGGAATATTGCCAGCTAACATAATCGTAGCACCAAATTCGCCTAATGCTCTTGCAAAGGCTAAAATAGTTCCAGCCATAATACTAGAGAAACTATTAGGTAGCATTATTTTTAAAAATATTTCATGTTCAGATAAACCTAAAGTTCTTGCTACATAAATCATATTTCTATCCAGTTGTTCAAAAGCACCTCTTGCAGTTCTATACATTAATGGAAAAGAAACAACTACAGAAGCTATAATAGTAGCAGTACTAGAGAATACAATAGAAATATCATATAATGCTAAGAACTTACCAATAAAGCTATTCTTTCCTAAGAAAATCAATAGAAAAAAGCCTACAACAGTAGGAGGTAATACTAGAGGAAGGGTTAAAAACCCATCCACTAATCCTTTAAATCTTTTTAATTTTGTAGTTAAATATGCTGCATAAATTCCACAGATGAAAGTTATTATAGTTGCAATAACTGCAGCTTTTAAAGATATTAATAAAGGGGAATAACTCATATTATCCTCCGTTCATTTCTATTTCATTGAGAAACCATATTTTTCAAATAATTTAATAGCCTCATCTGTAGATAGGAAATCTAAGAATGCTTGTGATCTATCAGGATTTTGACTATCTTTAATTACTGCCACTGGATAACTAACTTCTTTGTGGCTTCCTTCAGGAGCTTCAGTGATTATATTGATACTATCTGATGTAAATGCATCAGTAGCATAAACAATGCCGCAGTTAACCTCTCCGCTTTCTACCCAAGTAAGTACTGTTCTAACGTCATTTGCTAATACAAGTTTTGAATTAATCTTATCAGCTATATTTAAGTTATTAAATATTTCTTCACTATATTGACCTACGGGAACATTTCCTGGGTCCCCTATTGCAATTTTCTTTATTTCATCTTTAGCTAAGTCTTCAAAAGATTTCATATCAATCTTTCCATCCTTTGGAGTAATAAGTACTACTTTATTCACTAATAAAGTCTTAATTGTACCGTCTAATATATGGCCTCCTTCTTCTAAAGCATTCATTTGTTTTTGAGCTGCTGACATAAACACATCAACTGGTGCCCCTTCTTCTATTTGAGTCTGCAATGCTCCAGAACCTCCAAAAGTAAATGTAAGAGTAGTTTCGGGCTCTACAGTTTTATATACTTCTGCTAATTCACCTAATACATCTGTTAAACTTGCTGCAGCTGAAATAAGTAATTCTACAGGCTCCTTTGGTTTAACCTTTTCCTCTTTATCTGCTTCACTTTTATCTTCTGCTTTTACTTCAGTATCCTCATTAGGATTATTTGTTATACCTTTACTACATCCAACCATGAAGGTGGAAACAAAAACTAATGATAATAGAATGACAAATAAATTTTTTAACTTCATTTTTATATCCTCCCTTTTTTATATTATCTGGGGTAAAAGTTTGTCCCAGAGAAAAACTTAGATATTCATATTATAAAGCGAACCTCTTTTACAAGAGTAACGATGACGTTTTTTTATCGCTCATTTGAGCGATAAATTTTAACATAGTTTAATTATTTTTTAACATTGTTTTATAGATGAAAGATAATTAACAATATTCTCTTAGCCAAAATATTTTTTATAAAGCTTTTCTGCTTCCACATTTAACTCGGAAACAAAGGATTGATACCTATTTAATAAATCTTCACCTTCTTTTGAAAGCTCAGATTTACCTCCGCCTTTGCCGCCTATAACACTAATAAACAAAGGAAAACCTAGCTCTTTTTCAGCATTTTTAATTATTTTCCATCCTTTGCTAGGTGATAATTCCATAATTCTATAGGCTTTAGATAAACTTCCTGTTTCCTTAACTAACTCCATAATTCTTGCAATCCCTGGGCCAAATGTAGAATCATTATAGACTATCTTTATTCTAGTATTAAAATGTGAATTTCCTTTAGAATCTAAGGTCACAGTAATCGCTCCCAATCTTCTTCATAAATTAGCTTTGATACAAAGCATTATAATATAAGAATATTATAATTGCAATTAAATTTAATAAAATATTTTTTATAAGTAGAGAAGTAGTTATAAGTAGTATATTTAACGATAGAACCTTGTCAATATGACAAAGGGCTCTGTCAATATGACAAGATAATTATAAAATCATATATGACAAAGTAGGATATATAAATTTTTAACAAAAAATATTTTTTCAAGATGTGTAAACTATAGGATTACAAAAGAACATTTACTATCAGTAAGCATAATGGCATAAATATTGCAATTGATATTAGTTTGATAAAAAAATAATTTGCGAGGTGAACAAAATTGAAAAGACGTACATTTTTGAAAATGTTAGGAGGTATAGGAGCATTAAGTCTGACTGGTTTAACCATAGGATGTAATAAAAAAGACGCTGTAAATACTGATGTTCCAAATGAATTCCCAAAGCTTTCTCAATTACCAGGGCAAAAGCCAGAGGCTATGATCAATCTAGAAACAGGTGCTGTTGAAGTAGAACCATCAATATTGATGAGACATAGTGCATGTTTAGGCTGCTATAGCTCATGTGGAAATCGTGTAAAGATTGATAAAAATACTGGCAAAATATTGAGAGTATATGGAAATCCATATAATCCTAATAATGCGGAGCCACATCTTTCATTTGAAGAGCCTTTAACAGAATCATATTTGGCTTTTAGTAGTTATAAAGATAAAGGCAGCATGCATAGAGGTGCATTATGTGCTAGAGGAAATGCTACTTTAGAAAGTCATTATGACCCCATGAGGATATTAGTTCCGCTGAAAAGAACAGGAACTAGGGGAGAAGGAAAGTGGAAGCCTATCACTTGGGATGAGGCGGTGGAAGAAACTGTAGAGGGTGGAGAATTATTTAAGGATATAGGTGAAGATATTGTTATAGATGGATTTAGAAAAATAAGAGATTTAGAAACACCTATAGATTCAAAGGCCCCGGAGTTTGGTCCAAAAACAAATCAATTAGTTTTTTTTGGAGGACGTGGAGATGGAAGAACTTCATTTGCAGGAAGGTTTACGAGTTCATTTGGAACTGTAAATAACTTTGGACATGGTTATTCCTGAGGCGGTTCTAAAACACCTGCGGCGCAGGTAATAGCAAGTGGGCAAAATCTAAGGCCGGATATTAATAGTGCAGAGTATATATTATATGCTGGTGCATTCCCAGGACATAGTGGGAAACCTATGCAAACCATAGCACGTCAAATAAAGCTTGGAGTAAAAGAAGGAAATCTTAAGTATTCAGTAATAGACCCTATTCTTGCTGGAGGGGCTGTGACACCTTTATATGAAAATAGTGAATGGGTTCCAATAAAGCCAACAACAGATAATGCATTTGGTATGGCACTGATTAGATGGATTATTGAAAATCGTAAGTATAACAATGATTTCTTAAGTTCACCTAATTATGAGGCTAGTGTTTCTAAAGGATTTAATAGTTGGACTAATGCTACTCATTTAGTAATAGAAGACCAAAAACATCCAAATTATAAAAAAATGCTAAGGGCAGAAGACTTAGGATTGGAAGTTGGAAAGGAAGAAAAAGACATATTCATTGTAATCGATAATGCTAGGAAGGAGTATGCTAGATTTGATAAGGCGACCACAGCGGATTTATTGTATGAAGGAAAAGTAAAAGGACCTAATGGAAAAGAAATACAAGTAAGAACATCCTTTGCTATTTTAAAAGAAAGTGCCTTCAGATATGAGATACATGAGTATTCAAGGGTTTGTGGTATTCCAGAGGACAAGATAGAAGAAATAGCAAAAGAATTTACTTCTCATGGAACTAAAGTAGCAGCAGATGGAATGGGAAGTACAGCTACTGCAAATGGGTCAGATATAACTATGATTCATTATATTTTAATGGCCATGGTAGGTAGTATAAATAAGAAGGGTGGAGCAATTACTAGAAGAAATTCATATAAATCTACTTCAGCTGGACCAAGATATCAATTAAACGTCATACCAGATGGACCAAAAGCATCAGGTATGAGAATTAGCCGTACTGGAGTTAGATATGAAGATACGACTGAATATAAAGAAAAGGTTGCTAAAGGAAAAAATCCATATCCATCAAAGATGCCATGGCACCCAATAGGAAGTGCCTCTGATAATCAAGGATTATTCTCTATTATAAATAAATATCCTTATCAGGCAAAAATAGTATTGAATTGGATGGCTAATCCTCTATTAGCAGTACCGGCTGGTGCTAGAAAAGAAGTGATTGAAGCACTGAAGAGTGTTGATAATGTTCCACTATTTATTTCTTGTGATGCATACATGGGAGAAATGACTGCATTAGCAGATTATATTATACCAGATACTACTCCCTATGAAAGTTGGGGCTTAGCTAATATTGAAGGAAACTTCTCAGGAAAAGGAGTTACTGTGAGATGGCCAATAGTAGAACCAGCAACCCCGAAGTTAGAAGATGGAAGACATATATCCTTTGAAACATACGTGATTGATGTTGCTAAAAAGATTGGATTACCAGGATTTGGAGATAAGGCAATATTAGATATGAATGATAACTTGCTACCATTAAACAGCAGAGAAGATTATTTCATTCGTGGTATTGCAAATATGGCATATGATGAAGAACCTGTGGCAGACATTCCACAAGAAGAAATAGAAATGCAAGATTTAGAAAATGCGGTTAAAGATTGGGCTGATATATTAACAAATGAAGAATGGCCTAAGGTATTAAACATAATGGCGAGAGGCGGTCGTTTTGAAGACCATGGAGCAGGATTTGAAGGTGATAATCATAAATATGCTTATAAAGGATCTGTTGATTTATATATTGAGAAGTTTGCAACTAGCAGAAACTCATTAACTGGTGAATATTATAATGGTGTAGCTGCATGGAGTCCTGAATCATTCTCTGATGGCAGTTTAGTAAATGATGTATTCCCAGAAACAGAATGGCCATTTAAGGCGGCAAATTGCAAACCTAAATTTAGAAGTATAAGTATGCTTGCTAACAGTTCCAGCCTTAGAGACTTAAGCAAACATAATTATATTGAGTTAAATACTGAAGATGCTAAAGCATTAGGAATATCAACTATGGATAAAGTAAAAGTAATTCCTGCTACAGGCGGCGAATTTATAGGACATGCTCTAGTAAGACCTGGTATAGCAAAGGGAACCATAGGTATAGCATTTGGATATGGGCATTGGGAATATGGCACAAAAGGATATAACATTGAAGGAAAAGTCCAAGAGAGCAATGAATTCATAGGTACAGGAGTACATTTAATGAATTTAATAGATCCAAAGGTGAATGGACTATTTGGTATTTCTGAGTCTTCAACTGGAGGGCCAGGTAGAAATGGTGGAGCTTACAAGGTAGAGAAGGCATAGATAGGAGTGAAAAGATGATAAAAGAAAGTATTTTTATAGCAAAAAAACGATTAGAGCTATATGAATTTTTATCTTTTTCCTTTTTAAATACTCCTTCAGAAGAATTATTAAACTTAATAAAAGATAATTCTTCGCAATTTGAAGAATTAACTGAAGATAAAATAGACTCTATTGAGGAAAAGGACTTAGATTATTTTATACAAGAATATTATGATAGATTTTTTGTACCTACTTCAAAATTATTTGTCCCGCCTCATGAATCGGCAATTAGGAACAAAGATATAAAGAATGGCAAAATATCCTATGGTAAATTAGATAGTCAGGAAACTTTTCATGTAAAAGCATGTTATGAGATAGTAGATTTCAAAGTAGACGAACTTAATGCTTTTAAGCCACTCAAGGATAATCATTATCCAGATCATATTGCATTTGAATTAGCTTTTTTGGCTTATTTAGTTAATTCTGAGCTTTTAGCTTTGGAAAATGGAATGAGTGAAAAAGCTAATAAATGGAGGAAATTACAAAAAGATTTTCTTGTTGAACATCTATCTAAATGGATTGCAGATTATGCTCTTCTAAGTAAGGAAAGGGGAGAAGGGTTGTACTCTTACTTAACTAATATTTCCGCCAAATGGATAGCGTTAGATTTGGAATATCTGATGGCAGAAAATCAATAAATTTAAAGAGGTGATTTAGAATGAAAAGATATGGAATGGTCATAGATTTAGAGCGTTGTGTTGGATGCCATGCCTGTACTATTAGCTGTAAAATGGAAAATAACCTTCCCGAAGGATGCTTTAACACTTGGGTTGAAGAGTGGGATGCAGGAGAATATCCCAAAGTATCAAGGGTAAAACTTCCAAAATTATGTAATCATTGTGTGGATGCACCTTGTGTTAAAGCCTGTCCTGTGAATGCAACCTTTGCAGCTGAAGGAGGTATAGTTGTAGTAGATGAAGAAAAATGTATAGGCTGCGGAGCTTGTGTAGCAGCGTGTCCTTATGATGCTAGATATATGAATAATGACACCAAGAAAGTTGGGAAGTGTACTTTCTGCATTCAGAGAGCAGAGGTTGGATTGTTGCCCGCTTGTGTAAGCACTTGTATATCTCATGCTAGATTTTTTGGAGATTTAAATGATCCAGAATCTGAAGTTAGCAAGATGGTTGCAGATAACAAGACTAATGGATTAAAAGATGAGTTAAAATTAGATATCAGCGTTACTTATATTGGATTGGATCAGGCTTTAAAAGACGGAGAGCCAGAGGAACGGTATAGAGGTGGAAAATAGATTATATAATTTGCTGAGAGAGGAGAGAAAATAAATGTTCGGTAAATTAGGAACAGGTGAATTAATTCTTATATTAGGTATTGCCTTGGTAATATTTGGTCCAGGGAAGCTTCCAGAAGTAGGAAAAGCATTTGGTAAAGCCATAGGAGAATTTAAAAGCCATGCAAATAAAGTATCTAAAGATATAGAAATTGATTTAAATGATAAAAAATAATAATATAAGAACAAGGTACTATAATATAGTACCTTGTTCTTATAAACTATTAACTAGTTTATTGACAAAGTTAATAACATGCCATACTATCATAGATAAAGATAATATATCAAATTATTACACAATCATTTTATGTTTAATATGAGGAGATAAAAATGCTAAAATTTGAAAAAATAATAGAAACTGCTACTTCTAGAATGGAACCAATAGCTTTAAATCATCAACGATGCTCAAGGGTACGTTCTCATTTAGGTAAGTGTAGTAAATGCATAGAGTGCTGTCCTGTAGAAGGAATAATCATTAAAAACTCAAAAATTGAACTGAATGATAATTGTATCCAATGCGGACTATGTGCATCAGTTTGTCCTACAGGAGCTATATCTATTCAGGAACCCACTGAATTAAATTTATATAATTACATAGAAGAGGAAGGAAAATTAGATAATACAGTAATTTTAACTTGCAAGCATAATGATGATATCTCAAAAAGTGTTTTCAAAGTACCTTGTCTAGGAGGTCTGACTTTAGAATTCTTATTGGGAATAGATACTTTGCGGTTTGAAATTAATGTTATTTTTTCCCAAGCAAAATGTAAGGAATGTATTGTAAAGAGTGGTATTGACTTATACTTAAATAATATTAAAAAGATCAAAAGAATAGAAGAAGATCTAAACCTATTAGGAGGATCTATAAAAAATACTGAAAAAGTTCCAAAAGTAAAGACTAGAAAAACGTCTACTGAAGAAATTGATAATGAGAGAAGAGAGTTCTTATTTTCTATTTTTAAATCTGTTAAAAAGCTTCCCAACACCGCAATTAAATATGTATTAGGGACTAATGATGATGATGATGAAAAGTCAAATGCAATTGTTGCAAGTCCAACAGTTAAAAAATATCCAATACTAGGGAAAGTTTTTAGTAAGATAAAAGGTGAAGAACTAATTAATTCTGAAATTATAGATTATTCAAAGCCATCACTAGTAGGGACATGTACTTTTTGCAGGGCCTGTACAATGCTTTGTCCAATGGGAGCATTAAAGTATATAGAAAAAGGGGACAAGCTAAGTTTATTTCTTCTAAGAGATGCTTGTAGCGGTTGTGGTTTATGTGTTGAGGTTTGTTACTATGGTGCATTAGAGCTAAAATCTAAAACAATTAAAGACTTTTCCTTTGTCGAACCGAGTATACTTGCTGCTGGAACTAAGCAAAGATGTAGTATATGCAAACAGATAATTACAGCTAGTAATACTGTAGAAATTTGCTCCTCATGCTTAAAATTAGGTAGGATTTATAGGAGGTAAATATGAGAAAAAGGATAGCTGTTTTTTTATCAATAATATTACTAGCAGTATTTATATTTCATATAGAAAAAAAATTTACTAGATATGTTAATAAAAATACAAACACCAAATACAAAATTGGTGTTATTTCCGCTACAGATAGTAGGCTAGGGAAGGTTAATGCAATGATAGATGGATTATATAATTACGGATATGAAAAAGAAGATTTAGAAATTATCATAAAGAATGCTGACGGTGATAAGGATAAGATAGAGCCTTTAGTACAAGAACTGGTGAAAGAAAGAGTGGATATTATTATAACTACTGGAACTTTTGAAACATCTGCCGCAAAAAAGTATGCAGATAAAGAAAGTATTCCTATAGTATTTATAGGTGTAGGATGTACTGTTGAATTGGGATTTATACAAGATAATATTTCTCCAGGATGTAATATAACAGGAGTAGATAGTCATTATGTTCAATTATCAGGAAAAAGACTAGAATTTTTAAAAAGAATAGTTCCAGACACTGAAGATGTATTGATATTATATAATCCACTTACAACTCCATTTGGTCCAAGTTCAAAATTTCTATATGAGGCAGCTGATAAGCTTCAAATAGAATTAGAATTAATACCAGTTACCAATAGAGAGGAAATTATTGAGACTATATCGAAAAATTATGATAAATTTGATGGAATAATGTTAATGTGTAGTTTATTATTTGAATCAACTATTCAAGATATAGTAGATGCATCACTAGAGTATAAGATTCCTGTTATGGGAGTCAATGATATTCAAGTTGAAAAAGGTATGCTAGCTTTTTATGGGAGTACTAACTACAACGAAGGACTTCAATCAGCTAGACTAGTAGCCAATGTCCTTGAGGGACAAGATCCAAAAATCATCCCAATAGAGTCACCAGAGAATTTAGAACTTCATATAAACGTAGATACTGCTAATGCTCTAGGTATAGAAATAGACTATTCTAAAATGACTTTTGTAGATAAGTTCGTAAAAAAAACTGAAAGGTAGAATTACATGGGAATATATAACAAAAAACAATTTTTGGTTAGCATAAAGTCTAAATTAATTCTTATGATGATAGGTGTAGCTGTTATCCCATTAGTATTTTTAGTTTTGATTAATATTAGAACATTAAAAACCGAAGTTCAAAAGTCCATACATAAAGAACATGAGCTAACGGCGTCAAAAATATCTCAGACAGTTGTTGAAATGGTAAAGACAACACAAGAATCCTTAGAGACTATAGCCATAACAAATCCAGAATTATTTGATTGGAGCAACAAGTTCAATAGAGAAGATATAATATATAGAATGTTGAAAAAGTATCATCATTTAGAAGAAATATCCATGATTTCTCCTAATGGTATGGAGCTAGTGAAAATATCAAAAAGATATGCTATTTCTCCAAAAGAACTAGAAAATATTTCAACAGACGAAAAATTCAAAACTCTGAAATGTGGAGAATTATATATTGGAAAACCAGAAATAGATTTAGATAATCAAATTGTCTTTGAACTGGGAATTCCAGTTGGTGGAGATAAAGAATATCTGACTGGAGCTATTATTGCAAAAATAAGTTTACGACAGGTAATGAAAAAGATAAATGCTACAAAAACAAAAGAGGGAAGCTATATTATTTTAATAGACGATATAGGATCTTTAATTGGCCATTCTGATTATAGTCAGGTAACGAGGAGACAAGACGTGACTAAAAGTAAGGGAGTAACAAGCTTACTTAAGATAAAAGCAGAAGAAAAGAATGTGTTGAAATATGAAAAATTCGAAACTATGATTTATGAATCATATTTAGGAGAAGATGTATTAGGTGTATACGGTTTAATTCCAATAGTAGATTGGGGTGTAGTAGTTGAACAACCATTAGATAATGCATATGCCACTATTAGACTAATGATAACTAGAATTATAATTACTTTTTTATTAACCATATTAATAATCGGAGTAGTAGGTTCTTTTCTAATATATCTTTTCATGAAGCCAATGAATGAATTAGCAAATGGAGTAAACTCTGTAAAGAGTGGGAATTTTGATTATAAAATACCGAAGCAAAACAATGATGAAATTGGAATGGTAATAGAAGCATTTAATAGTATGACAGAAGAGATAAAAAAAAGGAGAGAGAATGAAAGTTTAATAATGTTAGCAGAGAAAAGAGCAGCCATTGGTACTTTAGCGGCAGGAGTAGCTCATGAAATTAACAACCCTATGAATAATTTAGGCTTTTATGCTACGGATTTATTAGAACGATTGGAGACAGAAGATATAAATGACTTATATGATAATAATGTTATTCAAAACTATTTAGAAATAATAAAAGGGCAGATTGATAGATGTTCTGCCATTACACAAAATTTATTAAGATTTTCAAGAGAATCGAAGGTTGATATTACGCTGGTTAATGTTTTTAAGATTATTGAAGACATATTAAAATTAATGGAACATAGGTTGAAAAAGCAAAATATAGATATTGTAATTGATGTAGGCATTGCAGAGCCAATAATATTAGCGGATGAATCACAAATGCAGCAAATGTTATTAAATATAATAACTAATGCTGTAGACTCTATGGAAAATAAAGGAATTTTGACAATAGATATTAGTGAAATAGATAATGATGGTTTCTTAATACTTAAGATAATAGATACTGGATATGGTATTAAAGAGAAAGATAAAGCAAGGATATTTGATCCCTTTTATACAACAAAGCCTATTGGAAAGGGAACTGGCCTAGGACTATCCATTAGTCAGGCCATAATTGAGAGAATGAGAGGATATATTGAAATATATAGTGAAGAAAATATAGGTACAGAAGTAGAGATAAAACTTCCAATATCTAGAGGAGTGGAGGAAAATGGAAAGCTTTAGATTATTAATTGTAGACGACGAAGAAAAATTTATAGAAGTACTTAAAGATAGGTTAACAAGAAAAGGTCTTCATGTAGAAGCTGTTACATCAGGAATAGAAGCAATTAAATTGGTCGAAGAATTAGAGTTTGACGTAGCTTTATTCGATGTAATGATGGACAAAATAGATGGTTTAGAACTTCTGGAGAAAGCAAAAAAGATACAACCGGACATGGAAGTTATTATGCTTACTGGATACGGGACTATAGAGTCAGCTATAGAAGCCATGAGAAGTGGTGCATATGACTATTTATCAAAACCTGTAAATCCTATTGAATTAGAACTAGTTTTAAAGAGAGCTGCGGAAAAGAAAAGACTTAAGGGTTATAACGATAATCTCGTGGAAAATATTAAACTCATAAATGATAAAAAAGAGATTATAGGTGAGTCTCAAGTAATGTTGAACCTAAAATATATGATTGATAAGGTTGCTGATAGTCATTTACCTGTACTAATACTTGGAGAGAGTGGTACTGGTAAAGATTTAGTAGCTAATGCATTACATTATAAGAGTTGTAGAGGAGACAACCCTTTTATTCCTATAAATGCAGGTGCTATACCTGGAGAATTATTAGAAAGTGAATTATTTGGCCATGTAAAGGGAGCTTTTACGGGAGCTCATACTAATAAAAAAGGATTAGTTGAAATTGCAAATCAAGGAACTTTGTTTCTAGATGAAATTGGTGATATGGACCCAGCTTTGCAGGTAAAATTATTAAGATTTTTAGATACTGGAGAGTTTAGACCTGTAGGCAGTACTATGACTAAAAAGACTACAGTAAGAATTATAACAGCAACAAATAAAAATTTGGAAAAGGCAATCTATAATGGTAGTTTTAGAGAAGACTTATTTTATAGATTAAGTGTAGTTACAATTCCAGTACCCCCATTAAGGGAGCGTGGAGATGATGTATTGCTTCTTGCCAATTATTTTCTTAATAAAAATCCAAACAATAAAAAAGAATTAGCAGAAGAAACAAAAATGTTTTTAATAGAACATGATTTCCCAGGGAATGTAAGAGAATTAGCAAACTTCATTGATAGAGCAGTATTATTATCTAAAGGAAATAAAATTTATCCTTGGGACTTAATTCCAAGCTTAAATAATACTGAAAATCAATACAAAAAATATATTTCATTAGATGATGTAGAAAAAGAGCATATCATTGATATATTAAGATTAACTAATTGGGATAAGCCAGAGGCTGCAAAGATGCTAAAGATTGGTCTAAGAACATTATATAGAAAAATAGAAAAATATAAAATCGAGCAGTAAAAGTTAAGAATGATATATTTGTGTCAAAATGACAAAATTATAACTATATTTTTGTCATAAATGAAGTTTATATTATGAGCTTTTTTAATAAGGTTTGTAAATGGCAGTCAGAATATGTTCAAAAATTAACATTTTCACAATTTTTTAGATAATATATAGGTAAAACTTAATTATGGCATAGAAATTGCTAATATATAAATTTGTATTAAATTTATATATTAAAAATAATTATGCCGAGGTGATAATTTTGAAGCGAAGAACGTTTTTGAAGCTTTCTGCTTTTACGGCTAGTGCTGCTGCCTTAGGTTTAGGCGTATCAGGATGTAGTAAGTCTACTAGTAAGACAGATCCAGTAGATGAATTTCCAGTGTATAAAGGGAATCCTAATAATTTAGTAGAAGCAACTGTGGATAAAAAAACAGGAGAAGTAACTCCTAATGAAAATGTCATGATACGCCATAGCGTATGTATGTCATGTTACAATAACTGTGGTAATAGAGTTAAAATTGATAAAACTACTAATAAGGTTATTGGTGTTACTGGAAACCCTTTTCATCCAGTATGTGCTGAGCCAGCACTAGACAATAATAATACTGTAGAAGAATCATATAAAGCCTTCAGTTTACATAATGAACAAGGACTTACTAATAGAGCTACAGTATGTGCTGTTGGGAACTCAGGCTTTGAGATAATTGAGGATCCATTAAGAATTACAGTACCTTTAAAAAGAGCTGGCGAAAGAGGAAGCGGCAAGTGGAGACCAATTAGTTGGGAACAGTTAATGGAAGAAACAGTAGAAGGTGGTCAGATATTTAAAGAATTAGGGGATGACACTAAAATAGAAGGATTTAGACAAGTGTTTGACCATGAAACTTTAATCAATCCTGAGGCACCAGAAATGGGACCAAAGAGCAATGGATTAGTGTGGTTATATGGTGGTTCATATGGCAGAAGAGAGTTTACAATAAGATTCGTAAACGGAAGCTTTGGATCTCCAAATGTTTATGTGCACTCTGGTACCTGAGGTGGTGCATGGGTGCCTGCGTGGCAGGCCTTATATGATAAAAAAGGTCAATTTACACATAGACCTGATATAAATGATGCAGAATTTGCATTATATCAAGGGGTTTATCCCGGACATAGTGGTATGGGATATCAAGGATTAGCTCGTAAGACTGTAAAGGCTGTAAAAAGCAATGGCTTAAAACTTGCACTTGTAGATCCAGTGATGCAAGGTGGTACAGACATTCCAGGTGGAACAAAATGGATTCCAATAAAACCAGCTACAGATGCTGCATTTGTATTAGCAATAATGAATTGGATGTTTGAAAATCAAAAATATAATGGAGATTTTTTAGCTTGCCCAACATTAGAGGCGGCTGAAAAAATTGGATATAAGAGTTTTACCAATGCTGCTTATCTTGTAATAATAGATGAAAAACATCCTAATTATAGAAAATTCTTAAGGGCGGAAGATATTAAATTAGAATTTGAACCTATAGAAGGAAAAGAATCATTTATAGTAATAGATAAGGCTACTAATAAACATGAAATCTTCAATAAAGTAGATACGGCAGATATATTCTTTGAAGGAGAGGTGGAAGGAATCAAAGTAGCCACTGCTCTTGCTATGTTAAAAAAAGGAGCTAATAAATATAGTATAGAAGAATATGCAGAAATATGTGGAGTACCATCATCACAAATAATTGATGTAGCTAAAGAGTTTACTAGCCATGGATATAAGGTGGGAGTAGATACATTAGGTGGAACTGTAGCTATAAATGGATTACCTTTCGCCGTTGGATTATTAATGCTTCCAGCTATGTTAGGAGCATTTAATATGAAAGGCGGAATGACTTTAGGCGGGGCTACACATAAAGCCCATTCAGATGGACCAAGATATAATTTAAATACTGTAGAAGGTTCACTAGGGCTTAAGGGACCTAGAATAAGTAGAGAACAATTCCTATATGAAAATACAACTGAGTACAAAAAGAAAGTAGCTCAAGGAAAAAATCCATATCCTTCTAAATTACCTTGGCATCCAAATGGATTTAATTTAGATGGACATGCTATATTTTCAGCTATAAACAAATATCCTTACCAATGTAAGATCTTAGTAAATTGTGCAGCAAATCCAATTTATGGTGGTCCATCTACCTTTAATGAAAAAGTATTAACAGAGATAAAGAAAACTTCTAATATCCCATTATTTATTGCAATAGATACAGTAGTAGGTGAAACAAGTGCATTTGCAGATTATATTATACCAGATACAAATTTTAATGAGCATTGGGCAATATTAGGAGCAAGAGGAAACCACACAACAAGAATTACTGGAGTAAGATGGCCAGTTGTAGAACCTCCAACTCCAAAGGTAGGAGAATACGAGCAACATATAAGTATGGAAACATATATGATAGAAGTGGCTAAACGAATTGGTATGCCAGGATTTGGAGATAATGCTGTTACAGATTCTAATGGTAAAGTATGGCCGATTCACACTCGCGAAGATTATTGGATGAAGGCTATTGCCAATATGGCATATGATGAGGAAACTACTTTACCAATTACAGATAAAGATGCAAAATTGACAGGACTAGATAATATACCAAAGCATTGGAAGGAAGCTGTTACTGCTGAAGAACTTCCGTTAGTAAAGAATATCATGGCTAAGGGTGGTAAATTTGAGCCAGATAATAGTTATTATGATGGAGACTTTATGAAATATAAATCTACAGCTTGCATATGCTTCTATTCAGAAAATACAGCTACAACTAGAAATAGTATTACTGGGAAATATCATGAAGGTTCACCTATGTGGTTACCTGAAATGTTTGCTAATGGAGATTTAATAGATGAGATGTTCCCAGAATCAGAATATCCTTTTAGAATCTGTTCTTATAAGCCAAAGCTTAGAGGATTATCTATGATGAGTAATGCTCCAACACTTCAAAATATTGGAAGAACTAATTTTATTGAGATGAATAGTTTAGATGCTAAAGAACATGGATTAACTGATGGACAAGAAGTGGTCGTTGAAAGTGCTGCTAATCAAACAAAAGGAGTTTTAAAGGTTAGAGAAGGAGTAGCAAAAGGAACAATAGGAGTTTGTTTTGGATATGGTAAATGGGAATATGGCAGTAAGGATATCATAATAGATGGAGAAACTGTGGCAGGAGATCCAATAAGAGGAGAAGGTACTGCTACTAACCAATTAGGTTTATTAGATCCAACAGTAGATGGTATTTACGGATTATCTGAAGCGACTACTGGTAGCCCTAATAGAAATAGTATTAGAGTAAAGGTTAAACCAGTATAAAGGAGGAACCTAAATGCCAAATAATAATGTATCTGCAATGGATAGAGGCGGACTATACGAATTAATAGCTTCCTTATATTTGCAGTTACCAACAATTGAAAATGTAGAGCAAATATCGAATGCATTAATAAATGCAGAAGATATATTTCATGACATAGATTTTTCAAAGTTAATTGTCGAAGCAAAACAAAGGAAAGAAAAACTTACTAAGGAACCAGATTATATAGAAGAGCTTGAGCAAGAATACTATGATCATTTTCTAGTCCCAATTGCCAGTTCTTATATTCCCCCATATGAATCCTTTATAAAAGGTGCTATTAAGTTAGCACCTGGTGAAGGAAGAAAAAATAAAGGTGGATGGAAATATAATCGTTCAACAGTGTTACTTGATTATAACGTGAATCTTGCTTATGATTCAGTAGGATTTCAGCCTCAAAACATGAACATTATAAAAGAATTAAAGCATCAAAATAAAATGGATCATTTAGGATTCGAACTAGCTTTCATGGCATTCTTGTGCAATATGGAATCACAAGAGTTGTTTAATGAGGAGCAAGAGTCAGATAGTGAAAGCAATATTAAAAACTCTGTTAAATGGTATAATTTACAAACTCAGTTTCTAAAGGAACATCTTTTAAGCTTTATAAATACTTACTATAAAATTTCTATAGAAAAAGCAAAGCCATTTTACAGAAGTCTATCAGAATTACTGAATAATTATATTGAATGGGACTTGAAAAATAGATAATTTTTGGAGGTGACTACATTGAGTGAAAATATAAAGTGGGGAATGGTAATAGATGTAAGTAAATGTATTGCTTGTCATGCATGTACTGCTTCTTGCCGTATAGAAAATAAACTTAGTACTGATCAAAATCGTTCATGGGTTATAGAAACAGAAGTCGGAGCTTATCCTAATGTCCATGTTCTAAAGGTAGCCCAATTATGCAATCATTGTGAAAAAACACCTTGTGTAGAGGCGTGCCCTGTAGCTGCTACAGGTAAAAATGAAGAAGGAATCGTTTTTGTAGATAAAGAAAAATGTATTGGATGTTATGCCTGTGTAGAAGCATGTCCATATGGGGCTCGTATAAAGGACCAAGAAACTAAAAAGGTAGATAAATGCGATTTTTGTGCTCATCGTCTAGAGAATGGATTGTTGCCTGTATGTATTAGTACATGTACTACACAAGCTAGATATTTTGGAGATTTAAATGATCCAAATAGCTTAGTAAGTAAGTTATTAAAAGAAAATAAATATGAAGTATTACTTCCTGAAAAAGAATTAGAACCAAATGTATATTATATCGGTATAGAAGAATATAAAAACTTTGGGAAGTAATGTAAATAATAGTAATAATAATAAAAGAGATAGAATTAATTTGATTGAATGGGGAACTACAAAAGTAGTCCCTTTTCAACGTTAATATTTGAATAAATTAATATCAAAATCTTAGGATAGCAATTTAATGAATGGATTTTAAAATAAAGACAATTAATATCCTACTATGATATAATAAAAATATTATTAAATTAAAATCATATATAAGTAAGAATAAGAGCAATACCAATATAAAGTTATCCTAGAGGTGATTATTATGAAAGTAGTGAGAGTAGAAGAGGCAGTAGGAATGGTATTAGGACATGATATAACAGAAATAGTGCCAGGAGAGTTTAAAGGAGTGGCATTTAAAAAAGGACATATTATACAGGAAGCTGATATAGAAAGACTTCTTAGAATAGGAAAAGAACATATTTATATCTTTGAAATAAATGAAAATACATTACATGAAGATGATGCTGCCGTATCCATAGGAAATCTAATCTGTGGTGAAGGTATTTATTTTACCGACCCGAAAGAGGGAAAAGTTAATATTATGCCTAAGTATAGAGGATTATTAAAGATAAATAGAGAGATATTGGATGAAATTAATGATTTAGGAGATATGATATTAGCTACTATACATGGAGATAGATCTATTGATGAAGGACATTTAATAGGAGGATTTAGGGTAATCCCTTTGATTATTGAAAAAGAAAAAATAAATATTGCAGAAAAAATACTTAGAGAAAAAGGACCAATATTTGAGGTTAAACCATTTAAGAAACTAAAGACTGCTTTAATTATTACTGGTTCTGAGGTATATAAAGGTAGGATTGAGGATAAATTTGGTCCAGTTATAGAAAGAAAAGTTAAAGCATTTGATTCAGAGATTTTTTATAAAGTCATAGTTCCTGATGAGTTAGAAGTAATTAAAGATGAGATCCTTAAATCAAAGAATATGGGAGCAGAACTTATAATAGTTACAGGTGGAATGTCAGTAGACCCTGATGATAAAACACCTGGAGCAATTAAAGCAACTGGAGCTAATATAGTATCCTATGGAACTCCAGTTTTACCTGGTGCAATGTTACTTCTTGCTTATTTAGAGGATATTCCAGTAATGGGACTTCCAGGATGTGTAATGTTTGCACATACTACAGCATTTGACTTGTTGCTACCTAGAATTTGTGCAGGTGAAAAAATTATTCGCAAGGATATTACAAGGATGGGCTATGGAGGACAATGTCTAAGCTGTAATGTTTGTACTTTTCCAGATTGTAACTTTGGAAAACATTAAGGAGGAAAAACATGTTAGTAAATATATCTATAGAAGAAGCAAAGGAAATACTTCTAAATCAGGATATTAAAATAAATACGATAGATATACCTATAATAGAAAGTTTAGGATATGTTTTAGGAGAGGACATCATCTCAGATATTAATATGCCTCCTTTTGATAGATCACCTCTAGATGGATATGCTTTAAAATCAGATAATATAAAAGATGCTAGTAAAGAAAATCCTATAGTATTAGAAGTAATAGATTATGTTCCAGCAGGATATGTAAGCTCTAGGAAGATAGAGAATGGGCAGGCTATAAGAATTATGACAGGGGCCAAAATACCTGAAGGAGCAGATATTATAATTAAATATGAGGATACTGAATTTACTGATAAGGATGTTAAAATATTTAATTATCTTAAGCCAAATTCAAACATTGTAAAAATGGGAGAAGACATAGAAGAAGGAGATATTGTTCTCAAAAAAGGTCATCTTATTGGGCCAGCCGATATTGGCATATTCGCCACATTGGGAATAGGTATAGTAAAAGTATATTCTAAACCTAAAGTAGCTATTTTAGCTACAGGGGATGAATTAATCGATATTGATGAGATCCCTAGAGAAGGAAAGATAAGAAATAGTAATTCTTATACGATAGCTGCTCAGATAAAAAGAATAGGTGGACAACCTATAATACTAGGAATATGTGGAGATGAAATAGAAGATATAAAAAGCAAGTTAAAAGATAGCTTAGAATGGGCAGATATGGTTATAACCACAGGAGGAGTTTCAGTAGGAGATGCAGATTTAGTTAAAGAGGCTTTTCAAGAAATAGGAGGAGATATCCTATTCTGGAAGGTGAATATGAAACCTGGGACGCCGATTGCAGTAGCAAAGTATGAAAATAAATTAATATTTGGTTTGTCGGGTAATCCGGCAGCAGCCAGTATAACTTTTGAGAAATTTGTGAGACCAACTATACTTAGATTAATGGGAAAGAGTAAACTTAATCTAGTAAAGGTAGAGTCAAGATTAGAAAATGAGTTTACGAAAGTAAGCAATCAGAATAGATATGTTAGAGCAATAACTTATTATAAAGATGGGCAATTCTTTACCAAATTGCCTAATAAGCATAGCTCTGGGATTTTAACATCTTTATCAGGTACCAACTCATTATTATATATTAGAGCTGGTGATGGCCCATTTAAAAATGGAGATAAGATAGAGGTTGAAATATTAGAATATCCGGAGGTAGAATAATGATACCTGTGTTTTCAATTATTGGAAGTAAATCTAATACAGGAAAAACCATGATTCTTTGTAAGATAATAAAAGAATTAAAAAATAGGGGATATAGAGTAGCGACTATAAAACATCATATGGGTGATTTTGAGATAGACCATCCAGAAAAAGATACTTGGAAGCATTCACAAGCAGGGTCTGATATAGTTGTTATATCCTCCCCGGTTAAAATAGCAAAGATTGAGAAGGTACGGGAAGAATACAAATTAGATGACATTATTAGTAAAATTGAAAATGTTGATATTATCATAACTGAAGGATATAAGAAAGAGAATAAGCCAAAATTAGAAGTAATAAGAAAAGAAATTTCACTAAGTCTTATTTCTAAAGAAAGTGAGTTATTTGGTATAGTTACAGATTTTCCATTGGAAAATCAAATACCACAGTTTAACTTTGAACAAGTAAAAGAAATAGTTAATCTTATTGAAGAGAAATTCTTGAAAGAATAATTTAGAATAAAGGAGGCAATGTATATGTTTGGAAAAATAGGTGCAACAGAATTAATATTAATCCTTGGAATAGCGTTGGTAGTTTTCGGACCAGGCAAACTTCCGGAAATAGGAAAAGCTTTTGGCAAAGCAATAGGAGAATTTAAAAACCATGCCAATCAAATATCTGAAGACGTAAAAATAGACTTAGAAGATAAAAAGGACAAGGAATAAAAAGTATATTTAAAGCATAGCATAGAGCTTTAAATACTCAGCTTTAGGAGGGTACTCTATGGAAGATAAACAACTTACTCTAGTAGAGCATTTGAGTGAGTTAAGAAAAAGAATTATTATAATTTTCATAGCAATAATATTAGGAGCTGTCGCAAGTTATAAATACATTGATATCATCATTGAATATATGGTAAAACCAGCACAAAAGCTGGAATTCATTTATCTAAGTCCTCCTGAACTCTTTATGGCTTATATTAAGATAGCCATAGTAGTTGGAATAATAATTTCCTCACCAATCAGTTTGATGCAAATATGGCTATTTGTAAAACCAGGACTTAAAAAAAACGAACGCAAATACTTATTATTAGCTCTATATTTGGGAATAGTATTTTTCTTAGTAGGATCTGTATTTGCTTATTTTACAATAATTCCAATAACTATAGAGTTTTTTACTCAGGTTTCAGTAGAACAGATAGCTCCACTATTTTCCTTTGATAGTTATCTGAGTTTTATTTCCTCTCTATTGTTTTCATTTGGTCTTGTATTCGAACTTCCATTACTGATTATATTATTGACACAGTTAAATCTTATTACAGCAAATACATTAAAGAAATATAGAAAGATAGTAATTTTAATAATATTTATTATAGCTGCTATACTGACACCACCAGATGTAGTATCACAAGTATTGTTAGCATTACCTATGGTCTTTTTATACGAATTAAGTATATGGATTTCAGCTTGGATTGGGAGGAGAAAGAAACAAAGAAATAATAGTTAAAAGTATTTTTCTATAGAAATTATTAAATAAACTATTAATTATATAAAGGATAGAATAGTCTCTATCCTTTACATTTATATAAATTTTTTATACATAGTTTACTCATACATACATTATTGTAGAAAATTATATTGAAATTATATTAGTCTAAAGAAAATGGTGATTATTATGAAAGATTCTTTTGGAAGAGAAATAAATTATCTCAGAATTTCC
>OGSB01000139.1_pt1 | contig 67203 bp, 51 predicted proteins | sample 1573741 | NCBI WGS metagenome assembly OGSB01 (sample SAMN03295824, study PRJEB24534) | human gut metagenome | isolation source: fecal sample 5 from infant 3 | host: Homo sapiens | place: USA: Pittsburgh, PA | collected 2014-07 | reverse complement strand
ACATTGTACCATACAGAGGTTGGAGTCCTCAATTTTCATTTAAGTTTACAAAACGATTAAAAATTACAGGAGGATATTAAATGAAAAAAGTTATTATTTTTGGAAGTAAGCATTGACCCGGATGTACACCTGCGAAAGAGTTTCTTTCTACAAATGAAGTAAAGTTTTTATATCTGGATATTACAGAAAATTTGTTTAATTTAAAGCTATTTTTGAAACACAGAGATCATGCTCCAGAGTTTAAAGATATTAGAGAAAGCGGACGAGTTGGTTTACCCTGTATTGTAATAAATGATGGAGAACAAATTGTCTTTGATTATATGACTTTAGATATAGAGGACATAAAAAAATAAAATAAGGAGGTTAAAAAGGTGATAAAAACTTTGGGAGTTTCTTTTGAGAAGATGTATAAACGCCCTCTTTATAAGATATTTTTGTTTATATTTGGAATATTATCTCTTCCTTTTGTTTTATTTAAATATTTAAGTAATAGAAGAGAAAATCAATATGAAAAATTGAAAGAAGATATTGCTAATAGGCTGATAAAAGAGGGTGTAAAGGATAAGATTATTAAGGATACTGAAGAGCAATTGAAGAATAAGCAAAATTTCTTTAAAAAAGAATTAAGTAAAGAGGATTTTAAGAATAGAGTAAATAAAAATGCAGAGAAGAAGTTTAACGAAATATTGATGGATGAGCTAGTCCTTGAAGCTAAAAAAAGAGGAATCAAAAATATTACTTTATGCAATACTTTTGTAGAATTGTTTAACAATAAGGTATTTCTTGCAATATCTATAATATTATCCCTTCCCATGTATGTATTGATATTGATCTATAGTAATCCTTATACAAAATATATATTTGAAAGACTTTTAATGATGATATTTGTTATATTCGGTGTTACTTGGCTAGTATTTACTATACTATATCTGTCTCCAATGGACCCAGCTATAAATGTTCTAGGGCAAACAGCTACACCAGATCAGGTTGCAGAGTTTAACAGGATTAATGGGTTGGACAAGCCATACTATATACAACTATTCAATACATTTAAAAGTTTAATTACTTTTAATCTAGGAAAGTCATATGTAGGAAATGAAGATGTTTTAGCTGCAATTATGAGAAAGTTTCCTATTACATTGCAATTAACATTTGCTTCCCTCATCATAGCTGTTGCTATAGCAATACCTGCAGGGATTATATCTGCAATAAAGCAATACTCATCTTTTGATTATATCTTCATGCTAGTAGCTCTCCTAGGATTGTCTATACCTACATTTTGGATGGGATTGATTTTAATATTAAATTTTTCTATAAAGATGCATTTGCTTCCCGCTACGTTTATTCTAGGAGATTGGAAAACACTTATTATGCCTAGTGTAGTTTTGGGAACATCATTAGCTGCAACTGTAGCCCGTATGACAAGGTCTTCTATGCTTGAGGTAAAAAATATGGATTATATTGTTACAGCCCGTGCTAAGGGTTTAAGTGAAGGAAAGGTTATAACTAAGCATATACTTGGAAATGCAATGATTCCTATAGTTACTGTTATAGGATTACAATTTGGAGGTATGCTTGGAGGTTCTGCCGTAACGGAAAAGGTATTTAATATTAATGGTATTGGCAGTTTCATAGTGGATAAACAATTCATTCCAGATATACCTATAGTTTTGGCAGGAGTAGTATATGTTGCAGTGATTATAAGTTTGGCTAATCTTGTAGTTGATATTATGTATTCATTTTTAGATCCAAGAATTAAGTCCAAGATGAAGTCATATTAGAAGGAGGTGGAGACTTTGGAAAACAAACAATACTTAAAAAGAATAGAAAAAAGAAAACTAGATAGTTTTCAGGAATATAGAAACTCAGCTTTTGCTTGGGGAATATCCCTAATCCTTGCACTTCTTATTTTAGGATTTGGTTTTGATATCTCAACTAAAAAGATAAATTCCATAGCAATTATAGTAGGAGGCATTTATCTTGTAGCGGCTATATTCCAATATTTAATAACAATGAAGATAAAAAAAGAAATATTACAGCTTAATGATATTAAAAAATCTACAAGAATAGTAGGATATCTTTTAATACCTTTTGCAATAACAGGTAATTTCTTTATGGCAATAGCTGGCTTTACTTTAATTAAAAAAGAAAAAAATATAGAATATACTTTATGTATTTATGCTATTTTAACGTCTTTTACAATTATGCTTATATCAGCACTAAATTTATTTAAGGCATATGTATCCAATACCTTTATGTTAGGTATGGGAATATTACTAGCTATTACGATATTTTATATATTTACCATGGTAATGGTTTCAAAGTTTGTAAAGGGAAAAGTAGTTGATAAAAAACTTTTGCCCTTTGCATTCCCCCTAATCCTTAGTGTTTTAACAGGGAATGTATTTGCATTCTTATTGGGATTGATAATCATAAGTAAATTAAGACAAAAAGATGAGGAAATCTCTATAGAATGGATCGACGTACTTAGAAGATTGTTTAGAAACTATATGGCAGTTTTAGGAATGTTTATGGTAATTCTACTTATTTCTCTATCAATTTGTAGTAATTTAACCTTTGATTATTCTATTGCCATTGATAATAACTATGAAACTATTTTGAAATCTCCTTCATTGGAATTTCCTTTTGGTACAGATAATTATGGTAGATGTGTTTTTACTAGAATAGTCTTTGGGGCTAGGATATCCTTAGTAGTTGGTACTATTGCAACTTTAGTCCCTGTAATCATAGGTGGAATCTTAGGTGCAATATCTGGCTATTATGGTAAAAAATTAGATAATGTGATTATGAGATTATTAGACATTTTATATGCAGTACCAGGTATATTGTTAGCTATCGCAATTGTGGCTGCCTTTGGTGCAAATACAATTAATTTAATTTTGGCTCTAAGTATAGGTTCAGTTCCTGCCTATGCCAGAACCGTAAGGGCTACTGTAATGAGTATATCTAATAATGAATTTGTGGAAGCAGCTAAGGCCTGCGGAGCAAAGGATTTTACTATAATATTAAAGCATATAATTCCTAATTCTTTAGCACCTATAATTATAAGAGCTACCTTAGGAATAGGTGGAGCAGTACTTTCTACTAGTTCCCTAAGCTATCTTGGATTAGGGGTAGAACCACATATTCCAGAGTGGGGTAATATCCTCAAGATTGGAAGCAACTACCTTGAAACTAATCCTTATTTAGCCATATTTCCGGGGTTAGCGATTATATTGATTGTATTATCTTTTAATTACTTTGGCGACGGTTTAAGAGATGCACTAGATCCTAAATTGAAGTAAGAAAGGAGAGGGAATTTTGGAAAAAGATAAGATATTAGAGATAAAAGATCTTCACGTACATTATATTACAGAAGATGAAACGGTAAAAGCAGTAAACGGTGTGAACTTATCCTTAAAACAGGGTGAAAGTTTAGGTCTAGTTGGAGAAACCGGTGCTGGTAAATCTACTACTGCTTTAGCAATAATGCAATTAGTTCCATATCCTCCAGGTATTATTACCCAAGGAGAGATAATATTTCAAGGAAAAAACTTAATTTACAATACGGAAAAAGAAAATCAGCAAATGAGAGGGAATGGTATATCCATGATATTCCAAGATCCTATGACTTCTCTTAACCCCATTATGACCATAGGAGAGCAACTTTTAGAAGTTGTAATGACTCATAAGAAGTTAAATAAAGAGGAGGGAAAGAAATTAGTTTTAGATTTATTGAAGGTTGTAGGAGTAAAAGAGGATAGGTACAATGATTATCCACATCAATTTTCTGGTGGGATGAAGCAAAGAGTAGTTATAACCATGGCGTTATTATGCAATCCTCAACTTTTAATAGCAGATGAGCCTACTACTGCATTAGATGTTACTATACAGGCACAGGTACTAAAGATTATTAGTGATTTACAATCAAAATATAATATGGCTATGATACTCATTACTCATGATTTAGGTGTTGTAGCAGAAACTTGTGACCATGTAGCTATAATGTACGCAGGAGAGATAATGGAAAAAGGTACTGTTAAAGAAGTATATACAAATGCTAAACATCCATATACTAGGGGACTTTTTGAGTCTATACCAAAACTAGACGAAGATAGTGAAAAGCTCATTCCGATTCCTGGCTCTGCTCCTAACTCTGCTGATTTACCAACGGGATGTCCATTTCATCCGAGATGTAAGTACAAACAAGATATATGTGCAGAATTAGCTCCAACGGTTAAAGGCAAGGAGCATCAATATAAATGCCATTTTTCATTATTTGAAAATGGGGAGGGCAACTAAGATGAAACATATACTGGAAGTAAATAATTTAAAAAAATATTTTAGTGTACCTAATGGAAATCTTCATGCAGTTGATAATGTAAGTTTCACCATAGATAAAGGCGAAACCTTAGGTATAGTTGGAGAATCAGGATGTGGAAAAAGTACTTTGGGGAGAGTGATACTTAGACTTCACGAACCCACTGCTGGAAGCGTCCTCTATGATGGCATAGATATTACAACCTTTGATAATGAAGAGATGCGTCAAATGAGAAAATATATGCAGATTATCTTTCAAGATCCATATGCTTCATTAAATCCTAGGTTTACTATATCACAGATTATTGAAGAGCCACTTAAGCTTCATAACATATATAAGAATGAGAAGGAAAGAAGAGAAAAGGTAGAATACCTCATGGAGCAGGTAGGATTATCCAAAAGGGCATATAATCTTTATCCTCATGAATTTGATGGAGGCAGACGTCAAAGAGTAGTTATAGCAAGGGCCTTATCTGTAGATCCATCATTTATAGTATGTGATGAGCCAGTATCTGCATTAGATGTTTCTGTACAAGCTCAAATTTTAAACTTATTAATGGAACTTCAACAGAAGTTAGGATTAACCTATATATTTATTTCCCATGATTTATCAGTAGTAAAACATATATCTGATAATATTGGTGTTATGTATTTAGGACAACTTATTGAAAAAGCTCCGAAGAAAGAAATATTTAGGCAGCCATTACACCCATATACTGTAGCTTTATTATCGGCAATACCATCTATAAATATAGAGGCTAAAAAGAAAAAGATTATTCTTGCTGGAGAAATAGTTTCACCTATTAATCCACAGCCTGGATGTAGATTTGCCGCTAGGTGTCCTTTTGCAATAGAACAATGCAGAAATGAGAATCCATCCTTAAATGAAGTTGAAAAGGATCATCATGTAGCTTGTTTTAGATATAAAGAAATTCAAGATGGTACTCTATGCTTTGAGACAAAATAATGAGTTCTGTTTTGTTTTAACTAAAGGAGGGGGTATCGGAAATAATAGATGTTAATAGGAAATGATATTAATTATATAAAAGGAGAGATGAATAATGAAAAGATTTATATCTATACTGTTAATTTTAGTGATGGTATTAGGTGTTGCAGGATGTAATGTAAAGACTAAGGATGATGTAAAAAACAACACTCAGGATACAGCAGCTTCTGGAGATTCATCAGTTAAACCAGTAGATATTCAGATATTATCTATGAGCTCAAATGAAAAAGATGTAAATATAGTAAGAGATCAACTTGCAAAGGCAGGTTTCAATGTTAAACTAAATATTCAACCTGATTATGGTAGCTTTACAGGACAAAAGGAAGCAGGAAACTATGATATAGCAATCTCTGGATGGACAACTGTTACAGGAAACCCTGATTATGCAGTAAGATCTATATTTACAACAGGTGGAGACTATAATGATTATGGATTATCAAATCCTGAGCTTGATAAATTAGTTGAAGAAGCTGCTTCTGAAACACCAGAACAATATAAAGAAACTTATAAAGAATTTGAAAAGGTTCTTGTAGAGGATAATGCATATATAATTCCACTTTATTCCAGTCTTAAGAGTCAAGCTATAAATAAAGATGTATTAAAAGCTGATAGTGTTAGATTGAGTAAATCTCGTTCATTGCCTTGGGAAGAAATTGATTTTGTAGACCAAAGTAAAAGAACTTCTTCACCATTTATAATGAGCCAGACACTATCATCATTAACATCCATGGACCCTATCAAGGGAAATGACGGTTCAATCAATATAATAAATACAAATATGCATGTAAGATTAGTTAATTTAACAGACGATGATGAAGTAACCTCTAAGGGTTCTCTATCTTATAATTATGTTATTGAAGAAGGAAATCAAGAGTATTACTTTATACTAAGAGATAATGTAAAGTTTGCTAAAGTTGTTGATAAAAAGGCTGTAGATACTGGAGAATTAGTAGCTGCAGAAGATGTTGTATTTTCCATGAATAGAGCAAAGGACAAGAATTCAGTTCCAGACCATAGAACTTATAGTTTGCACTCAAGTATGGATAAAATCGAAATTATTACAGACTTAGCATCATTAGAAAGCTTCAAGGAGTCAGGAAAAGAAACATCAGTAAAGTCTGCACTAGAAGCAGGTTTACCAAGTGAAATTAAAGAACTTGTTGCAGATAAAAAAGATGTAAATAATGCAGCTGGAAAATACCAGGTAGTTAAAGTTACAACAACTCATCCTTTCCCACAGGTATTAAATTATTTAGCACATCAATCAGCAGGTATTGTTTCAAAGAAACAAGTAGAAGCAATTAATACTTATGATGTTGCAAAATATGATAAGAATAAAGATATAGCTTATGGAGATCAATCAACTGTAACTGAGGGTGCAACATATAATAACACTCTTGCAGTTAGTGGACCATATATTATGCTTTACAAAAATGACTATGAAGTAGTATTTGAAAAGAATCCTGGATATATGGCAGGAACAGAACACGAGCCAAGAATAAATAGAGTAGAAGTTAAATTTATAAAAGACCTAGACAGCTCACTTTCAGCACTTAGAAGTGGTGAGATTCATTTATTATATAGTGTACCAGAAGATAAATATCCATTAGTAGAAGGAGATTCTAAGCTTACTCTACAAAAAAGACCAAGTAATGCAGTATCCTATGCATTCTTTAATCTACTAGGAAATAGTGAGTTTTCAGATGAAAACTTAAGAAAAGCAGTATTAAATGCAATAGATCAAGATCAAATCTTAGCAGTATACAATAATTTAAAGATCAAGGCTTATTCAACAATTAGTACATTAGTAGATACTGGAAATGTTCATAAGGCTGATCCAGCAAAAGCAAAAGAGTATATACAAAAATATTGGGATTCAAAGAAATAATAGTATAACAAGATGGAATTCATCCTTTACACCTTATAAGTAAGGGATGAATTTTATCTTTGCTAAGGCAGATAAGGAGGGGACATATATGGATATTAAAAGACATATTATCGAAATATTAAATAGAGAAATTAAACCTGCTATCGGATGTACTGAACCTGTAGCTGTTGCATTAAATACAGCCTATGGAGTATCAATATTACCTAATGATTCCAAAGAAATTTCAAAAATCACAGTAGAAGTAAGTAAAGGAATATATAAAAATGGTATGGATGTAGGAATACCAAATACCAATAAGATAGGCTTACATATTGCTGCATCATTAGGGGCATCAATAGGAGATCCAAAATGTGGATTAGAGATATTGGGGAAGATTACGAATGAAGAATTAAAATACTCGGAGAAAATATTAGAGTCTTGCGAAATTAATGTTAAGGTTGATAAAGATAATAATAAGCCGGTTTATATAAAGACCACTATAGAAAACAAAGATCATGTTTCAATTGCCATAACAGAAGATAAACATGATAATATTGTCTTATTATCAATAGATGGTAATGAAATATTGAATAAGAGAAATGGGGCAAACAAGGAAAATAATAATGATAATGAGGAGCAAAACTTCTATAATCTACCGATAAATACTATAGTAGAAGAAATTGAAAAATTAGATTATGAAGATATTAAGTTTTTATTAGACGGTATGGAAATGAATATGAATATAGCTAAAGAAGGATTAGACAAAAAGCATGGCTTAGGGGTAGGATATAGTTATAATAGCAATATGAAAAATGGTTTAATCTCAAAAGATTTTGTGAATTTGGCATATGCTTTAACTGCGGCTGCATCAGATGTTAGAATGTCAGGATATTCTATGCCAGTTATGAGTTCAAGTGGAAGTGGAAATAATGGATTAACTGCTATATTGCCTTTAGCTGCATATAAAGAGATTATGAAGATAAGTGATGAAGATTTAGTAAAGGCGTTAGCAATTAGTCATATAATCACATCTTATGTAAAAAGATATATAGGAAGATTATCTAATTTATGTGGGTGTAGTATAGCTGCATCTATAGGATCAGGAGCAGCTATTGCTTGGTTGTTAGGAGATAAAAATGCTATAACATCTACAATTAACAATATTATAGCAAATCAAGCAGGTGTAATATGCGATGGTGCAAAACCAAGTTGTGCATTAAAATTAGGTACAGCAGCTTCTACAGCTGTGCAGTCTGCTTTATTAGCTATTGAAGGAATAACAATTAAAGATTTTAATGGAATAGTAGATAATCAGGTAGAAAAAAGCATTAGAAATCTTGCAAAACTTAGCGGTGAAGGGATGAAAAATATTGACGATACAGTCATAGAAATAATGTTAAATAGATAAAAGAATAGTATTTTTTATTGATTAATACTATTTAGTTTACTAAGACCCAATGGATATGACAGATTAAATCCATGGGTCTTTTTCACATCATTGTATAGCTATTTATCCTAGAATTATTAAAGATAATATATTAATATTAAAAATCTGATATAATTATTTTGAGGTGTTGATAATGAATGATAATGAAATAAAAATAAGTATTCTTGCACCTTATTAATATGCATTTAGCAATATCTAATTATATTAGAAAGACTTAAATAAGAGTGTCAGTTTATGATATCAGCGTTCCTTGAGATTGTAATATATATCCTTGTACCTTCATTGGGTTTACTATCTATATTAAATGTTGCATTTTCACCATACATAAGTTTAAATCTTCTATAGCAATTTTTAAGACCTATATGATTTGTTGAGCAAGTATCTCTATCAATTTGTAAGATCTTTTTAACTTCTTCTAATTTTTTATCATTCATTCCAATTCCGTTATCTATTATTTCAATACAGTAGAGAGAAGATGTTGTTGAAAAATTTAATTTCAATTTACCACCATTTTCCAATGGGAGAAGGCCATGTTCAATAGCATTTTCTGCTAAAGGCTGCAAAGAGAAATAGGGTATCATTAGTGAGAGTATTTCATTGTCTGCCATAATTTCATAGTCTATTCTTTCAGAAAAACGATTTTTCTGTATAACTAAATAGTTTTGAATATAGTTGAGTTCTTGTTCTAAAGTAATCTTTGATCGTATATTTGACAAACTATAACGTAGCATTTGTGAAAAAGAATTTAGCATATTTGAAGCAGATGAATATTCCTCCATAGAAATTAATCGAGATATAGAGCTGATTACATTAAAAATAAAATGTGGAGTAACTTGTTTTTGGAGTGCATCTAATTCTGCTAGTTTTAGATGATGCTCCATCTCGATTTGTTTTTTCTCATATTCCAAAGTTTTTTGTCGTTCCTCTGCTAATTTTTCCTGAAGCTTGTTATACATAGTATTTTGAATAATATAATTGGCTATATTTTCTAGGGATACTGCTGTAGCTTCAATTTCTTGTCTGGTAAGTATTTTTATATTACTGAAATATTCGGCGGCTTCTTCTGTATCCAGCCAAGGTAGTGGTTTAAACTCTGTATCTTTTGGATAGGTATCCATATCTGAACATAAAACTTGTCCGGCAGTAATTGCTCCTATATATTCTCCTTCATAAGTTAAAGGGATTTCTATATTTATAAGACCTGCATGACATACATATATACTGGCCTTTTTTGTTTTGATAGCTAAATTTATTGCCTTCCGATTAGTTAATGCACAGTAAGAAGCTCCTTCTTCTGTCTTATTAATTGCACTACAAAATTTGGAAAAATTACTTCCTTCTCCTATATGATTACCGTCTAAATCTACAAAAACAACACCAAAACCTGTAGCAAAAGCAAAGGAATCCTGAAATTTTTCTAGAAACTCTTCTGTTAATATATCTGTCAGTTTAATGTCCATTTTCCACGTTTCCCTCCAGTCTGACTTGAGAAGGCTGCTTACCTGTAACCTTTTTAAAACTACGATTAAAGTGTGATACATTTGTGAATCCACAATTTCTTGAAATATCTTTTACTAAAAGAGAAGAATTTTTTAATAAGTAAATAGCATAGTCAATTCGTTTTTGATTCAGAAAATCATTTATAGTGTAACCTTTATCCTGATAAAATTTTCTTGATAGGTATGTGGGATTAAAATGAAATATTTCTGCAAGCATATCTAATGAGATCTGTTTCTCAAAGTTTTCTTCTATGTATTTTTCAACCATATCAGTAAAATTAGAAGATAAAGATAGATTTCCACTGAATAAAAATAAGAATTGCCTAAAGAAATCTTCAGTGACAGCCAGTATATCATACCAATATTGGGATTTGCTTATTTTTTGAAGATACTCATCACCATTTAATAATGATTGTATATCATCAGGTAAAACTTTTTTTAATGATCTCATTATTGAAAAAATAGTATTTACTATATGTAATCTGTATTCTTCTAAATTATGTTGCTGAGAATTTAAAAAGTCAAGATAGTTAAGAGTGTTAAACCTAATAAGTTCAAAATCTCCTGTGAAGATAGAATTGATTAATCTGTCTACTAGTGTATAAGGATATTTATTGTTTAAAGTATTTGAGACATTACAATAGTCACCAATGACTTGTCCTTTCAGACATTTTCTGTGAAGAGAATTAATCATTGTATCAAGTATTTCTTTTTCACTAGCAGGTTTCAATAAATAGGCATCAAGATCATAATGGATGGCTTGCTGTGCAAATTTAAATTCTGAGTAAGCACTATTTAAGATGATAATGGTGTTATGGAACTTTGTCTTTATAGTTTTGGCAGCAATTAGCCCACTTTGAAGAGGCATATTAATATCCATAATTATAATATTAGGTTTCTTTTGAAAGGCTATATTGATAACTTGCTCCCCATTAGTTGCTTCTCCAACTAGAGTAAATTCGTCAGAGTGTTTTTTGAGAACGCTTTTTAGATAATTTCGTTCAATAATTTCATCATCTGCTATTAATACTGTATACATTATGTTTGTCCCTCCTTGAAGAAGATATATTTAACAGATAAAGTCTCTAATTATAGATTATCATTTGCTTATATACATATCAACATATTATAGATTTGCTATTTCATACTTTTGATTTGCAAAATATGATATTAAGATATAAAAAAGAAAATATATGTAAAGGATTTATCGACACTAGAGATGTTACAATATATTTAGAATAATAAAAAAATTCAATTATGTATTCAACAAAGCATCAACAATTTGCAATTGTTTAGGTAGTAATTATATTAAAATAAAGGGAGGAATTATCTATGAGGGTAAATGATAGGCATGTATCTTTTTATTATGAGATGGAAATCTTGAATAATATTTACTGCCATGTTATTAACACAGACGAGCGATTAGAAGTTATTAAATAATTATAGGGGGTATTAATATGTCAGATGTAAAATTAAAAAGAAATCTATCTTTTATGCAAATGATAGCTATAGCTTCAGGAGCAGTAATCGGCGGTTGGCTTGCTGAAGCTCCTTATTGGTTCTCTGTAACTGGAGCAGGAGCAGCAATTATATTTCCTATTCTCGCTGTACTGTTAATACCTGTAGGTCTAACTTTTGCGGAGCTTACTGCAATGTTACCATTTTCATCTGCAGTTGATATCTGGACTACCAATGCATTTGGTCATAAAGCAGGTTGGGCAGCTCAATGGATGATGTTTTTAATACAAGTCGTGGAGCCACCTATGATGGCATTTATTTTTATAACAGCACTTAATTTTTTTATTCCTATTCCGGCTGATATGGTAGTTTGGGTTGCTATTGGAATAATAGTTTTATGGTATATACTATCTAATTTTAACATAGGATTTACAGGAAGATTGGCTAGTATATTTTTCTTCACAATGGTAGTTATATCATTAATTGTTGCTGGAACTTTTTTCTTTAGTGGAAACTGGTCATTTGATAATATTTCTTCTCATGGTGGTATGTTTCCTAGGGGATTCAATGGGATATTTATAGCATTTGCAGTATTTTCCTTGAAGTTTATAGGCTTCGAAATGACTCCCACAATGATAGAAGAAACAAACTTTCCACCAGAGAAAATATGGAAGATTATTCTGTCATCATTGTTTGTTCCTGCGATTCTATATTTTATCATTGTATTAGCAATAGGTGGTATGGCTCCTTGGAAAGAAATAGCAAGTATGAATCTACCAGAACCAGAGCTTGTAGCTAAATTTGGATTACCTAAAATAGTTGGTATAGCAGCTATAGTTTCAGGTATACTACATGCATTTACTACATTGATGGGATTTTGGGTATCATCAGCAAGAGTATTATATGGAGCTGCTCAGCTAAATCAGTTACCTAAAGCTTTTATGAAACTAAACAAGCATGGACAACCGATAGTGGCAAATTTTGTAGTATTATTATTTTCAGTTTTCTTCTGTCTCTTTACTGGAGATAACTGGGTTCAATATATTTATGCAGTTTCCTGTATAGCAGCTGGGTTGGTATACTTTATATGTTGTTTGGATGCAATGGTTCTAAGGAAGAAGTTTCCTGAATGGGAAAGACCTTATAAGGCACCAGGAGGTAATCTATTATTCATTCTAGGAATGATAGTATCTGTATGGATAATCATAGGATCATCTTTGGAATTAGCAATAGGTGGATATATCTCACTTATCATATATAGTTTTATTGGAGTTGTATTATACTTATTGATGGAATCCTATAGAAAGAAACATCCTAATAAGCACGAATTAATTACACTAACACCTGATGATATCAATAGCCTTGAGTAAATAAGAGCTAAGACAGGGGGAGTTTCTCCTGTCTTTTTGAAGTAATAAATATAAATTTCGATATAGATGTGGAGGAGATAAAGATGAAGATAATTTCAGGAAACAAAGTTATTTACAAATTTACAAATTTAATGGATCATGTGGAGGTAATTTCCTCTGGGGATGTAATCAAGGTAAAGACAAATGACTGCTTCTTTCAACAAATCTATAATGAAGAGCAAGTTTTAACAGAAATTGACTATGATAGATTGAATCCTGCTACAGGACCTATTTATGTAGAAGGTGCAGAACAAGGGGATTTACTTCAAGTAAAAGTTATTAGCATTGATGTTGCTAACAAAGGAGTAGCTGCAGTAGTACCTAATGAAGGTGTACTTGGGGATCAAGTTAGTAAACCAATGATTAGAGTTGTGGATATTATAGATGGATATGCAATATTCCATGGAATAAAACTACCTATAAGACCTATGATAGGAGTAATCGGAGTAGCACCAGCTAAAGAAGATGGGGAATGGGCAACTGATAGTCCATGGAAGCATGGTGGAAATATGGATACTAATGATATTACAGCTGGGTCTACATTATATTTTCCTGTAAATCAAAAGGGTGCTTTGCTGGCATTAGGTGATTGTCATGCAATTATGGGAGACGGAGAGATTTGCTTTACTGGATTAGAAGTGCCAGCAGAAGTTACCCTTGAAATCAATTTGATTAAGGACAAAAAAATAAAGTGGCCTTTACTTGAAACAGATGGATATACTATGGTTATTGCTTCCGGTAATAATTTAGACTCTGCTCTATATGAGGCTACTAGTGAAACGGTAAAATATCTTGAGGGTGCTCTAGGATTAGAATGGGAAGATGCTTATATTTTAACTAGTTTGGCTGTAGATTTAAAAATATCTCAAGTTGTAGATCCTAAAAAAACCATAAGAGCTGCTATACCAAAATATATTATATCAACAGAAAGATTGATTCAATCATTATAGTTTTGAGAAATTAAGGGAGCAATTGTAGAAAGTAATTAATAGAGCTAAATAAAAAAGCTTAAAGTAAAAAACATGGGACAAGGTCTAACCTTATCCCATGTTTTTTAGGTAGATTTTCAGAATAATGCAAAAAAATATGTATTTAGGGTATAATTTATTATACTGAATCTAAATAAGAAAGGGGTTTTTTAGATGAAAACCATTGCTATTGCAGGAACCTTTGATTCTAAAGGAAAGGAATTTTCCTATGTAAAGAATATTTTAGAAGGATTAGGTTTAAAGACTCTTACAATACACTGTGGCGTATTTGAGCCTATGTTCGAAACAGATGTATCAAATGAAGAGGTTGCAAGAGAGGTAGGTGCTGATATTAAAGAAATTGCAGCCAAAAGGGATAGGGCATTAGGGACTGAAATATTATCAAAGGGAATGGAAAAGTTAATACCAAGGTTATATGCAGAGGGTAAATTCCATGGAATAATTTCTTTTGGAGGAAGTGGAGGGACTTCTTTAGTTACGCCTGGTATGAGGGCTTTGCCAATAGGAGTACCTAAGGTTATGGTATCTACAGTTGCTTCAGGGAATACCCAGCAATATGTGGGCACTAGTGATATTATGATGTATCCGTCGATTGTTGATGTATCTGGTCTAAACTCAATTTCCACTAAGATTTTTACAAATGCTGCCTTTGCAATTGCAGGAATGGTAAAGTTTGAACATGAGGAAAAGATAGGGAAAAAACCTTTGGTTGCTGCAACTATGTTTGGTGTAACCACCCCTTGTGTAGATAAGGCTAGGGAATATCTGGAAGAGCAAGGTTATGAGGTATTGGTATTCCATGCAACTGGTACAGGCGGAAAGACTATGGAGAGACTTATAGAGGACGGATTCTTTGATGGTGTACTTGATTTAACTACAACTGAGTGGTGTGATGAATTGGTTGGAGGAGTTCTAGCTGCAGGGACTCATAGATTAGAAGCAGCGGGAAAACATAAAGTTCCACAGGTCGTATCTCTTGGAGCTTTGGATATGGTAAACTTTGGTCCTATAGATACTGTTCCTAAAGAATTTGCTGGAAGAAAATTATATAAACATAATCCTACTGTAACCTTGATGCGTACTACTGTAGAAGAAAATAAAAAATTAGGTGAAATAATTTCTGAAAAGCTAAATAGTGCAAAGGGTTCAACTGCTTTAATAGTTCCACTTAGAGGTGTTTCTATGATTGATGTAGAAGGGCAACCATTCTATGGGCCAGAGGAAGATAAGATATTGTTTGATACTATTAGAAAAAATATTGATCAAAATAAAGTAGAGTTAATTGAGATAGATTTAGACATTAATGATAAAGAATTTGCAGTAACAGCTGCGAAAAAACTAGTTGAGTTTATGAAGGCTAATAATTAATTATATAAGATAGGAGGAATAAGATAATGGCTAGAGCTGAAGTACTTAAAAGGTTAAGAGATGAAGTAGCAAAAGGAAATATTATCTTAGGGGCAGGTGCTGGAACAGGTATATCGGCAAAAAGCGGGGAAGCAGGTGGCGTAGATTTAATTATTATCTACAATTCTGGTAGATATAGAATGGCAGGACGTGGATCATTAGCAGGACTTCTTTCATATGGTGATGCAAATCAAATTGTAGTAGATATGGGAAATGAGGTTTTACCTGTAGTTAAGCACACTCCTGTACTTGCTGGAGTTTGCGGTACTGATCCATTCCGAATTATGGATGTTTTTTTGAAACAGTTAAAGGAGCAGGGTTTTGCAGGAGTACAAAATTTTCCAACTGTAGGATTAATAGATGGAGTATTTAGACAGAATCTAGAGGAAACCGGTATGGGTTATGATCTTGAAGTGGATATGATAAGAAAGGCTCACGAATTAGATATGCTTACTACTCCATATGTATTTGACACTGAACAGGCTAAGAAAATGGCAGAAGCTGGCGCAGATATTTTAGTTGCCCATATGGGACTTACTACAAAGGGAACTATTGGAGCAAAGACAGCTTTAACTTTAGATGATTCGGTAAAGAAGGTTCAAGAGATTTGCGATGCTGGTAAATCTATAAACCCTGATATTATGATACTTTGTCATGGTGGACCTATTGCTGAGCCAGAGGATGCAGCTTATGTGCTTCAAAGGACTAAAGGTGTAGACGGTTTCTTTGGTGCATCTAGTATTGAGCGTTTTGCTACTGAAGTAGGAATCAAGAAACAGGCAGAGATGTTTAAGGAAATTAAGAAATAACGAAAAGAAAATAGAGTAGAAGGTAATCGTTAATTTTAATTACTTTCTACTCTATTTTCATTATTTTCTTTTCAGGGATAACCTTTATAATTATGTAAAAGGCTATAGATGAATTTCCCACTTTAGTACTATATCATAGAAACAATATATTTGATATTATCTATATTAAACATAAGTACTAATTTACATTAGTGCATAAAAATAAAGGGAGGAATTGAAGTGAAAAAATTAAAACCAATCCTATCAATAATTGCTCTAACAGCCCTTATCGCTGCGACACCAGTGTTTGGACAAGCAAATAATGGGAAAAACAATTCTAATAATGGTAAGCAACCTGTAAAAGAAGAAAAAGTAAAAGACGAAAAGATAAAAGAGGAAAAAGAAAAAAATAATAATGACAACAATGGGGATAATAACAAAGCCAATCCAGGGAAAGGACAAGATAAGTCTTGGAAAGAGGCAAAGGATTTAGTAGAAGCAGAAAAAGATGCTTTAGAAGTTAAAAAGGATGAACTTGAAACTGAAAAAGATGAGCTTGAAAAACAACTTGAGGAAGCTGAAACTAATGGGAATAAAGAGCTTGCAGAGCAGCTTAAAACTCAAATTAGTGAGATAGAAAAACAAAGATTAGAGATTAAGTCAGAAATGAAAAACACTATAAATTTAATGAAAGAAGTAGTCAAAAATAGATATAGTATTGAAGAACTTGAGGAACTTAGAAAAATTAGTGATGAGCTAAAAGAACAAAATGAAGATATCATAGTTATACCAGTAGAAAATATCAGTATCAATAAAGATATTAAATTCGATACGCCACCAGTAATAAAAGAAGGAAGAACTTTAATTCCTGTCAGAGCATTAACTCAGGGATTTGGAGCTGAAGTAGAGTGGAAATCCGAAGAAAAGAAAGTAACTATTACAAAGGGAGATAAGGAGATAGTATTATATCTTGATAATAAAACTGCCACAGTAAATGGAGAGAAAGTTGAATTAGAAGTTCCTTCAACAGCATATAATAATCGTACTTATGTACCTCTAAGATTTATTATAGAAAATTTAGGGCTAAAAATTGATTATGATGAAGATACAGGATTAATAGAAATAGACGATGAAGATGATAAAGATATTGATAATAAAGACAACGATGATGATGTTGATAATGTAGAAGATATAAAAGAAGATGATTCCCAGGAATAAATTCAATCAAGGACGGACAAGATGAAATCTTGTCCGTTTTTTAGGTATATGAAATTAAATTTTGGATATAAATTGATATGACACTCCTAAAAACTTGGTGGTGTCATAGCCCAAATAGATTCGCAGACTTCGTCACCTACGTTAATATATCTATGTGGAATAGTACTGTCAAAATAAATACTATCTCCTTCTTCTAAGATATATTCTTCATTTTCCATTTTAACCATTAATTTTCCTTTGATTACAAGACCACATTCTTCTCCTTCGTGGGTTACAAAATCCTTAGAAGAGTAGTCTCCAACTTTAATAGTAATATATAGAAACTCAATTTTTCTATTGAGATCAGCAGATAATAACTCATAAATAGCATTGTTGTTGGAAGCTATTATACGTTTTCTGCTATTTTTTTTCACTACAGGACTAGTATTGATTTTAGCTTCTTCTTCAAAAAAATATCCTACAGAAACACCAAGAGATTGTGCAATTTTCCACAAGGAAACTATAGAGGGAGTAACAATGTTCCTTTCTATCTGACTAATTAAACCAGGGCTTAGCTCTGCATTATCGGCCAAATCAGAGATATTCATTTTTTTTAACTTTCTTAATTCTTTTATTTTTGTACCTATGTCTATATCTATGTTCAAAGTTAAAAACCCCCCATTGTTAATTTTATCTATATTTTAACATAAAAAAACTTATAAATAAATTGTATTATATGACAAGAAAGAAATTTCTAAAAATTAAATTAGGGGGAATAATATGGGTACATTAATTAATGCAGATAACACTTGGGCTCTATGGACAATATTAGTTGGTATAGCAGCCATAAGTATTTATCTTGAACAAACCTATAAGTGGGCGTCTAAAGTAACAGGAGCAATAATTGGATTAATAATTGCTATGGTATTAGCTAATTTCAAAGTAATTCCTACAGATGCACCTACATATGATGCTGTATGGGGGTATGTAGTTCCTCTAGGGATACCTCTACTATTATTTAATGCCAATATAAAGAAAATCTGGCGTGAAAGTGGAAGAATTATGATTATATTTTTACTTAGTTCTATAGGCACTCTTTTAGGAACTTTTGTATCTTTTATGCTTTTAAGAAATCATATACCTGACCTATATAAAATGGCTGCAATGATGACAGGATCTTATATTGGTGGGGGAGTAAATTTTGCGGCAATGGCTGAGTCCTTTGGAACATCTGGAGACTGGATTTCTGCCCTGACAGTAGCTGATAACCTATTAATGGCAGTATATTTCTTTGTATTGTTAGCAATACCATCAATTTCATTCTTCCAAAAGAAATTTAAACACCCTCATATGGATGAGGTAGAAGGTAATGTAGATACTGCTGAAGGTGAGACACTAGCAGCTAAATATTGGGGAAGAAAAGAAATATCATTAAAAGATATAGCTTTTGCAGTAGCTATTTCCTTCGCTATAGTATGGGTTTCCACTGAATTAGCAAGTATTTTAGGCAGAGTAATACCCACTGGTAATTTTATTTATAATTTATTTAATGGATTTTTGGGTAATAAATATTTACTTATAACTACTTTCACCATGCTCTTAGCTACTTATATGCCTAATTTTATGTCTAGTATTCATGGTGCACAAGAAATAGGAACATTTTTAATCTATATCTTCTTAGTTGTTATAGGAGTGCCAGCTTCACTACAATTAATACTCACTAGATCACCTCTACTTCTTGTATTTACAGGAATTATAGTTCTTGTAAATATGATAGTTACTTTATTATTAGGGAAATTATTTAAGTTTAATTTAGAAGAAATTCTTCTTGCATCCAATGCTAATATTGGTGGACCTACTACGGCAGTTGCTATGGCCATTGCTAAGGGTTGGAATAAGCTAATAGGGCCTATTATGTTAGCAGGTGTATTTGGATATATTATAGGAAATTATTTAGGAATATTCATGGGCAATTTATTACAATATCTATAAACTAGTACACGGGGCTTCCTGTGCACTATCTTAGGAGGAAACTTATGTTATTTGACATACACGGAGACATATGGACTGATGTAACTGTAAAAAGACAAATGGGTTTAAAAAATATTATTAGAGATTATCATTTAGAAAGATTTAGAAAAGGGAACATGGCTGGAGGCATCTTTGTTATATGGATCGATCCTCCCCATGATGAAAGACCAGAGGAAAGACTTTTAGAAAGCATCAAAGCTATGAGCAGTGAAATATGGGAAAACCAAGATATATTGAAAGTCATATATGATAGCGATGATTTTTATCAAGCTGCTAATGAAAATAAACTTGCAATATTATTAGGATTAGAAGGTTTAAATGCTATTGGTGAGGATGTAGAATCTATTTATACTCTATATCAATTAGGGTTTAGACATACCAGTTTAACATGGAATGAACAAAATGCTTTAGCAACAGGTGCCAGAGGAGACATAAGTAGAGGACTTACAATCTTGGGCAAAGATGCTATTAAGATAATGGAGTCATTAGGAATTATTTTAGATGTATCTCATGCTAATGATAAGACCTTTTGGGATATTTACAATGTGACAACAAAGCCTTTTATTGCATCACATTCTAACTCAAGAGCATTGTGTAATGTTCCAAGAAATCTCACTGACGATCAGATAAAAGCTATTGGAGAAAAAGGCGGTATTGTAGGTATCAATGCCTTCAATGAGTTTGTACATCCAGATCGTGAGAAGAGAACAGTTGATTATTTAATAAATCATATAGAGCATATTGCAAATCTCATAGGAATTGATCACATTGCTTTGGGTTTTGATTTCTTTGAGTATATTGGAAATGATACTTCAGATACCTTTATTGAAGACCCTTATGTAGGTACTGTAGGCATAGAAGATATTTCTAAAGGTAATAATTTAGTACTCAAGCTTCAAGAAAGAGGTTTTTCAAAAGAAGATATAGAAAAGATAGGATATAAAAACTTCTTGAATTTAATGGATAAGGTATTATAACAGACAGGTTTTCCTGTCTGTTTTATTTTTTGCTTTACAAGAATCACCTATACATATATAAGAGTAATAATATGGAAAATATAATTTAATAAAACTTTTTCGGATATATAGTTGTCTAATAAGTAGATAATAAAAATGAGCTCATATTTTATTTGCAAGGAGGAGGTTTCACTGGAAAAATTAGTTCTTAAAGCAATAAAGGGAGATGATGAAAGCTTCGGTCTCCTTATAAATAGCAAAAAAGAAGATTTATATAGAATGGCGTACAGTTATGTGCACAATGAACAGGATGCACTTGATATAGTAGGAGAGTCAGTATATAAAGCTTATATATCAATAAGCAAGTTAAAACAACCAGAATATTTTAACACATGGCTTGTTCGTATAGTTATTAATTGTTCAATAAACTTTATAAAGAAATCTAAGAAAATTTTATATATGGATAATGAGACTATGGAAAATATTTATCATAATAAAAATGATGTTTTGGAAAACATAGATTTAAAAGAAGCCCTAGAAAAGTTGGACTATAACCATAAGGCTGTGATAGTACTAAGATATTCTCAAGACTTGAAACTGAAGGAGATAGCCGAAATTCTAGATATTCCTTTAAGCACAGTAAAAACTCGACTTTATAAGGCAATTGAACTTTTAAAAATAGAACTTAAGGAGGGCGAAAATTTTGAAGAATAACACAGATGATTTAAAAAAGGTTTATTCAGATATAAAAATACCTAATGCTTTAGATGATACAATTAGCAATTCAATATTAAGGGGGAAGAATTATATGAAAAAAAATAATAGAAATAAGAAAAGAATAATTAATAGTTTTATATCAGTAGCTGCGGCAGTTGGAATATTTACTTTAAGCGTAAATATTTCCCCATCCTTTGCAAATAGCCTTGAAGGGATTCCTGTTTTGGGAACATTAGTTAATATCCTTCAATTTAATAATGGGAGTTCTCAAGGCGGCGAAATAACCGATGGAATTGATGTTGATTTTATATCTCTAGACCAAGAAAAAGATTCTGATGTTATCATAATAAATTTTAGTGGATTTGGTGAAGAAAACCAAGAAATAGCCCCATCTTTCAATATAGACTATAAGGAATCGCCTTATACAATGACATTTTCTATATCTGGTGCAAGAGGTCTTTCAGCTAGTGAATATTTTGAAGAACTAAAAAAGAGTAAATATATCCAAGATGTTTATGAATTGATGACTTTAGATGATTCCGCACAAAGATTTAACATAGTATTTAATCAACCAGTTGATTTCAAAGTAGAGGAATATAAGAATCCTGCTTATTTGAAAGTACAAATTTCAAGGGATACAGAAAAAGTTTCAGAACAAAAAATATATTCAATAAGAACTGGCTCTTATGAAAGAGGAGAGGAATTTGCTATTCTTGAAGAAATATTATTTGAAATAGAAGATCTTAGAGTATTGAAGGATAGCAACGGGACATATTTATATGAACTAGGTCAATACAATTCAGAAAAAGAAGCACAAGAAAAGTTAGAAGAGTACAAAGATATTTTTAAAGACAGCGTGAATTTATATGTTGAAGAAAGAACTATGGATGAAGTTCCACAAAGCATGAAATAGGAAAATAATAGTTATATTAATATTTTAAATATATAAATAAGGATGAAGTCTAACTAAACTTCATCCTTATTTGTGCTTGTATATTATTAGAGATGGGATATGAATATGATAAAATGTTAAAATAATATTTGGCATATAAAAAAAGGATGTTATTATCAAAACATAGCACCCCTCCAGTTTGAACTGACCCATGTCAAGTAGGCAGATAATTTAATTAAAATATTATGCACATGTGGATGCATGGTTTCGATATTCTAAAGGAGCCATGCATCCTAGTCTTTTTTGAAATCTTTTTTCATTGTAAAATTTAATATATTCAACTATTTTGCCTCTTAATTCTTCAAGTGTTTTAAACTTTTTTCCATAATACATTTCAGTTTTTAAAGTACCAAAAAATCCTTCCATAGGCCCATTATCTATACATTTACCGACTCTAGACATACTTTGAGTCATTCCAGCTTCATCAATTTTACTTTTAAAGGCATTTCCTGTATATTGAAACCCTCTATCACTGTGAAATATTGGTTTTGCATCAGGATATTTTTTTATTGCTTTATCAAACATGCTAAATATAAGATGATTATTGTTCTTAAAGGAAAGTTTATATTCAATAATACTATTATCATAAAGATCCATAATTGAACTTAAATAAAGCTTTCTTGTGTCTCCAAGAACTGAGACTTCAGTTACATCTGTAAGCCATTTCTCATTAGGAGCCTTAGCGGTAAAATCTCTTGATAAAATATTTTCTTTTGTATATTCCGGTTTTATTTTCTTACGATTAACCTTCTTTCTTCTAATTCTGGCTGTAATACCTAAAATATTCATAAGTCTATGGATATATCCTTCTGAAAATGATTTATGATTTAGTTTGTTAATGAACATGGTCATCCTTCTATACCCTAAAATTCCGTCAAAAGTTGAATGATATTCATTGATTAGTGAACATAGCAATTCATCTTGCTTTTCTTTTTCAGGTTTAACCCTATTTTTATGTTTGTAGTATCCGCTTCTTGAAACATCTAGAATTTCACATAACTTGGCTACTGAACAGCCTTTATCTTTAAAAAAGTCTACTGTTTTGTATTCTGCTTCCTGTCTTACTTTCGAGAGCGAAGTTTCTTTTCGAATTCCTCTTTTTTTAAGAACTTCAAGTTCAAATTCTCTTCTTTTTCTTAATGATTTTTCTTTTTCAAGCTCTAGCTTTAACTTCTCTATTTCTGTTAAATTGCTTTCATCAATTTCAGACTTTGCCTTTGGTCCACGTTTTTGATACTTTAGTGCTTCTGATCCCTTGTCTATATATGCCCTTGTCCATTTGTATACGAGTGCATAAGTAATTGAATACTTATCAGCTGCATCTTTGTAGCTCATATCATTTTCAATAACCCATTTTACTATTTCTAATCTCTCTTCAAATGTAGTTTTTCTAGACTTCATGGTATAGACATCTCCTTTAGGATCATAATCCTTTATTTCTATACCATTATACCATTTATTAACCCAGTTACCGATAACTCCTACGGAAATATTATATTTAGCAGCTAAGTTTGCCATTGAGTATTTGCATAAAGTATATTCCTCTATTACTGACAACTTAAACTCTTTACCATACGAATTATTTTTATTTGAGGTTTCAAATGCACTAGATCCATGTTCTTTATATCTTAGATACCATCTACGGACTACTGACTTTTCGGTTCCAATCATTTCAGCAATATCACTAAAACTACCATGACCTTTCTCATAATCTTCACACGCTTTAATTTTTACTTCTTTACTATACTTCGGTTTTCTTCCCATAAAAAAATACCTCCAAGTAGATAATCTAATTTTAATTAATTAAACTGTCTACTTTGGAAGTATCATATCAGTTTTGGTGGGGCGCTAAGCAATTAAAATTACTACAAAACTTAAATTGTGAAATAAATCTAATCAAGAAAGGAGCTAGATGATGTCAAAAAATATTTTAGAAGTAATAAAATTAAAGAAAGAATTCACATTAGATAAAGGTCGAAAGATCAAAGTTGTAAAAGGAATAAACTTTAATGTAAGGCAAGAAGAGATGTTTGGATTTTTAGGAGCAAATGGTGCAGGTAAAAGTACTACTATCAGTATGCTTACGACACAGAAGAGATCTACCTCTGGTGAGATTTTAATCGCTGGGGAATCTCTTGTAAAAAAACCTGCTAAGGCTCGTAGAAAGATCGGTGTAGTAGCGGTTAAAGATTGCAATAGCAATTATGTATAATCCTGGTATTTTATTCTTAGATGAACCAACTATTTTTTAAATATGAAAGCTCGGTTTTTCCTATAATAAGTTTCGGGACATTTGATTCTATAATTTAATTAGCTCTGATTTTTTAACTATAAGATGGACTAATTATTTGTATATAAGTCGAAGAAGTTACTTGAATATTTTGTATACTTAAGTCGTTTTGTTGGATATATTGTAAAGATATGGTATCCTGATATTAGTGGTATATAACTTGAAATAAAATGATAAATTTAAGCTGATATAAAAAAATAGTATTGGCATTATATATAAGGGGGTTATAATTAAAATCAAATACAATAAAATTTATTACGCTGATAGTTAATCTATAGTAAATAGAAAAAGGTGCAGATTTATAACGTCAGAATAATTATTTAAAATTGAATTATCTAATTTTAAAATTATATTTAATAAATTTTTATAATTGTTTTTATTGTAAGATTTTTAAGTATGTTTCTAAAATTGATGTACATTTGTAAGAACACCTATATGATCACAGGAAATCGGATTTACTGAGTACATAAAATTAATTTTAATGGTTAACTATCAAAGAAATTATAAGTTAGAAAAGAAAAAAATGCAAATGTAAATTAAAAAATCTAGCAAAACGTAATGATTCTATAATAATAGAGACTTATGCGCTTTGACTGATATCCAGGGAGGAATATTATTAAATTAATTAATTGAATAGAATATCAGAAAAGGCGAATATGAATCGTATAGTTATATTAAAAGATGAAATCATAGTTTAATTTAAATGGCATCAATAAAGCTAATGTTCATATAAACTTATGACAAACTAAGGGGGAATTGGTTTGGATAACTGGTTAGAACCACATATAAAAGATGAATTAAAAGAATATTATATTAGATTTGACTACTTAATAAAAAGTTCAGATAAAGAAAAGATACAGAAGATGGAAGAATTTAAAGAAGCATTAAATAAATATTTTATTGAAAAACATGTAGGTAGGGATTTATTAATAGATAGTACAAAAGATATTACCATAGGGAATATAATACCTGAGTTTAGAAAAACTGTAAATGAAATATTTGATTCAATATGGAATAACTCTAATAAAGATAATAATATAAAGGGACTTTTAGGAGAGACCATTGCCACATGGTTATGTGAAACTTTTGATGCTAGTCCTATTTATTTTTTGCCTTTAAAAAGAGGTAATTCATCAGAACAAGGGCCTGATAGATGGGAATTAAGAAATGAATCTGGAGATAAAGTAATATTAAGGATCTGGAGCTCAAAATGTACTACAGATAGACCATCCTCAAGAGCTGATGAGGTCAGAAATAATGATTTTTCAAACATAGAAGTGCATGGTATATTGCAACAACTATCAGATATAGCTGAACATAATAAATATTCTTTTATAGATAAAGAAAGAATAAAAGAAATAAAACTCTCAACAGTTAAAAAAGATTCTCTTTTATCATTTGGTGTAGTAATGACATTTGATTTAGATATATATAATAAAATGTATAAAGATAATTCAGGTAGACCACTAAATTTATTTACTGCTCAGCCATATGCAGAAAATGCTGAAAAAATTGTAAGATTTGTACCAGTTAGTGATTTAGATAACTACATAAAGCAGTTTGAAATAAGTACTAACAACATACTAGGGAGAGAGTAAAATGAGGGATTTAATTACAATTGATAATATATGCAAAAGCTTACATAAATATCAAGGTAGAATAGAGTTAATTAATAAAATTAATAATATTCATTTTTTACTTCTCAAATATTATCTTCAAGTGGAAGATAAAGAAGCTTTCACTATAGATGAAGATGAAATAAAGAAGCTAAAAGAAATAGGGCTGTTTTTATTTGATTTAGCTACTGATGAAATGTTTGAAAAAGCTATAGATTCTCAAACAAAACGGGATTTATTTGATATTAGCTTAAATTTATTTGAACAATTGTGTAAAATTTATAAATTGAGATTTGAAGAATTTAAGAACGGATATTTAGAATTGCTACTAATAGCCATAAGTTGTGCAGCATTAGGAGATAATCCTTCTAAAGCATATGTGATCTTTCGTAAATATCATCTTAATATTGAAGATCTTTATGGTGAAGAAATATACTTTTATGCAATATTAGCTTTTCTTTCTAAAAATTATGGAGTCTTAAGCATTGATGAAAAGGAAATTGCCAGAAGAATGATAGTTAATACAAAGAATATTAAATATCATATTTTAAATAATATTATCAAAGAGATATATAGAACTATTATATATCTCAATACAGGCGAAGAAAAAATTATCGAAGATATAAAACTTAATTTAGAAAAAACATATGAGTTGGCCTTAACAAATAACTACTATAGAGAAATATGGATCATCAAAAAAATTCAAGAGTGCATACATATGACAATAAATAAATCATTATGGTATGTTTTGGGAGAGCATCTACGAGAGGATTCAATAAAGTCATTAATCGGAAGCAAACGTAAACCAACTTATGAGTTATGGTCTCATCAAATTGAAATCATTAACAACAATCTATTAGATATTAATACAAATAATATTGTAAATATACCTACAAGCTCAGGAAAGAGTTTAATTGCTCAGATATGCATTCTAAAAGTATTGCAAGAATATAAAGATAATACTTGTATATATGTTGTACCAACAAATGCGCTATTAAGTCAGGTTAAGCAAGATTTAAGTTCAATGTTTAAAAGATTAAATATTGATGTAGATGCTTTAGTGTCAGGATATGATGTCTTAAGTCCTGATATTGAAAAAAATAAGATTGAAGATTCTAAGGTATTGATTATAACACAAGAAAAGCTCGATTCCCTAATAAGAAAAGAAGACGATTATATTAAAAGATGTAAACTTTTTGTATTTGACGAATTCCATAACATTTCATCAGGATCTAGAGGACTATTATTAGAATTTGTAGTAGCAAAAATAAAGTTGATGAATTTAGGAAATGAGCCTAAGATGTTATTTCTATCAGCAGTACTACCTAATGTATTGAAGTTTAAGGAATGGATAGGAACAGATATCACAAGAGAATATTCTAATACTGACTGCAGACCAACGAAACAAATAAAGATAATTGGTCATTATTTAAATAATTATGAAAGCCCCAAACGAGGACATTATGATGAATTAATAGAAAGTGGAATAAGAATATTTTATCCAAATAATAGGCATGGAAATATAAAATTTCCTAGCATAACAAGACATGTAACATGCAAAAGCAAATTATATAAAAATCTGAATTTTTGTGCTGATTTAGCAGAGAAGTTTTCTAATATTGGCAATGTTCTGGTATATATACCAAATACTAGTTGGTTCAAATCGTTTTGTTTAAATATGTTTGAAAGAAAGATATTATTGTCTGGTTATGAAAAAGAAAAGTTGAATGATATCGCTAACTATGTAGCCCTAACAATAGGATATGATCATTATTTAGTTGAATCTATAAGATTGGGTTTTGCTTTTCATCATAAAAGACTACCTAATAATGTGAAAAGAATTATAGAAATAGCATTTAAAGATGGTATTATAAAAGTGCTTGCAGCTACATCTACTTTAGCGCAAGGATTAAATTTTCCAATATCAGCTATCATATTAGGGAGTTTATATGCAGGAAGTAATGAAATGAACTTAGAAGAGATAGAGAATTTAGTTGGTAGAGCGGGTAGGGCTATGAGAGAAACTGAAGGGTATGTAGTATTACCAATTAAATTAAATCCTGTATATGATGTTAAAAGTCATGAAAAACGTATTTTTCGTATGAGAGATAATTACTTGTATAAAGATTTAAGTTCTATTATTATAGATAGTTCAGTGAAAAAATTGTTAGAAGTGTTGGAAAAGGAAGAGAGCGAATTAGATGAAAGTGAAAAGGAAATTATTAGGATATATAACTCCGTTATTTTTGATTTAACTGAAAATAACTTACTTCAAACTGATGAGGACTATTTAAAGATAATAGAATCACTATTTTATAGTGTAGATGCTAGACATGAAGAAAAAGAAAAGTTAATATTCCATACAAAAGAAATGGTTGTTAATATAAGGAATAAGATTGATTTAGTCGATAATATTACTATTAAGAAAATATTGAAAAACTCAGGATTGAGTATTGACACTGCTATTGGTATATATTATGCGGTTATTAATAATTTAGATGAAGAATTAGATTATGTATTTGAAAATAGAAAACTGAATCCTAAATTTATTCAATTAATTAATGAAATAATAGAATTGCCAGAATTCAAAACTAATTATAATGGAGAATTTATATATAATTGTTTAAATAGTTGGATTTTTATGGACAATTATGCAACAATATGTAATAAGTTTTTCAATGGAAATTTCGATAAATGTGTAGACTTCATAGACCAAGAAATTATTTATAAAGGGGCTTGGTATTTTAGTTTAGTTTATCAGTTATATGATGCTTTATTTGTAGAAAACCTAGAAACTATAACTAAATGGAATAGCTTTAGAATATTTGATGATTTTTGCAACATCCCAGCTTATTGTAAGTTTGGAGTAGAAGATAAGGGGATGGTTGAAATAATGGAGAGTGGTCTTTATGAAAGAGAACTTTTAATAAAGGCTGTGAAAACTTTCAGTCTGCATAGCAAAATGGATATAGTTATTCCTGAATATTTTTATGAATGGACAAAATATGCAAATCTTGTTAACATAGAAAATTTAGGTATATTAATAAGTTCTCACGAATTGGAGCAGTGGAAGATATTTAAGAATTTATTCTTACAAGATGTTAATGAATATACCCAGATATTGTCAATCAGTATTAAAGGATATGGACTATATGAGACAATAAAGTTAATAGAAGGTGATCCTTTATTAATTAAACATGAAAGAGACAATCTACATGATGAATTCGCTATAGGAATATTTACACTAGAAGATAAAAAGATAGGATACATAGATAGGGAGTATTCAAAGTATATTTACGAGATATTAGAAGCCAAAGGTAATGTTGTTTGGGTGTTTATAGAAAATGAATATGGCAGTAGCATGAGTTGTAAAGTAATTATTGTTTAAAAATGGGATTAGGAAAACTACTAGCAGTGATGAAAGAAAGAATAGAGGAATAAGAGTTGTGTCTCTTAAAGGACATAGGATAAAGCTACGGAAACATTAAGAAGTGGATTTAAACTGATATAAAATATTGAGAATTTTGCAGTGGTTTGAGTGATATAAAAATACCATCCCAGATCTACGGGGCTATATTGAAAATACTAAAGCCTTCTGTTACTATAAAACAGAGGGTTTTTAATTGTGATATCAAGTTAATGAGGAGATGTTATTATGAATGGTATTGTAGATTTAAACTCTGATATTGGTGAAAGCTTTGGCTCTTACAATTTAGGTATGGATGAAGAGGTAATTAAATATGTGACTTCTGTTAATATTGCCTGCGGATGGCATGCAGGTGATCCATTGATTATGGAACACACTGTAAGGGAGGCCATAAATAATAATGTAGCCATAGGAGCACATCCGGGTTATCCTGATTTAATGGGGTTTGGCAGGAGAAATATGGATATTAGTCCAAAGGAAGCCAGAGCTTATATGATTTATCAGTTAGGGGCATTAAGTGCTTTTGCTAGGGCAAATGGCGGTAAGATTCAACATATGAAGCTTCATGGGGCATTTTATAATACAGCATCCGTCAAGGAGGAAATAGCGGAGGCAATAATTAAGGGTATTCTAGATGTGGACAAGGATATTATACTTCTTGCTCTAAGTGGTAGTTATATAGCTAAACTTGCTGAAGAAAATGGCCTAAGGGTTGCTCAAGAAGTGTTTGCCGATAGGGGTTATAATGATGATGGTACCTTAGTTAATAGAAAATTACCCGGTGCTTTTATCCATGATAAGGAAGAGGCTTTTAGAAGAATAAAAGATATGGTTTTAGAAGGAAAGGTTACTACAATAAGCGGCAAGAAAATATCTATAGTTGCAGATTCCATATGTGTTCATGGTGATAATCCAATGGCTGTTGATTTTGTAAGATATATTAGAGAGAGTTTAATTAAAGATGGAATTCAAATTAAAAGTCTAAGTGAATTTATATAAAAGTTGGTGGAGCTTATGTATGAAAATGTAAGGTATATTATTGCAGGGGACAGGGCTATAATAGTCGAATTTGGGAACAGTATCAGCCCAGAGATTAATGCTAAGGTTCGTAGTATGGTTAAGGCTATTGATGAGTCAAATATAATAGGAATTATTGATATAGTTCCTACCTATAGATCAATACAGATAATATATGATCCTATGGTGATAGATTATAAGGATTTTATCGATAGCTTAAAGGAAATAGACAAGTCTTTAAGTAATATTGATTCGGAAGAAGCTAGAATTGTTGAAATTCCTACTGTTTATGGTGGAGAATATGGTCCAGATATTGAATTCGTAGCAAATCATAATAATCTTACTGTAGAGGAAGTTATTAAAATACACAGTTCTATAGATTATCTTGTATATATGCTGGGATTCACCCCTGGATTTGGATATCTAGGGGGGATGGATGAAAGAATAGAGACCCCAAGGCTTCAGGTTCCAAGGACTAAAATACCTGCTGGCTCCACTGGCATAGCAGGTAAGCAAACGGGAATTTATCCTATAGATAGTCCTGGAGGATGGCAGCTTATAGGACGTACCCCTATAAAACTCTATGATCCATTAGAAAGTCCTCCTGTATTATTAAATGCGGGAGATTATTTAAGATTTGTCCCTATTGGAGAAGAAGAATATATAAGGATACAAGATTTGATTAAAAGAAATCAGTACAAGGTGAATATTATCGTTAAAGAAGGTAGTAATCATGGAAAAAATTAAGATTATAAAACCCGGACTTTTCACTACAATTCAGGATAAAGGAAGATGGGGGTACGAAAGATTTGGCATACCTGTAGCTGGAGTTATGGATGATTTTGCTGCTAGAGCTGCTAATATCTTGGTGGGAAATCATCAGTATTCGGAAATTCTAGAAATCACTTTCTCAGGACCGGAGATTATTTTTTATTGTAATGAAATAATTAGTATTACTGGTGCAGATATGAATCCAAAGATTAATGGAGAAAGTGTACCTATGTGGACTAGTCTTTTAATTAAGGCTGGAGATATTCTTAGTTTTTCTGGATTAGTCAGTGGTGTAAGAACTTATATTGCTTTTAGTAGAGGAATTGATGTTCCAGATATAATGGGGAGTAAATCTACTTTTACTAGAGGTGGATTAGGAGGATATAAAGGAAGAAAGCTAGTTAGTGGAGATGAGATAAAACTAGGCTCTAGAGATTTACATAATTCAGGAAGTTATCTACCTCAAAAATTTCTTCCTATATATAAAAAAGAAGAAACCATTAGAGTGATTATGGGGCCACAGGATAATTATTTCACTGATGATGCTATAGGAACTTTCCTTAATTCAAAATATACTATTACTTCTGAAGCTGATAGGATGGGTTATAGATTAGATGGACCTAAGATCATTCATAAAAAGGATGCGGATATTATTTCTGATGGCATAGTCTTCGGCTCTATTCAGGTCCCAGGTCATGGATCTCCAATAATTATGATGGCTGATAGAGCTACTACTGGAGGATATACTAAGATAGCAACAGTAATAACTCCAGACCTATCAAAACTGGGTCAGATGGGAACAGGGAATTTAATTAGATTTAAAAAAGTATCTCTTGAAGAAGCTCATCAGATCTATAAAGAATATGAAAATACATTTAATAAAATCAAAGATATAATAGATAGTAATAGATTTGAATTTAATAAGATAAGAAAATTTAACCTAAAAATAGATAGAAAAAGTTATAATATTAGTATTAGGGAGATAAAATGAAAGGCGGGAGATATTTTGAAAGTGCTAGTTACAGGATTTGAACCATTTGGAGGAGAAACAATAAATCCAGCTCTTGAAGGAGTTAAGATGCTAAAAGATAAGATATTAGGTGCTGAAATAGTTAAATTAGAACTACCTACTGTATTTATGAAATCTAAAGAAATATTAGAAATGGCGTTGGAAGAAGATAGACCAGATATAGTTATTTGCGTTGGTCAAGCAGGTGGAAGAGATAAGATAAGTGTTGAGAGGGTAGCTATAAATATTGATGATGCTGGTATACCAGATAATGAAGGAAATCAGCCTATAGATAAACCTATATTTGAAGGTAGTGATGCAGCTTATTTTTCAACATTACCAATAAAGGAAATAGTGAATAAACTAAAAGAAAATAAAATCCCAGCAGAAATATCTAATTCAGCAGGTACTTATGTATGTAATCATATTATGTATAGCTTACTCTATAATATAGACAAGAAATACAAAAATATAAAAGGTGGATTCATTCATATACCATATATACCAGAACAGGTTATAGATAAGAGGATGGCACCTAGTATGTCATTGGATTATATTGTAAAGGCACTTACTATTGCAATTGAAGTTAGTATTGGAAATTAAAGAAAACAGGAGAGGTCCCCTTAGAGAATAGGAGTTTCTCCTGTTTTTTGATTGATAAAAATTATTTGAGAATTTATTAAATCCCTACAATATATTTTAATAGTTGACAAACATTGCAGTGCTGGTGTACTATGAAGATAGTACACTGATACATAAAGAAAATAAAAAATATATAAAGAATTAGGAAGTTTTAATCTATAATTAACGTTATATTAATATAGGCGTGATATTGTAAAATTAAATGATGATTTAAAAATATCTCGAAAAATGACTTAAAACATCTAAATAGGGGGATTAATTATGGATAAGGTTTTAATATTTACTGCTGCTACAGGTGGCGGTCATAATGAAGCTGCATCATCTTTAGAGGGAGAATTTACAAAGAGAGGTTATAAAGTAAAAAAAGTAGATATATTAAAGGAGATAAATAAAGTATCAGAGACTATTTTTATGGATTTTTATAAAATTCTTATTAATAAATTTCCTAATTTTTACGGTAGTATTTATGAAATTAGTAATAATGAAATTATCAATAAGTTTGTCACAAAATCTTTTACTAAAATAGCGGCACAAAAAATCTATCATACTATCTTGCAAGAGGATCCAGATTTAATTATAGGAACTCATGCTTTTGTAGTAAGTGTTATAGGACATTTGAAAGACAATAAAATGATTAATATTCCTTTTATTTCTGTGGTTACAGATTATGAAGCACACTATATTTATATAAATTCAAATGTAGATGCCTACATTACTGGAAGTGCCTATACAAATAAAACTTTAGAAAGAAGGGGGATGTCGAGAGATAAAATTTATTCTTATGGCATACCTATTAAAAGGGAATTCTTTAAAGACTCTAGGAATGAGCAAATTAAAAAAGAAAACTTTCAAGTTTTATTAATGGCAGGCAGTTTGGGACTAAAAAATATGAAAACAGTATTACAAAATATCGTATCTTTAGAAAGAAATTTTCATATTGTAGTGGTTTGTGGAAATAATAATCAATTAAGAAACTCAATAGAAAATCATTATCTTGATTTAATTAATGCTGGAAGGATTGAGTTATATGGATTTACAAATGAAATTCCTTACTTAATGGAAACTTCTGATGTTATTATAACTAAACCTGGAGGGCTAACAATATCTGAAGCCATAGCAAAAAGACTTCCTATAATATCACCATATTATATACCAGGGCAGGAAAAAGAAAATTTAAACTTCTTAGTAAAAGAAGGCTTGGCAATCTATGTAGAAGAAAATAATATAAAGGCAACTATAGAAACTGTTATGGATAATCCTGAGATTTTAGAAGCTATGAGAAAAAGAATGGAAAAGCTATCTCAACAATTTTCCCTAGATAAGGTTTTTAAACTAGGAGAAAAGCTGATACAAGACTACAACTATAGATTAGGTACTGTCTATGGAGGGTAATATAGATATATTAATCTTGACGTCAAAGTTTGGACTAGGTCACATAAGTGTAGCCAAAGGAATTAAAGAACATATATTAGATATGGATTCTTCCATAAACATAGAAATTGTAGATGTTTTTCAAATTTTGATGCCTAAGCTATCTAAGAATATGTATAAATTTTATATAGATTTAGTAAAGAAAAGTCCTGAGATATATAATCGTTTTTACTATAAAAAAAGTCAAAATGAACATTTATATACAGATAAATTTTTTTATAAGTATAATTTAAATAGATTAAAAAAATATTTATTAGATGTTAAGCCTAAAATGATAATTTCAACTTTTCCTACGGCCTCACACTATATTTCAAATTTGAAAGAAAAAGATTTTTTTTCTATGCCATTAATTACATGTATTACAGATGTAGTTCATGGATGGGAATGGATTGCACCTAACTGTTCTAAATATTTTGTAGCTACAGAATATGTGAAAAATAAGATGATAGAAAAGGGTATTGAGAAGCAAAAGATAATTGTAACGGGTATACCCCTTAGAAAAGAGTTTTTAATAAAGGAAAAAGGTATACCATCATTAAACCTACCAAAGGATCATTTAATTATTATGGTCATGGGTGGAGGGGTGGGGCTATTACCAGAAGATGAAGAATTTTATCGTAGATTCAATGAACTTGGTAAAGTAACTACTATAGTATTAACGGGGAAAAATAGAGAATTATTAGCAAAACTATTAGAGATGAACATGGAAAGAGTTATACCTATTGGCTATACTGATGAAATAGCTTCTTTAATGGCTCAATCAGATATATTAGTAACTAAACCTGGTGGAATCACTGTGTTTGAGGCTATTGCTTCAGAACTTCCACTAGTTGTTTACAATCCTAAGTTAGGGCAGGAGCTAGAGAATGCTAAATTTATAGTTAAAAAATCTATTGGTATTATTGCTTTAGATATGGATAGCTTATATTCTATTATAAAAGATTTAGCTGATAATACAGGAGAAATTGGTATATATAAGAAAAATATAGGTGCTTTAAAACAAAAGATAAATATGAGAGTTTTAGGAGAAGAGGCTATAAAATTACTTCATAAATAGCTATATCTTTAAAGTAAAGAAGGTGATTCAAATAAATCTTTTCATTGCAGTAAAAGCTTTAGGGCTTGGATTCACTGCCTATAATATTTTACCTAATATATATTTTAGAAACAAATGCAGATATATAATTAAAAAAATTGATAATGAGGATAGTATTTTTTTAACCTTTGATGATGGTCCAGATCCTAGATATACATTAAGGATACTAAAAATTTTGGAAAGATACGAAATAAAAGCAACATTTTTTGTAGTGGCTAATAAGGCTAAGAAACATCCAGATATAATTAATAAGATGATTGAAGATGGACATGGATTAGGCCTACATTCTTATAGTCATAGGAGCTTTTGGCTATCTCTTTTCTGGAAAACTAAAAGGGATTTTGAAAAATCCATGGAAATTTTTAATGATCTTAATTATTCATTAGAGTACTTTAGACCACCTTGGGGTACGTTCAATCTATTTACTTCATATTTTTCAAGAAAGAATAAACTAGAGACAATACTATGGAGTCTAAATGCCCAAGATTGGAGTAAGAAAACTACTGTGGAACATATAATTAATAAAATTGTCGATAATACAAAGTCAGGAGATATAATAGTATTACATGATAGCAATGGGGCAGAGAATGCACCTGAAAATACTATTAAGGCTTTAGAAATAATTATTCCCAAATTAATAGAAAAAGGATTTAAATTTAAAACAATAGATGAGAGTAAGAGGGGTAATAAGTATGAGAAAATTGTTTCTAAAGATAGTTGAATTAATAGATAAGAAAATAGTAAGACATAGTAATTGGCTATATATTCCACATGCTAAAGAACAAGTACTATATGTTGCTCCTCATATCTATAGAGGTAAGGAAAAAGGTCTTCCTGATGGAACTATTATTAAAAGAGGAGATTTTCTAGCTGAAATTCATATAGATAATCAAAAAATAAGGAATATGGATCTAAGTTTTAAAGATATAGTTACAATCTTTAAAGATGAGCTAGACTCTTTGGCCTATGCTGTCGGAAAAGATAGTAAATTTATAGATATAAAGGCTTTTCATGGAAAAACTTTACTTTATCCTTTATTGAAAAGGGAAGGATTTATGATTATAGATATAAATTCTATATTGAATTCATTTTTTGTAGAATTATGGGAACGGATATTAGAGACAGTATATAGCAGAAAATATAGCAACAAGAGGAGGAAGAAAAGAAAAATGAAGGAATTCTGGATAACAAATGATCAATTAGTAGATAGAATGAGAAGCAGGACTAATTTATGAAAAAAGCAATAAATTATGTAATTTTAATATTACTTATAGGAACTACATTATGGATATTAATTGATAGCAATGATTTATCAGATTTACCATCCATAATTAAAAATACAAATAAAATATTTCTAATTATATCTTTTTTATCATTATTATTATTTTGGATTTGTGATGGTTATATAATTTATAAAATGAAAAAAATATTAAGTGTAGATACTAATTTTATATCTTCAATGAAACTTAGTATGATTGGACAATATTATAGTTCTATTACACCCTTTGCTACTGGAGGACAGCCTGCACAGATATATTCTCTAGTGAATGATGGAATCCCCCTAGGGGTAGCTACTTCTTTACTGATAAATAAATTTTTAATTTACCAATTGGTAGTTACATTTTATGCTATAATCATGTTTGTTTTTAAATTTAAATTTTTATATGATAAATCAAGAGTCGCATTGTCATTTATAATATTAGGATGCTTTATAAACTTTCTTGGAATTGTAATAGTAATAGGACTTTTTTTAAATGAAAAACTTATTAAAAATCTTTTAATTAAATTGTTTAAAGTCGGACATAAATTAAAATTAGTAAGTGATATAGATAAGGCAATTGAAAAGTTGAATAATAGCTTAGCAGATTATATGGACAGTATAAAAATTATTAAACAAAATAAAATAACTACTATATATTTAATCTTAATTACTACTTTACAATTAACATTTTATTTTTCCATTACCTATTTCGTATATTTAGCAATAGGTCTGAAAAGGATTTCTTATTTGGATATTATTGCTATTCAATCACTTCATTATATGGCAATTTCTTTTATGCCAACTCCAGGTACAGCAGGTGCTTCAGAAGGTGGATTCTATATTCTGTTTAAGACATTATTTCCTAATAAAATTTTATCATATGCAACTCTATTATGGCGTATAATAGATTATTATCTTAGACTTTTAATAAGTGGAGCAGTTACATTAATAGATTACATTTACCAAAAAAGGAAAAAACTGAAACCAAGTAATTAATTAGAGATTTTTCGGAGTATCCATTCACTTTATCTATTTGTGAAGTGCATGAGAATATAGATAAATAAGGTGTCCCTTTATATATAGAAAGAGGGACACCTTATTTATTTGAATAGTGGGACAAATATTGGACATCGCTATATGACTATGTCCCGCTATTGACGATAGTATTTTATAATGATATAATTATAATCAATCATGTGGAACATGTTTCATACAATTATATAAAGAATATGAGGTTGAAAGATTATGCCAAATATTAGAGAAATCGCCAAAAGGGCGGGAGTAGGAATAGCCACAGTATCGAGATACATAAATAATACAGGATATGTAAGTGAAGAGGTAAAGTTGAAGATTCAAAAGGAAATCGATGAATCTGGATATACACCTAATGCATTGGCAAGAGCAATCTTTACCAAAAACTCTAAAACATTAGGTTTAATGATTCCTAATATTACAAATCCATTTTTTAATCAAATGGCTACTGTAATAGAAGAACATGCTAATAGATTTGGATATACATTGTTTTTATGTAATACGGAAGACAATGAGGAAAAAGAAAAGGAATATTTAGAGGTACTAAAAAGTCATAGAGTAGCAGGTATTATAGCTTCTAGGAGTATGTGCAAGGATGAATATCTGAATATTCAGATTCCAGTTATTTCTTTTGAAAATCATATATCACCGTCTATTCTCACTATATCTTCTGATAACTATAAAGGAGGTAAAATGGCTTTTAATCATTTATATGAAAGAGGATGCAGAAGTATCTTGCATATAAAGGGGCCTAAGACCTTTGATGCTACTGAAATGAGATATCAGGGATTCATAGATGGTGCAAAGGAAAAAAATCTTGAAGTCCATGTTATAGGATTTGAAAGTGACTTTCAAGTTAAAATGCTTGAAGAAAATTTAAATAACATTATAAATATTGAAAAGTATGATGGAATATTTGTTTTTAATGACATTGCTGCAGCTACAGTGATGAAGTATTTAAAGGAAAAAGGTATAAGAATTCCAGATGATATACAAATAATTGGATTTGATAATAGCTTTATATGTGAGTTAGTGCATCCTTCCTTGACGACTATAGAGCAACCTATTAAGGATTTAGGTGCATTGGCAGTAGAATTTCTAATTGATTTAATTAATGGTGAAGACATAGTCATTAAAAATTATTTAGTAGAAACAAAATTAATCCAAAGAGAATCAACTTTTTTATCATCAGAAGTAATGTCTCAATCATTGGTAGACTAGTTAATGTGGTAAATCATTCAGAATAATGCTGAATTTTACAAATAAATATTATTAGGAGGAAAATTTAATGAAGAGATACTCAAGAAGAATATTAGCATTTATCTCACTATTAATGATTTTATCATTAGTAGCAGCATGTAGTCCAAAAGGAAATAATCAATCAGCTAGTGATGGAGAAGATGTATTTGAAATAGTAATGGTAGCAAAACATGAAGGTATTCCATGGTTTGATGATATGAGAAAGGGAGTAGAAGAGTTTAATAATGAATATAAAGGAAAAGTAAAAGCTTGGCAGATTGCTCCTGAAGGTGGAGACCCTGCTAAACAAGTACAAATGGTTGAAGACTTAATAGCACAAGGTGTAGATGCTATAGCTGTTGTTCCAAATGATCCAGATGCTATGAGACCAGTTTTAGAAAGAGCTAAAGAAAAAGGAATAATAATCATTAGTCATGAAGCTGCTGGTTTAGCAGATGTAATAGATTATGATGTTGAAGCTTTTGACAATAAATCCTTCGGAGTACTTATGTTTGATGAGTTGGCAAAGGCTATGGGTGGTAAAGGTAAATTTGCTGCCATGGTTGGTGGATTAACCATGGAAACTCATATGGAGTGGTATAATGCTGGAATGGAACATATTAAAGCCAATTATCCTGAGATGACACCTATATCTGAGCAACCATATGAAGATAAGAATGATGATAAAATTGCTAGAGATAAAGCTCTTGAAATATTAAATGCACATCCTGATTTACAAGGATTTGTAGGAACTTCAGTTTCAGCAGGAAGCAATATGGCTTCTGTTCTAAAGGAAAGAAACAATACTGATGTTAAAGTTGTTAGTTTAGGTATTCCTTCTGTATCAGGTCCTTATCTTGAGGATGGTTTTATGGCACATGCTCAAACTTGGAGACCAGCAGATGCTGGTTATGCAAGTGTGAATCTTGCGTACAAAATTCTTGCTGGAGAAGAAATTAAAGATGGAATAGATTTAGGTAGACCTGGATATGAAAGTATTAAAATCACAGATAAAGTTGTATATGGTAATGCTCCTTTGGAATTAAAAAAAGGAACATTTGAACCTGGAAAATATCCATTCTAATTTGTGCAACATAAAGACAAAGGAATAAAAACTTTTCCTTTGTCTTTATTATCATAAGATGGGAGAGAATTTAATGGGAAACATATTATCAGCAAAGAATATTTCCAAGAGTTTTGATGGAGTTCATGCTCTTAAAAACATTAATGTAGAAATTGAAAAGGGCAATATTAAATGCCTTGCAGGTGAAAATGGTTGTGGTAAGTCAACCCTTGTTAAGATCCTGTCTGGTGTCTATACACCTGATAAAGGGTCAATAAATATTGAAGATAGAAGTTATAGTTGTCTAACTCCAATAACTGCAATAGAAGAAGGCATTCAGGTTATTTACCAAGATTTATCTTTATTTTTGCATATGAGTGTTGCCGAAAATATTGCTATGAATAAAATGATTTACAGCAAAAGTAAATTTATAAATTGGAAAGAAATATATAGAATTGCTGGAGAACAATTAGATAAAATAGGTGCGTTTTTAGATTTAAATGCCCCAATTAGAAATTTATCTATAGCTAATAGACAATTAGTAGCAATTTGTAGGGCTTTAAGTTTAGATGCAAAGGTTTTATTCATGGATGAACCAACTACTGCCTTGACAAAAAAAGAAGTAGATAGATTATTATCTATTGTTTTAGGATTAAAACAAAAGGGTATTTCTGTTGTTTTTATAAGTCATAAATTAAATGAGATTTTTGAAGTATCAGATAGTATAACTGTTATTAGAGATGGTGAAAAGGTAGGAGATTTTACTGCTAATGAGCTTAATCCTAAAAGCTTATCTTATTATATGACTGGAAGAGAGATTGGGTATTCCAGATATAAAAAGACATATTCAAAAGATGATAAAATTTTAGAGGTAAAAAGCCTTACTAAAAAAGGTATGTTTGAAGATATTAATTTTACCCTTAAAAAGGGAGATATTTTGGGGATTACAGGTTTGTTAGGTTCTGGTAGGACGGAAATTGCACTATCATTATTTGGATTAAATCCTTTTGATAGTGGTGAGATTATAATTGACAATAAATCTGTGAATATAGACTCTCCAACTACAGCTATGGAATATGGTATAGCTCTTTTACCTGAGGATAGATTAACTCAGGGTTTATTTCTTGAAAGTAGTGCTAAGTTTAATATAGGTGCTACCATACTGAATCAGCTTAAAAATAATTTTGGAGTAATAGATAAGAATAAGCAAGAAAGAATCTCTACAGAAGTTGTAAATAATATGAATGTAAATAATAAGGATATAGAATTACATGTAAAGAAATTGTCTGGAGGAAATCAACAGAAAATTGTTCTTGGAAAATGGATGGTTACTGATCCTAAGGTATTCATATTAGATACACCTACTGTAGGAGTTGATATAGGTTCAAAATCTGAAATATATGATAAAATTCAAGAAAATGCAAATAAAGGCATGGGAATTATACTTATTTCAGATGAGATAGAAGAAATATTAGCAAACTGTAATAAAGTAATAATAATGCATGAAGGTAAGATTATTAAATATTTAGATGAAGATGATCTTGATAATGATAATGTTCAGGACAAGATTTTTGAAATTATTAACAATCCATTAGGGAGGCTAGAAGATGAATAAAAGGTTTAGAAAACTAAAACCAATGGAGAAATATTTAATAAGTATATTGGCAGTATATATATTAATTGTTAGTACCGTAAGTAAAAACTTTTTGTCTATGAATACGTTATTTGACCTGCTCAGGACATCTTCAGGAACATTAATATTAGCTGCTGGTGCTTTGGTAGTTTTAATATCTGGAGGAATTGATGTTTCTTTTACTGCCATTGCAGTAGTAAGTGGATATTCATCTATACGATTGATGCTTAGCCTGGGAATTGATAATATTTATTTTGCATTATTGTTCTCTGCTTTTATAGGATGTTGTCTAGGAATTATAAATGCTTTAATAATTCATTTTTTCAAATTATCTACATTTATTGTTACCTTAGGGACATCTAGTGTTTTCTATGGATTTATGACTACCTTTATAGGTACAAGCAGTATTTCTGTGGCTGATAAACCACAGTCTTTGTTTAATTTCGGGAAGGCTCGGTTATTTACAATTACCAATGGTTCTGGATCTTATGGAATTCCATTATTCTTTGTAATAGCTGTAGTTATTCTTGCTGTTACTTGGTTTATTTTATATAGAACTATATTGGGACGTAGTATTTTTGCAATTGGAAATTCAGAGGAATCAGCTCTTAGAGCAGGAATAAATATACTTAAAACAAAATTATTTGTTTATACCTATATGGGATTACTATCAGGTATTATGGGTATAGTTTATTTCTCTGAAATAGATTTAATAAATCCTGTATCCTTAGTTGGAAGTGAATTGATGGTTATAGCTGCTGTAGTTATAGGTGGAATACGATTAACTGGTGGTGAAGGTACTATTTTAGGTGCAATTTTGGGAGTAGGAATTATTCAAATATTTAAATCTACTCTTGTATTTTTGGGATTATCAACTTCATGGAATGATTTATTCATTGGAATAATTCTTATAGCAAGTGTTTCTATTATATCTTATCAAGAACGAAAGAATAATAGAAAACAGTTAATATTTACTAAATGATTAAGTAAGAGGTGATTAATTTGAAACCGACACATGAAAAGTATCATAAGTTTAATGGTATCCTAAAAAATGATACAAATATGCTTGTTTTATTGGGAGTATTCACTACAGTAACTTTATTTCTTGGTATTACATTGAAGGGTAAGTTTTTTTCTATAAATAATTTTCAATCTATGGCTTTTCAAATCAGTGAATTTGGATTTTTAGCTATTGCTATGTCACTAGCTATGTTAACTGGAGGAATTGATCTTTCGATAGTAGCAAATGCAGGGCTTTCAGGTATAATAGCAGCTTTTGTACTATCAGGTAAATTTTTTAATATAGAAAGTGTTAGTAGTGGAGTTACTATATTAATTGCAGTTTTAGCTGCATTAGCATGCTCAACTTTATGTGGATTATTCAACGGAATATTAATATCAAAACTATCTATTCCACCAATATTAGCTACCCTTGGGACTATGATATTATATACAGGAATAGGTATGGCCCTAACTAATGGTGAAAGTGTTAGAGTTGGCATAAGAGAATTTTCGAAGCTTAGTTCAAAGACATTATTTGATATTCCATATATATTTATTTTACTGGTTATTACCTTTATTATAGTGTCATTTATATTATCTAAGACAAAGTTTGGAAGTGAAATATATATGGTGGGTCAAAACTCAGTAGCTTTAAGATTTTCAGGAGTTGATGCTGAAAAGGTGCTAATAAAAACCTATGCTATGATTGGATTTTTAGTAGGTATCTCGTCTTTAATTATAATTTCTAGAGTTAACTCTGCTAGAATGGGATTTGGAGATACTTATCAATTACAAACAATTTTAGTAGCTGTATTAGGAGGTATTGATCCAGATGGAGGTAAAGGGAAATTATTTGGCGTTGCCTTAGGAATAACAGTTTTACAATTTCTTCAGAGTGCATTTACAATATTTCAATTTACGCCATATTCCAAAAAGCTGATATGGGGGATATTGTTATTAGCTGTAATGATTACAAACTTTTTCATTGACAATGGAAAATCATTGAAATTATCAAGAAAAATAAAAGCTAATTAAATTGGAGGAATCTAATATGAAATTTAATTTAGTATACAAAACTATTTTAGAAGAATTGGATCAAGTATTTGAAAGAATTGACTACAAAGACATAGAACATCTTATGGATATGATAAATAAATCCGATAGAATATTTTTGATGGGAGTAGGAAGAGAAGGACTTGCGACTCGTGCCTTTGCCATGAGATTAATGCATTATGGAAAAGAAGTGCATTGGTGTTGGGATGATACAACTCCTGCTGTCAGAAAAGATGATCTTTTTATTTTCACGTCAGGGTCTGGAGAAATAGGGCATATCCATTATGTAGTAAATGAAATTAAAAAGGCTGGAGCCAATATAGCTCTTATAACAGGAGTTCCTGATAGGAAGACAGCAGAACTAGCAGATTTTGTTCTATGGGTACCTGCAAGTGTTTATAAAGGAAAAGATAATGTAGTACCGTCCATTCAACCCATGGGAAATTTATTTGAACAATCCTTGTTTATACTATTCGATATGATTATTATGAGTCTTGTAGATAATAGTGAGACTACTTTTGAGGAAATGTCAAATCGTCATAGAAATTTTGAATAATCATTTAAAATAGATATTGAGAGAAGGGATATAGATGTACTTTATTGGAGTTGATGTTGGAACTACATCGGTAAAAATACTTGCTATAGATGAATTAGGTAAAATTATAAAAACCGTTACCAAGGAATATCCTATTTACTTCCCTCAACCAATGTGGTCTGAACAAAATCCAGAGGACTGGTGGCAGCAGACTTTAAAGGGTTTAGATGAATTATTTAGGGGAATTAACAAGGCGGAAGTTAAGGGCATAGGATTAAGTGGTCAAATGCACGGGCTAGTTATCCTTGGTGAGGAAGATGAAGTCATTAGACCAGCCATACTTTGGAATGACCAAAGAACTGAAAAGGAATGTTATTATCTAAATAATATCGTTGGTAAAGCAAAGATTTCAGATTGGACTGGCAATATTGCATTAACAGGCTTTACTGCTCCTAAGATATTATGGGTAAGAGAAAATGAACCAGATAATTTTAATAGGATTAAAAAAATTATGCTGCCAAAGGATTATTTGGCATATAAAATCAGTGGTGAATGTGCAACTGATATGTCCGATGCATCAGGAACTCTATACTTAGATGTTAAAAATAGAAAATGGTCTAATGAGATGTTAAGTGTTTTAGGAATCTCAATAGAACAATTGCCTAGACTTTATGAGTCCTTTGAGGTTATTGGAAATATAAAGGAAGATTTAGCTGAAAGACTAGAATTACCAAAGGATGTAAAGATAGTAATTGGTGGTGGAGATCAGGCAGTTGCAGCCGTTGGTGGTGGAATAGTAGGAGAAAATGCATGCTCAGTATCTTTAGGAACATCTGGCGTGGTTTTCGCAAATTCGGAGGATTTTGTAGTAGATAATAATAACAGACTTCATTCATTCTGTAATGCAAATGGTAAATATCATGTCATGGGAGTTACCTTGGCAGCGGCAGCTTCTCTAAAGTGGTGGGTTGAAAATGTAAATGAATCTGATTTTGATAGTTTATTGGATGAAGCAAAGAATGTAAAAATAGATAATAATATTTTCTTCTTACCCTATTTAATAGGTGAAAGAACTCCTCATAATGATCCAAATGCTAGAGGTACCTTTATAGGGATGAATATGACAACTAAAAGAAAAGATATGACTAGAGCCATTCTAGAGGGTGTAGCATTTTCCCTTCGTGATACCTTTGAAATTATGAGGGATATGGGAATGAATATTGCTGAGATCACCATCAATGGCGGTGGAGGAAGGTCTGATTTGTGGTGCCAAATCATGGCAGATGTATTAAATGTAAAGGTTAACAAAGTAAATTCAGATGACGGCCCTGCATATGGAGCTGCAATTTTAGCTACTGTAGGATATGGATTATTTAAATCTGTAGATGAAGCTTGTAACACTTTTATAAAAATAACTGATACAATTCATCCAAGAGAAGACAGTGTATTGTTCTATGATGAAAAATATAATAAATTCAGGAAAATTTATCCTAATGTAAAGGATTTATTTAAAGAATTAGCTATATAAAACTAACAGAGCTCAAAAAAGAGCTCTGTTTTTAAACCTTATTAAATCCCTTAAAATTATATATTAAGTAAAAGCAAAGGATATGAATATGAATTTCTTTTATCTTTTAGTATATACTAAATATATCTAAAGATGAAAGGAAGGCATTTATGGAACAAAAATATATTGTAATAGCTGAAAATAAATTTTCTCAACCTATGGCAAGAGAAGATGCTATAAAAGCAGTAAAAGCATATGACCAAAAAGGTATAACTGGCTATATTGTATCTGAAGAAGAAGCCAGAAGAATTAAGGATCCTAGTAATTTTAATGAACCTAAATGGGAATAAAATTAAGTCATTACTCCAGAAAGCTTCTGGAGTTTTTTTATTGATTTACCCTAAACTGGACAATACTGGGATATTTGCTATAATTGTGGTATTAGTTAATCAAATTTATTTATAGGGAGATGTAGGATTTACAATAATTAAAATACGGAGGAAATAAAACTATGAGTAATTTACCAAATTGTCCTAAATGTAATTCCGAATACACTTATGAAGATAGAGATCTTTTTGTTTGTCCAGAGTGTGCTTATGAGTGGAATCAAGAATCAGAGGATGAAAATAATGAAAATCAAAAGATTGTAAAAGACGCAAATGGAAATATCTTAAATGATGGAGATACTATAACAGTAATCAAAGACCTTAAAGTAAAGGGAAGTTCATCAGTTGTAAAAATAGGTACTAAAGTCAAAAATATACGTTTAGTTGATGGAGATCATGATATTGATTGTAAAATTGATGGATTTGGAGCTATGAAGCTGAAATCTGAATTCGTTAAAAAACTATAGAATATATAAAACTATATAAGTATCTTAAGGATATCTTACGTTCCAGTCTGAATAAAAAAATCATCACTAACCTATAATAAAATATATGGGAGGTGGTGTGATGGAAGATAAAAATAAGCTTTCTCAAGTAACTTTAGCTAATATAGATAATGAAGAGTTAAAAGAAATACAAAACCTTGAACAAAAACTTGATGATAAATATTATATTCTTGCATTTAAGAAAACGGAAAATGAAACATTTTCTTAATTAGGAAATACCTTCTAGTATTATGCTACTAGAAGGTATTTTTTATAACTCATATTAAATTTCTAGCATATTTTGATTTTTTAAATAGAGTTTAATTTATATGAGTTTCAAGAAATTACTTTATAATTGCTTTAAGACAAATTTTTTATTTGCCGTATTTATAAAATTTGGTATAATCATGGCAAAGGGGGTAATGAACTTGAATATTGGTATTGATATAGGAGGAACTAATATAGGGGCTGGGCTTTTGGATGAAGATTTAAATATAATTTATAGAATAGAAATTCCTACTAGTAAAGATAGGGGTTATGATTTTGTCAAGTCTCAAATCATATCAATTATAGAAGATATGATATCCAAAGCCTCTAAATTAAATCATAAAATAGATTCTATTGGTATTGGTTTACCTGGGATTGTAGATATAGAGGGTAATAATGTTATATATAATGCTAATCTTAATTGGAACAATGTTCCTCTTGGAAAAAATCTAAGACATAGATTTGATATTCCAATAGATATAGAAAATGATGCTACCATTGCTGGAATCGCAGAATCTGCATTGGGGGTTATGAAGGGCTATTCTAATTCAGTTTTTATTACTCTCGGAACTGGAGTAGGTGGAGGAATTATTATCAATCATAAGGTATATACAGGAAGTCATGGTTTAGGCTCTGAAATAGGTCATATGATAGTGGGAGAAAACTTTTACGATTGTAATTGCGGGAATAATGGATGTCTAGAAACCTTTATATCTTCAACAGCAGTACGGAGATATGTCATAAATGAAATAGAGCATGGTTTTATAAATACCAGCATATTGAAAAATGTCAATAGTATTGAAGAAATAGATACTAAGTTAATATTTGAATGTGCAGAATTAGGTGATGAATTATCTAACAAGGCAGTGAATAGGATGGCTAAATACCTTGCTATAGGAATAGCAAATATTATCAATATTATAGATCCAGATATTATAGCCATAGGTGGAGGGGTAGCAAAGGCAGGAGATTTCTTTTTAGATAGAGTAAAGGATCTACTGCCTAGATATATTCTATTTAAAGAATTAGACTTTGGAGAAATTAAACTTGCCAAATTAGGTAATGATGCAGGAATTATAGGTGCAGCTATGTTAAAAGAATATAAATAGTAGGACTAAAATGTATGCTTTTGTAGTATGATATTGAATAATGTAGTCTTTATCCATTTTCATTATGCAAAATTACAGGTGAGTATAGACATAATAGGGTATTTACGATTGTTATATTTCAGTTCCGATAGTTTTATCTAAGTTAATTACTAATCTATAAAAGAGGGCTTAAGTCCCCTTTCATATTTCCAAAAATCTTCCACATACATACAAAAAAACATATATTTCCCGGGAAAAATACAAAAAATATATAAAAAATAGACAAGTGTCAAAACTTGTCTATTGGAATTTACCGTTGCCTTCTGGATTTCCGTAGTTTAAATCATCTCTTATCATGAGTACTACTGTAGGCTTGTGTAAACCTATATATTCATATAAATTCATTTCCTTATAATGTCTTAGATCTAAGATTCTTGTTTCATTAAAATGATAATATAGGAGTGGCTCCAATGCATTGGTGAATGAATCGCCGAATATAAGTAAATTTGGCAAATCCTCTCTATTGGTGTCTATAATTATCTCCTTTTGGTCTCCCCCCATATATATATTATAGGAGGGGTTTTCATCATTATTAATATAATATAATTTAGGATCTAATACTCCGTTGGTATATTTCTCATAGTCTATAGGGGTCCTCGGATATGCAATAGATACTTTTTCATCTGTTGGATGAAGGAAATAAAGTTGTCTATTTCGACTACCAAGTATTGGTTTATCTAAAGTAACTATATCTAATTCTTCTATGTCTAGAGGTTTTCCAATATCTAAGCCAAGGTCATTTCTTAACCTATCTATAATCTCTACATATGTTCTATAGGAACCTTTAAAACTAAAATGATGATCAGTCTTTAAATAATTTTCATTATTTTGGTCTTTTTTGAATACTTCATTCATATTAATATAGTTTATATTATTTTTTTCTAGATTATTAAACATCTTATTTTCATTTTCTACAAAATATCCTTCTTTATTTTCAAAATAGTTTTGGTATCTTGATTTGAAAAAGGATGATTGACCAGGCAATCCTACAAAATAAAATTCTCCGCCATTAGCTTTAATATGATTCTGTAGATTCTTCATATTTTCTGTCATTGCATTTAAGTTGTTTAAGTAATACTCCAAATTATTAGACAGTTCCTCTGTATAAAAAGGAAGTAAAGTATCCTCTTTTCCTATAATTATATTATTTATTTTGTGTTTACCTAAGACTTTCATATTAAGCAGAGTATATGATTTTATTAGATAATCTCTGCCTATTATATGATCTGATATATAGTTTTCCCATTCACTGAAGTATTGTCCATTCAAGAGTCTTTCATTGCTATACTGTGGCAATGGTGCTAGAGTTCTATTCTCTATATTAGAGACATTGACATTATATCTCATAGCTGTTAGTATGGGAATGGCAAATATTACTAGCAGAAATATTAATATTATTTTATATCTTAGAAATTTTTTCATTAGCTTTTCTCCTTAGGTTGAAGTCATTTTAATTATATATTATTGTGTCACTGTTTTCAATATTAGAGATATTTATTAATGAAAGGCCAATGCTAATAGGACTTTTAGTTAGGTTTAATATGTCGAAAAGTGGGTATATTTCCAAAATACAAATGAAAAGGGGTGAGTTTATTGCTTAAAAAAAGGAATTCTATTAAGGGTAAAATACTTACCATGTCAATTTTGGTTCTAATTGTTTCCAATATTGCCATTGGGTTATTGGGATACACTATTTCAAAGAGGCAATTAAATGGAAAAGGGGAAATAATTCTAGAAAATGCTGTAGAAGCGGCCATTCAAATGATTGATCTGGCACAACAAGGTGTAGAGAAAGGTTTATATACTCTTCCACAGGCTCAGGAAATGATAAAAGAGAAATTACTTGGTAAAATAACAGCTGAAGGTACTCGACCTATAGATTCCCCCTTGGATTTAGGAGAAAATGGATACTTTGTTGTATATAGTCAAGAGGGAGATGAGATTGCACATCCTAGCTTAGAAGGTAAAAATGTCTGGGACGTAAAGGATAAGTCTAAGGAAGAAGTTTTACTTGCGCAAGATAGTATAGCTAAGGCTAAAAGTGGCGGAGGTTTTACATACTATGACTGGTTTTTACCTCATAGTGAAAACATAGGAAGAAAGATTGTATATAATAAACTAGATCCTAATTGGGGATGGGTTGTAACAGCGGGAAGCTATGAAATGGATTTTAATAAAGGAGCATTAAATGTCCTTAAATATACAAGTATTGGAGTAGTGATTTTCCTTGTTTTAGTAACTGTAATTATGTATAACTTTTCTCATAAAATGGGTAAGGCATTGGAGACAGTTACAATCCGGGCAGAGAATATTGCTAGCCTAGATGTAAGTGAAAATATATCGGAAGCTTTAATTAATCGAAATGATGAGATTGGAATGTTGGCTAATTCTTTCCAGAGGATTATTGACAATCTTAGAGGCTTTGTGAAGCAGATATCTGATACATCAGAGCACCTTGCAATATCGTCAAAAGAGCTTACTATTTCAAGTGAACAATCAGCAGTATCAGCAAATGAGGTAGCCAGAGCTATTGAAGATATCGCCCAAGGAGCTACCCATCAGGCCATGGATACGGAAAATGGAGCAAAGCATATAAACGATTTAGGAGAGTTAGTGGAAAATAACGAAGAGTTTTTGAGAGAGTTAAATATTTCTACTGGGGAGATAGATAAATTAAAGGATGAAGGATTTGAAATTCTTAGGGAATTAATAAAAAATACTGAATCTAATAATAGAGCAACAATGAATATTCAAGATGTAATCTATAGCACAAATGAGAGTGCAGAGAAAATAGAAAAGGCTAGCAATATGATAAGAAGTATTGCTGAACAAACTAATCTATTGGCTTTAAATGCAGCCATAGAGGCAGCGAGGGCTGGAGAAGCAGGCAGAGGATTTGCAGTTGTAGCAGAGGAGATAAGGAAATTAGCAGAAGAGTCTAATGGATTTACTGAAGATATCACAGCGATTGTCAATGATTTGAGCAGTAAAACTCAAGAAGCTGTAGCTACTATGGATGAAGTAGCTAAAATTGCAGAGCTGCAAAGTGAAAGTGTAAGGGAAACTAATAATAAATTTATTGGAATTGCAAATGCTATTGAAAAGTCCAATGATGTAATTAGTTTTATCAATAAATCTGGAAAAGAGATTATGGACAAGAAGGATATTATTGTTGAAATAATTCAGACCTTATCAGCTATATCAGAGGAAAATGCAGCAGGAACTGAGGAGGCTTCAGCTTCTGTGGAAGAACAGACAGCAACTATGACCCAAATTGCTAATGCTAGTCAAATTTTAGGAGAGTTAGCATTTAGTATGCAGGAGAGTTTATCTAAATTTAAATATTAAGAGATAATATAAACGGATAAGGAAATTTCCTTATCCATTTTATAAATTACTTTGTTGATGCTATAGTCTTAGATAGCTCAATGATGCTTTCTGACAGTTGATTTAGTTTTCCCTCTATCCTAACTAATAGATATATAGATAAGACTATTGGAAAACCAAGGTTAGCTATTCCAGAATATATTTCACTCATTTAATCACCACCCCTTTAACAATTGACAATGTACAATTTACAATTGAAAGAATAAAAGATTAAGAGATTAAAATAAGGGGACATGTTGTCCCCTTATTTTAGATACTTAGCTTATTTACTGTTGTAGTTACTATTCTAGCTTCTTTTGCTTCTACTAGATTGAACATTTTAGAATCAAATATATTGCAAGTTATTATGGTATCCATAGCCTGAGATACTTCTTCAGGGGTTATATCTAGCCTTGGCTGATCGATACTAATCATAAACTTTTTGTTTGTTTCATCAAGAAACTCCATTTCTAATTTAGTCTTTTCCATTAAATCACCACCTTTCCTAAAACTTTTCACTATTGACTGCTTTTCTACTACTCTTCAATTAAACTAGTGGTTTCAATTCTTTGCACTTTCAATAAAGGTCTATTCTGTAGACTAGCTATAGCCTTAGCAGCAGCATGTAGATTTAAATCATCAGCTGTAGTCTTTATTTGTGCAAAGGTCTTAGGATGGACTTTTTGTTTTCCATTTACTACTCCATCATCAAACTCAAGTCTTAATGTTAATTTTTCCTTTAAAACATCAATTGCCATATTTTCACCTCCCTCTAATCAATTCATAGCCAAAGGCCACTTACGCAATTCACAGTTCACAATTAACAATTGAAAAGATAAAGATAGCGATACCAATACCAATTCAATTTATCCTTCATAAAACCTAGCTTTATTTGGATAGTCAACAGTGAATTATGTCTTACAACTATTAAATAGAAATAGAAAAGATAATTTACTATGGGAAATTAAATTTTTAAATAATATATAGCGGAAACACTAGATATAAATCTATGAAATAAGGAAAGCAGAGGATTTGAAGCCGGAGATGAGTTAAATGTCTCTATTGGTATTTTGATTTATATTTCTTTATAAATATAGTGCAGAATTTACAAAATTTTCAAAAAATAGCCACAAAATTCTAAATAAAGCAAAATAATATTAGTAGATTGTTTATCAGCTAATTAGGAGAATAAGACGTTAGCAATAGATATATTTCTGTTTATAGACATAAGAATGTATTTTATGATTAGCAGAAAGAAGTAGATAAAGAGATATTTTGTATGTAATAAAAAATTTTCTTATTAAATATGACAGATATATTTATAGAGTAACAATTATTAATGTTATTGTATATTTTTTAATCTGATAATGATTTAAAGTGGTATACATAAAAGCCCCTTTTTTAAAGGAATAAAAGGGTATTGACAATAATTTACATCTATTAAAGTGTGTCATAACTTGCTCCTAGACTTTGTTTTAAATTAAGTATTATCATATAAAAGAGACAAGTATAACTATTAAAGGAGGGGTATTTGTATGAAAAGACTGTTATCGCTGATTCTTTCTTTAATCATCCTTATGTCTACAGGCATAATTGTATTGGGGCAAGGGAGTGATTATGAAGACAATTGGGCGAAGAGTGAAATCAACTACATGAAAGATAAGGGAATTCTTTCAGGTTATCCAGATGGAACATTTAGACCTACTAACAACATGAGTAAATCAGAATTTTACAAAGTTGTTAATGGTATAATGGGTTTTACTCAAAGATCTGAGGTTAACTTTAATGATGTAAGTCCTACAGATTGGTACTATGATGAGGTACAAAAGGGAGTGGGGGCTAATTATATACTTCCAGGAACATCATTAAATGCTAATGAGAACATTACTAGGGGAGAAGTTGCCAGAATAATTGGCATTATTTTTGGAATAGAAGAGGACAAAGCTGAAGCGTCTAAATTTACAGATAGTTTAACTTTACCTGAGGAACTTAAAGGTGTTGTCGGTGGGTTAAAGAAAAATGGATATATAAATGGTTATCCAGATGGAACTTTTAGAGCAAATGCAGAGATTACAAGAGCTGAAGTAGTTAAGATGCTATATAACATTTCAGGTGAAATAGTTAATGTATCGGGAACTATAAATAAAAATACAAATACAAATCTTATAGTAAATACAAAAGATGTAATGCTGAAGGATATAGTAATCGGAGGAAATTTATACTTAACAGAAGGTATAGGGGAAGGCAATACAATTCTTGATAATGTAGTAGTAAAGGGTAAAGTAATTGTTAATGGAGGAGGATTAAATAGTTTAAGTATTATAAATTCCCAATTAAATTCAGTATCTGTCGATAAAAAGCAAGGGTTAGCAAATGTAGTTCTTTCTAACACAACAGTGGGAGAAGTTAAAATTGTAAAACAAATGAGATTAGAGCTTACTCAAGGAAGCTATATAAAGAAAGCTGAACTAAGGGATAAGGCAGATATTATATTAGCAAATGGCACATCAATAGATGACCTTAATGTAATTGGAGGAGATATAGTTATAGATTCAAAAGGTACAATAAAGTCTCTTAAATCAGGAAATCAAATTAAAGTTAACGGATCAACATTAAAAGCTAATGTAGAGTATAAGGTAGTAAATGGAAAGTTAGAAGAATCTAATCCAACTGTAGCATCGACCAAAAAGTCAACCACTACAAAGCCATCTACAAGACCAGACCCAGTAACATTAAACAGAATTTCGATTAAATCATTACCTGATAAGTTGGTTTATACAGTAGATGATGAGTTGGATATTACAGGTTTAGTTATAGAAGGAATATATAGTGATGGTAGTAGAGAAATAGAGAGAGTAACAAAATCTAGTATAACAGGGTTTGATAGTAGACAGCCAGCAGAAAGACAAGTTTTGACTATAAAAGTTGGGGGGAGAACTGCTACTTATACAATAAAGATTCAAGCAAATGATCCAATAAAACCAGAAGTAAATAAAAGAAAATTGGCAGAAGCAATAGCTGAAGCTAGAAGAAAGGATGAAGAAGATTATACAGAGGAATCTTGGAAACCATTTGAAGTAGCTTTAGATATAGCTATAGAGGTAAATGAAGATAATGAGGCTACACAAAGAGAAATTAATCAAGCATTATCAGAACTAAATGCCAGAATGAATGGATTGGTAAAAAGAGAAGGAGAAAATCCAGATCCAGAGCCTATAGAAGTAGATAAAACTGCATTAATAGCTGCTATAAATAGAGCAGAAGAAAAAAATGAAGAGGATTATACTCCAGAAACATGGGAACCATTTATTGAGGCTCTAGAAGCAGCAATAATAGTAAGAGATAATCCAGAAGCTACTCAAAGGGAAGTTAATGATGCACTATATGAATTAAATGACAAAAGGGATGCATTAGTAGAAGAAGAGCCATCAAATCCAGAACCAGTAGTAAATAAATCAGAATTAATAGCTGCAATAGATAGAGCAGAAAGAATGAATAAAGAAGATTATACAATAGAAACATGGGAGGACCTTGAAATAGCACTGGAAGCAGCTATAGAAGTTATAGAAGATTTAGAAGCTACTCAAAGTGAGGTAGATCGAGCATTAGAAAATTTAAATGCAGCAATAGAAGGCTTAAAAATGAAAGAAAATCCAGTAGAACCATCCATTACAAACATCCTACCAGATCAAGATATATCCCTTAAAGCTGGTGATGCATTAGAGGTCAGCTTTAATGCACCAGAAGGTGGTAGAGCTTACTTCAGATTACTTCTTCCATCTGATACGCATAGAAATAGAATGGCTGATGAAAAGGCTAATGAATATGAAATGGAAATGATAGAAACAAAGCCGGGATATTATTTAGGAACTTGGGTGGTAGGAGAAGAGATAAACGCATTGAATCTGGAAGTTGAAGTAAACTTTGTAAGTGCTGAAGGAGATAGAATAAGAGAGATAGCAGAAGGAAGAGTAAATATAACAATGGAAGATCCAGAGCCGGAAGTAGATAAAAGAGCATTGGAAGAAGCAATAGCAGAAGCTATGGCAAAGAAAGAAGATGATTATACGGAAGAATCTTGGAGAGACTTTGCAGAAGCTTTACAAGAGGCTATAGAGATAAATGAAAATGATGAAGCTACTCAGGAAGAAGTTAATATGGTATTAACTAGATTAAATACTTGTATGAGTGAATTGGTAGAGAAAGAAGGTCCTGTAGATCCAGTGGAAGAACCAAGAATAATGGTAGAGGTTCGTAATTCATCACCTAATTTTTTCCCAGCCTTAATTCAGATAAAGGTAGCGGTTGAAAATATAGCTAATGCTGGAAAGTATGATGTAGAATATCAGTTATCTGGAGGAGAAAATTCGAATACTTCTATATTTGATTTAGGTACATGGTCTACAGAATCATTTTTCTTCAATCCAAAAACTATAACGGATAAGGTAACTATTAGAATTTATGATGTTGAGAAGAATTTATTATACACATTTGCAGATGTAGTGTTAGTAAATCCAATGATTCCAAAATAATCATCCACAGTAATTCAAAATTACCTTGGATCAATCATTTTTTAAATGAATGATTAAATAAAATTTAAAGGGGGAAGCGATTTGAAGAGGATGAATAGGATTTTAGCATTATTACTTGTACTAACTCTGATAATACCAGGGTTCACCTTTGCAGAAAGTGAAAATTCAACTCAGGGGGAAACATTAACAAGAGCAATAGAAAAGTTTAAGGCTGATGAAAACGCTGAAAAGATTAAACTAGAGGACGAATTAGGAGAATTTTTTGAAGATGAGGATGAGGTCAGGATTATTGTGGAATTAAAATCTGATCCATCAATAGTTTACGCTACAGAAAGAAATTTAAGATATGAAGAAATGTCAAAATCTTCAATCAAAGAAATCGAAAGAAGAATAGATGATGAACAAACGCAGGTCAAGAAAAACATTGAATCCAGCAGAGTGGATATGAAGTTTATAAATAGCTTCAATACAACATTTAATGGATTCAGTGGTATGGTCAAATTTGGAGATATTAAGGTTATTGAAGGTTTGCCTCAAGTCAACAAAGTATATATATCTAATGAATATGAAAGACCAGAAATAAAACCTGATATGGATACATCCAAGGATATGATTGGAACACTTCCAACTTGGGACATAGGATATAAGGGTGAAGGTACTGTTGTGGCTATTATAGACTCTGGTATTGATCCAAGCCATAGAGATATGGTACTTAGTGAAGGAACTAATCCAAAGATCACTAGAGAAACATTGGAAGGAAAGAATTTGCTTGGTAAATATTATACTGAGAAGGTTCCTTATGGATATAACTATTATGACTTAAATAGCGAAATATTAGATTTAGGTCCAGATGCATCAATGCATGGCATGCATGTAGCTGGTACAGCAGGAGCAAATGGTGATATCGATAATGGAGGAATCAAAGGAGTAGCTCCAGAATGTCAATTACTTGCTATGAAGGTATTTTCCAATGATCCAATTTATTCAACTACATTCAGTGATATATATCTAGTAGCCATAGATGAGGCCATAAGACTTGGTGCTGATGTTTTAAATATGAGTCTAGGTTCAACAGCATCTTTCTATGTTCCAGAATCGGCAGAAGATGTTGCAATAACCAATGCTACAAATAATGGAATAGTATGCTCAGTTTCGGCAGGAAATTCTGGTTCAATGACCTATGGATGGACGGGAAACAGCGGATATCCATGGAAACAAAATCCTGACATAGGTGTAGTAGGTGCCCCAGGACTCAATAAAGATACTATACAGGTAGCATCAATTGAAAATACTCATCGAAAAGTAAATGGATTGACTTATATAAAAGATGATGAGGAACACAAGGTTCCAATGGCAATAGCAGGGAATATTAATCCAGCAACAGTACTCTCTGGGACTCAAGAGTTTATAGATGGTGGTTCAGGTCATCCGTCAGAACTTACTAATGTAGCTGGTAAAATAGCCCTAGTGGTTCGTGGTGGATTAACACCTAACTTTACTGAAAAAATAGAGAATGCTCAGAATGCAGGTGCAGTAGGTATTATAGTACGTAACCATGAAACTGGTGGAGAAGACTTAGTAAATATGGCTATACCAGATTCTCACACCATACCAGCAGTATTTATAGGTTATAACGGTGGGATAGCTTTATTAGAATTAGAAAATAAGGAAGTATTGTTTACAGATGAAATAATGACTATACCCAATATTAATGCAGGAAAAATGGCAGAATCTACATCATGGGGAGTTACTCCCTCATTAGATTTTAAGCCTGAAATAACAGCACCAGGTGCACAGATATATTCTACATTAAATGATAATGAATATGGAACAATGAGTGGTACTTCAATGGCAGCGCCTCATGTGGCAGGCGGCTCTGCTCTTGTTATGGAGTACATTAAAGAACATGAAATCTATGGTGAATTAGATTTATCAGAGCAAACTAGACTTGCTAAGGTACTATTGATGAATACAGCTATACCAGCATTGGATCAATATGAAACTGAATATTCACCTAGAAGACAAGGGGCAGGTATAATGGACCTTTATGGTGCAGTATCTACTCCAGTGAGAGTAGTAGATGACAGAACTAATGAAGCAAAGGTAGAATTAAAGGATTTTGAAGATACAGAGTTTACTATGAGATTTAAAGCTATAAATGATTCAAATACAGATGTAACATACAATGTAGATGTTACAGTTTTAGCAGATTATATTCATCCGTCAGGTTTGAATCTATTGCTATCTGATTATATCTACGATGCAGATATAGATAAACCAGATTCAGTTACTATTCCAGCAAATGGAGAATATGTATTTGAAGTGACTGTAGATATAGGAACAGATTCTACAGTTTATAGAAATATGTTTGTCGAAGGTTTTGTTACTTTGGTTGACCCTACCGATGAAAAACCAACACTTTCAGTTCCATATGTAGGATTTTATGGCGACTGGGGAGAACCTGCTATTCTTGATGGTATGAGATTTATTGATCCTACAGGAAGCTCTTATTTCAATGCATCAGGTATGTTATATTGGGATGCTAAAGATAATGGATATTTCTATACTACACCACATATATTCATGAATCCGGGAACAGTAGCTGGACGTGAGAGAGGTACTGGCAATATAATGCCGTATTTATCATTTATGAGAAATGCGGAATCAGTTAATTATAATATATTAGATAGTGAAGGTAATCTATTGAGAACTATCTTGATGCAGCAATACAAGAGAAAGAATTATATTAATGGAGGCATAAATCAACCTGTTGGAATGATTACTGCTGCACAGTGGGATGGAATAGTAAATGGTGAAGTTGTACCAGATGGAAACTATTTCTATGAAATCGCTGCTAAAATCCATTATGGCGGAGCAGAAGTACAATCTAAGAAGATTCCAATAACTATTGATACAATTGGACCAGAAATAAGCAATTTATTATATAATCCACAGACAAATAAGCTTACTTGGAATTCAGTGGACAAAGGCACAGGTATATTAGGATTCATGTTTAATATAAATGGACAGGAAATAGAAGCAGTTGTTCTTGGAGAAGAAGGAAAGACTTCATATGAATTAGATATGAAATCATATATAACTGATGCAAAAGAATATAATATAGAAGTAATATCCGTGGATAAATTATATAACACGAATCTTGCTGAACTTACTTTTAATATAGATAACACTCATCCATATATATATATCTACGAGCCTAAACTACTTGAAATGTATACTACGAATGATATATTATTTGAAGGCTATGTTGCAAATTTCTCATTATTAGATAAGGTACTCGTGAATAATGTTGAAGCTGATATTGAGTTTAAAGACCATGTGGATTTATATCACCCAGATGATCCAAGTACACGCATTTACTCAGGACCGGCATTTAAGTTTACAAAAACTTTAGCCATGGAAGATGGCTATCAAGAAGCTAAGATAGAGGCTGTATCCAAGACTGGAGCATCCAGTAGTTTAGTGAGAAGATTTTATGTAGACACTACTGATCCAGAGCTAAATATAGATATATTAAATATCGATGAAGAATCAAAAACAGCAGAACTAGAAATTACAATGATGGATAATTTGGGATATCTAGAGTTATTCCTAGGTGACAGTCAGATATATGTTTATGACTATCCTCTTGTTATAGTTGAGCCTGCTAATGAAACAATAAACCACACCATAAATCTTGTAGAAGGAGAGAATTATTTCCTATTTACTTTAAAGGACGGAGCAGGGCATAGTACAGTTAAATCTATAATTGTTAATCTAGAATCAGGAGAAGGACCACAAGAGCCATCTATTAGAAATATTAAACCATCAAGAGATGTTGAACTTGAAGCTGGCGGCTCTTTAAATATAAGCTTCAATGCTCCAACTGGCGGATCTGCATATTATAGAATACTGCTTCCACTTGAAGTAAGCAGAAGCAGCTATGGAACTCCAATGACTGAAGAATCATCCGGACTATATACAGCTACTTGGACAGCTCCAGATGGATTTATAGCATCAAATTTAGCAATAGAAGTAGTATATGTTGCTGAAGATGGCACTGAAATATTTGAAACAGCAGAAGGAAAAGTAACTGTGAAAGGGGCTATGAAGAATATCCCTGCAAACTCCATTATATTAGGGGATGAGGCATTTGATATGGACTTTTTAGATAATGATGCAAGTGCACAGAGAAAGTTAACTGAATGGTATAATGCTGGAAAGCCAGCTTATATCAAGCTTGGATCCAATACTATAGTGGATGAAGATGGTAATCTAGTAGATTTAGATATTTTACCAAATAGATTGATTCATAAAGATGCATTTGGAACCATAAGGATATTTGAGAGATATTAAAGTAAATAGAAATGTTACCCCTAAAAGATGTTTAGGGGTAACTTTCTTATTTAACTAGATATTGACAAATTATTGGAAAATAATATAAAAAAGTCAAGAAACTATAAGCACTTGCCATACTTTGATAAATATTAACAATATCTCAGAATATTAAGTAAATCATGACAATGAATGGAATAATTAAGGGGCGGTGATAAATTACTCCTTATGACATATATATAGAAATTAAAATAGTTTGCTAAAGTTTTACTTTTACATAATTAAAAAAAGGAGGTGTAAAAGAGATTAAATATTTTGCAAAAAACTAAAGGGGGGAATTGTTGAATGTCAAAGAACAAACAAGTAAGAAAAGTATTATCCCTAATAATAAGCCTTATTATGGTAATGGGATATTTTACATCCTTTGTTTATGCAGAGAACAACCAACTTAGTTCAGCAAAAGAAGATTTATATGAATTAGCTGCAAATAAGATTTCAGCTGAGGTAAAGGAAGACATAGATAATGAACATCTAGTGGAAATACTCATATATATGGCGGAACAAGTGGATACAGAAAGAGTAGCCCATGCTACAAGATCAGCTGTATCATCAGCTATGACGCCATATCAAACTAAGCTGGAAGTAAGAAGTGCCGTAGTGGAATCTCTAAAAGATACTGCAGAAATGACTCAAGCTAATGTTCTAAAATATTTAGAACAAGAGATGGAAAACGGAAATGTAGTAGAATTTACACCTTATCATATAGTTAATATGGTATATGTAAAAGCTACAAAGGAAGTAATAGAAAATCTTTCCTATATGCCAGAAGTAGATAAAATCTACAAAAATAAAACCCATACATTAGAAAACCCAGAGATGAGTAATGAAATAGAACCTACAGCTAATGGAGTAGAGTGGAATGTTGAAAAAGTAAAGGCGGATCAAGCATGGGATCTAGGATACGATGGAACAGGAGTAGTAGTAGCAAATATAGACTCAGGAGTAGATTGGACTCATCCAGCACTTAAGAATAAATGGAGAGGCTATGACCCAACTACAGGAGCTACAAGTGCTAATGGAAACTGGTTTGACCCTGTATACAACGCAGCATTACCAGCAGATTCAGACGACCATGGAACTCACGTAATGGGAACAATGGTTGGGCAAGAACCAGATGGATCTAATAAAATAGGTATGGCACCAGGGGCAAAATGGATAGCAGCAAGAGTATTTAATACTGCTGGTTCTACAACAGATGCTATATTATTATCAGCAGCACAATGGATGTTAGCACCAGGTGGAAATCCAGATAATGCTCCAGATGTGGTTAATAACTCATGGGGTGGAGGGGCTGGAATAGATGATTGGTACAGAGAGGCTGTTAGAAACTGGAGAGCAGCAGAGATATTTCCAGCATTTGCAGCAGGAAACCAAAGATTAGGGGAACCGGCGCCTTGGCCAGGATCTATATCATGCCCAGCTAACTATCCCGAATCCTTTGCAGTAGCTGCAACTGATAGAAATGATATAAGAGCATATTTCTCAAAACTTGGACCATCACCATATGATGAATCCTTAATTAAACCAAATATATCAGCACCGGGTGCAAGTATACGTTCATCAGTACCAGGAGGAGGATATCAAGGTGGTTGGTCAGGAACTTCCATGTCAGCACCTGCTATTTCGGGAACAGTAGCGCTTCTCTTATCAGCTAATGCCTCTTTATCAATAGAAGATATGGAAGATATTATACAGAATACTGCTAGACCATTAACTGATTCCACATATCCAGCAGCACCAAATATGGGTTATGGATATGGTATGGTAGATGCATTTGAAGCAGTATCATCCATAGCTACAGGAACAGGATATATTTCGGGTAGAGTATTGGTTCCTGGAGAAGATGCATCAGAAGCAACTATAACTCATGAACAAGAAATATTTGAAACCTATATGGGTTCAGACATAGAAATCCTTGCAGAAATATCAGATGATGTTGCAATAACAGAAGCAGAGCTTCTAGTTAAACAACAAGGAAAATCCTACTGGATGGTAGCTCCAATGAATAGGATTTCAGGAGATCACAAGAATGGAATGTATAAAGGAACTATAACCCATGATATGTTAATGGGAGACAGTATTGTATATAAGATAAAAGTAAGAGACTATGCAGGAGATGTAGTAGTTACATCAGATTATAAAATAGATATAGAATTTGGTGTAATCCCAGGAGAATATACCCAAGGCTTCGAGAATAATGCTAATGGCTGGATATTCGATGGAGCATGGGAATGGGGAGTACCATCAAATGTTGGTCCGAATCCATTTGAAGGAGAAAAATTAGCAGCAACTACATTAGATGGAAACTATCCAAATAGTGCTGATAGCTGGATGATTACCCCTCCAATAGATTTAAGAGATGGAAATTTAGAAACTGCTTCACTAAGATTCTATGAGTGGTATGAGATGGAAAATAATTATGATAAAGGATATGTTCTAATCACAAATGATTATGGTGAAACTTGGACTGAAGCAAGGGGAATCATAACAGGCAATGCCATGAATTGGAAGGAATCACTTGTGAATCTTGGAAATTATATAGGATCTCAAGAACCAGTATTTGTAGCATTTAGATTTACATCTGATTCATCAGGTCAGAGAGCAGGATGGTATATAGACAATGTAAGACTAATGGCTCAAGATAATGATGCACCAGCAATACCTGCTAATCTAACTGCAGAAGTGGGTTTAACAGGAATTAAATTAAGCTGGAATCATTCGCCAGATGCTGATTTATCACATTATAATATTTATCGCTCAGAAACATCAGGTGAAGGATATGTTAAGATAGGAGAAATCAATAATAATAGCTTTATAGATTCAGAAACAAATCCTAACACAATGTACTACTATGTAATAAATGCAGAAGATTTATCAGGTAATATCAGTGAAAATACAGAGGAAGTATTTGCTACAGCTTTAGCATTTACTACTATATTTGGTACGGATTTTGAAAATAATGATGGAGGATTTACTACTGGGGGAACTGCTAACCCATGGGCGTGGGGAGTACCAACATCAGGACCTGATGGAGCTGCTTCAGGAACAAAACTATGGGCAACGAACTTAGGGGGCAACTATCCTATGAGCAGTGACAGCTATATAGTTAGTCCAGTTATAGTACTTCCAGAAGGAAGCAATTCGGTATTGACATTCAATCATTGGGTTGATATGGAAGGAACAACTACTTTATATGATTATGGGCAAGTACAAATCTCTACAGATGATGGAGCTACTTGGACCAATATAACTCCTGCAGAAGGTGGAAAATATGGTAGAAGAGTTCAAGCATGGGCTAATGAAGAGATATCCTTAGCTGCTTACGCTGGGAATACAGTAAAGATTAGATTCTTCTTCCATTCAGATGGCTCAGTTGCATATACGGGCTGGTATATAGATGATGTATTTGTTATGGTAGGTACTACAGAATCAGCATCAAAACCAGGACCAGTACAAGAAACAGAGTTGATAAGAAGAGATTCTAAGAAAGCAGATTATATAGAACCATCAGCACCTAATTATAAATTAAATAGAACAGGAACAAATAACTTTGAAACAATAGAAGATATAGAAGTTCAAAATATGCCAATGGTATTTGCAGGAATCCCAATATCTGATGCTGTAGTAACAGTATTGGAAACGGGAAGAAGTGTTAAAGTTGACCCTGTTACAGGTAAATTCTTTATGAGATCTCCAATTGGTGAATATACTCTAGTAGCAGAAGCTTATGGATATTATTCTAAGGAAGCCAGAGTAAATGTAGTTGAGGACCAAACTGCAAAATCAAACTTCATATTAGAACCTAAACCACAAGGAACTATTACAGGCAGAGTATTTGACAGATATTATGAAACTCCGGCAGCTTATGCTGTAGTAAGAGTAGTAGAAGATCCAAAAGTAGCACCAGTTACAGCTGATGCAGAGGGATATTTTGTAATTCCTAATGTTCTAGAGGGAACATATACACTTAAGGTAGTAGCAGATGGATTTGAGCCAGGAGAAACTACAGTAGATGTAGCTGGAAATGAAACAGTAGATGTAAATATAGGATTAAAGAGATTTGTAGGTTATGAAGATAATATAATCTATGATGATGGAACAGCTGAAAATGCATTGGTACTAAATGCAGCACCTAATGGATTGGCAGTAAGATTTACACCAGATCAATTTGGTAAAGTAAAAGGTACAAATATTTACTTCTGGGATACTTCATGGCCAAGTCCGGGAGGAAACAGAATAGGATTTACAATATATGGAATAGATGCAAATGGAAAACCATATAAAGTTGGAGAACCAATATTCCAAGATGTAGTTAGAGGGGCATGGAACTATATAGACCTATCAAGCTTTGGCTTCTCAACAGATAAAGACTTCTATATCTCAACAATCCAAGACACAGCAGGTACTCAGTGTCCAGGAACAGGTATAGACCAAAATTCACCATATGCAGATAGATCATATATGAATGTTGACGGAGAATTTAAATTAATAAGTTCTGAAGATATTGAAGGCGGATTGATGATTAGAGCAAGAATGGAATATGCAATGGATGTTCCGGCAATAACTAATTTAGCTCCAGAAAGCTATACAAATCAAGATACAATAAGAGTAGAAGGAAAGGTTACAGCAGATGGTAAGGTAAATGTATATGTAAACGATGTAAAGGCAACCTCAATAGATTCTGAGAATAGAGTATTTGCAGTAGAAGTACCTATACCAGAAGAAAGAAATACAATTAAGGTAACAGCTGAGTTGAATGGAATAGAAACAGAACCATCAGCATCAGTAGTGGTAATAAAAGATAAATTAGCACCAGTTTTAACAGTAGAAAAACCGTTAGACAATGCTAAGATAAAAGAAGAATCAGTTCATGTAATAGGTACTGTAACCGACAATATTGGTTTAGCGAAATTAGAGATAAATGATAAAGAGATATTAGTAGATGAATCTAATAGTTTCCATGAAAGATTGATGCTAGACCAAGGTGAAAATACTATTACTGTAAAAGCAACTGATGGAGCAGGAAATGTAACTACAGTTGTAAGAACTGTATTAGTAGAGTTAGAGTCACCAACTATTACAAATATCCAGCCATCAGAAGATATAGAACTTGGAGCAGGGGATGTATTAAGAGTTAGCTTCAATGCACCTACAGGAGGGCAAGGATATTTTAGAATAATGGTTCCATTTGGGTTACAAAGCAATGAAATAGGAATACCAATGACAGAAGAAGATGGATTATATACTGGAACTTGGATAGCACCAGCGGGATTAGTGGCTACAGGACTAAAGGTTCAAGTAGTATATATTAGTGAATATGGAGTTAAGGTAACAGAAATGGCAGAAGGAAGAGTAACAGTAATAGGAAATATCAAAGATTTAATATCTAATTCAATGATAATAGGTGATGAAGCATTTGATATGGACTTTTTAGATAATGATGCAAGTGCACAGAGAAAGTTAACCGAATGGTACAATACTGGGGGTGAAGTGTATATCAAGCTTAATGATACTACCATAGTCAATGAGGAAGGGGAGATAATAGCTATAGATGAACTACCAGACTTCATAACATACTTTGATATAAGAGGAAATGTAACATACTACGAGAAATAAGATGATAAAGGGGAGGCCCCTATTTACAGGGGCCTAATCCTGAAAATGATGTTATTTCAAATTTTGCCAAAAACTAAAGGAGGGAATTGTTGAATGTCAAAGAACAAACAAGTAAGAAAAGTATTATCCCTAATAATAAGCCTTATTATGGTAATGGGATATTTTACATCCTTTGTTTATGCAGAGAACAACCAACTTAGTTCAGCAAAAGAAGATTTACGCAAAGAGGCTTCAATGAAGATAGAACCTGAAGTAATGAAAGGGTTAAATAATGAAGACTTAGCAGAGGTATTGGTCTATATGGCAGATCAAGTAGATGCAGAGAGGGTAGCCTACGCAACAGAGTCAGCTTTATCATCAGCTATGACACCATATCAGACTAAACTTCAAGTTAGGAAAGGTGTTATAGAGGCTTTAAAGGATAATGCAGAATTAACTCAAGTAAATATCTTAAATTATCTAGAGAAGGAACTGGAAAATGGAAATGTAGTAGAATTTACACCTTATCATATAGTTAATATGGTATATGTAAAAGCTACAAAGGAAGTAATAGAGAATCTTTCTTATATGTCAGAAGTAGAAAAAATATATGAAAATAAAATCCATACATTAGGGGAGGTAAAACTAGATAGTGAAATAAAACCTTCTGATAATAGTTTAGAATGGAATATAGAAAGAGTAAAAGCTAATGAAGTATGGGCTCTAGGATATGATGGCACAGGGATAGTAGTAGCAAATATAGATTCAGGAGTAGATTGGACTCATCCAGCACTTAAGAATAAATGGAGAGGTTATGATCCAACTACAGGAGCTGCAAGTGCTAGTGGAAACTGGTTTGACCCTGTATATAACGCAGCATTACCAGCAGATTCAGATGAACATGGAACTCACGTAATGGGAACAATGGTTGGTCAAGAACCAGATGGATCTAATAAAATAGGCGTGGCACCAGGAGCAAAATGGATAGCAGCAAGAGTATTTAATACAGCTGGCTCTACAACAGATGCTATATTATTATCAGCAGCACAATGGATATTAGAGCCAGGTGGAAATCCAGACAATGCTCCAGACGTGGTTAATAACTCGTGGGGTGGAGGGGCTGGAATAGATGATTGGTATAGAGAGGCTGTTAGAGCATGGAGAGCAGCAGGAATATTTCCAGTATTTTCAGCAGGAAACCAAAGGGCAGGGGAACCGCTGCCTTGGCCAGGCTCCATATCATGCCCAGCTAATTATCCAGAATCCTTTGCAGTAGCTGCAACTGATAGAAATGATATAAGAGCATCTTTCTCAAAACTTGGACCATCACCATATGATGAATCCTTAATTAAACCAAATATA
>OGSB01000137.1_pt1 | contig 67604 bp, 68 predicted proteins | sample 1573741 | NCBI WGS metagenome assembly OGSB01 (sample SAMN03295824, study PRJEB24534) | human gut metagenome | isolation source: fecal sample 5 from infant 3 | host: Homo sapiens | place: USA: Pittsburgh, PA | collected 2014-07 | reverse complement strand
TAGAGCAATTCTATGAAGATATTGTACTATTTTTTCATATTTAGTTTACAGAGCCGATTTATAATAATATATTTGATAATTATACTATATCTTTTAATTATACCCAAATATATAATTAAACCTCTAAAAGTATTATATACTAAATAAAAGAAACTGACTCCAACTCTATCTTCAGAGTGAAAGTCAGTTTCTTTTATATCTCAGCTAATAAGAATTCCTGATCTCTTTATTGCCATTTTGACTAATCTATATATAAAAACTGTACCTATTGTATTTACTAAAGTTGTAGGGATAACTATCCCTATTACCAGTGCACTCATAGGCGCTGGCAAGCCAGAAATAAAAGCAGCTGAAGTTAGAAATACCATACCACTAATAAAGGTTCCAATTCCTCCTAATAATCCTACTACTAAAAAATTAATATTAATCTTACTAAGATATTTTATTAAAACAAATAATACTAGGCAGGTTATTAACTTATCTAATATATTAGGTATCTGTCCTCCTGGAAAAGATGTTGTCATAGCTGAAAGTAAACCACCTAATATTCCTGTTAACATGGCATTTTCAAATTTAGTGTTTAATAGAAGGGATACAAACATAAATATCAATAAGAAGTCAAATTTCATACCTCCTAGTATCCCTGGTGTAATTTGATGCATAATAAGACCTATGGCTAATAGCAATGTTGTAAAAATATTGTTTTTTAATTTCATAATATCTTTCTCCTTTTTTAGTTTTATTTTTATTCTTCCAATCACTTAATTCTGTTCACAACATTCTATTTCACCACCTTTATATTATAATACGCAATCTCGCAACTCAAATCTATTTACTCGTTATCAGTCGCATAAATTTGGTGCTCGTTGCCTTTTTGTCCAATAAGCGTAGCGAATTGTAGACAAAACGGACAGCGAAGCGAGTGGTGCGTTTGACCTACCTGCTATTCACTTCGTTCATTGGATTAGGCAATCTGACGCAGTCTCGAAACACAAATTCATTTACTCGCTACGCTCATATGAATTTGGTTCTCGTTGCGTTTGACCTACTAAAGCTTACTATCGTTCGCTAAGTTAGGTCATAAAAAAAAGTCCTTCATCCATGAAAGGACGAAAGACTAGTATTTCGCGGTACCACCTTAATTAGATTATCATTAGATAATCTCACTCAATAGATACGTAGCATTGCTATATATCCTGTTTCTATAACGGGAAACCCCCGGTATTAGCTACTCTGATAAAAATCATTTCACCAAACTCCTTGTAGATCCATTCATTAAACCTCTGGTATTGGACTTTCACCTACGCCAACTCTCTAAAACCATATTGATTTAACTACTACTTCTACGCATTAGATTTAACTTAATTTTTATCATTCTACCATAGCATCATAATGAAGTCAATGGAAATTTTTATAAATCCTAATTTCAAAAATATTTGCTAATCCTTTAGCTATATTTGATGGACCAGAGACTGAGAATTATATATAGAATATTTATTCAAATTTGGATTAGAATAATACTATTGACTTAAAAGTAGAAATAAAATCAGTTATACGAAAGGAATGATACTATGACGGATAAGATGGATAATAGAAAAGAAGACGATATTAGCATAAATATAATTTCTGCCCCAAATAATGTTAAACCTGTTTCTAAAGCACCAGTTGGAAATGCTGCAAAGGATGCATTCTGCATATATGCAGGTACGAGGCATGCTGTTGGCTCGATAATAAAAATGGAAGACGGGTCAGAGGTAGTATGTACTGATGATGGGACATGGCAAAATACTTAAAAAATTTAACTCCTCAACCATAATGGCTGAGGAGTTATTTATATTACGCTTCCATGGATGCTCCCATGAACATAGCTATATCATCTTCTACATTTGATATTGTTCCTATTCCAAAAGTATCTACTAATACTTTAGCCACATTTGGTGAAAGGAATGCTGGTAATGTTGGTCCTAAGTGAATATTCTTTACACCTAAGTGTAATAGTGCAAGTAATACTATTACTGCCTTTTGTTCATACCAAGCTATATTATATGCTATTGGCAATTCATTTATGTCATTTAATTCAAATATTTCTTTTAGTTTAAGAGCTATAACTGCTAAAGAGTAGGAGTCATTACATTGTCCTGCATCTAATACTCTTGGAATTCCACCTATATCTCCTAGATTTAGCTTATTATATTTATATTTTGCACAACCAGCTGTAAGGATTACTGTATCTTTTGGAAGTGCTGCTGCAAAATCAGTGTAGTAATTTCTACTTCCTTGTCTTCCATCACAACCTGCCATTACAAAGAATTTCTTTATAGCTCCTGATTTAACTGCATCTACAACTTTATCTGCTAATGCAAATACTTGTGCATGAGCGAATCCACCTACGATTTTACCTGTTTCTATTTCTGTTGGAGCCGGCAATCTCTTTGCATGCTCGATTAATTCTGAGAAATCTTTAGGCTTTCCGTCTACTCTGTCTGCTATATGTTTAAATCCTGGATAACCTGACGCACCTGTTGTATATACTCTATCAGCATAAGATGCAGCTGGCGGTACTATACAGTTTGTTGTAAATAATATAACTCCATTGAATTTTTCAAATTCTTCTTTTTGTTTCCACCAAGCATTTCCGTAGTTCCCTACAAAGTGATCGTATCTCTTAAATGCTGGATAATAATTAGCTGGCAGCATTTCACCATGAGTATAGATATCTACTCCAGAGCCTTTAGTTTGTTCTAATAATTCTTCAAAATCTTTTAAGTCGTGACCTGATACTAATATTGCTGGATTATTTCTAACACCTATATTTACTTCTGTTATTTCTGGATTTCCATAGGTAGAAGTATTAGCCTTATCAAGTAATGCCATTACATCTACACCATATTTACCTGTTTCCATTGTTAATGCTACTAAATCATCTGCTGTTAAACTATTATCTAATGTTGCAGCCATTGCCTTTCTAATGAATTTAGATATCTCTGGATCTTCATATCCTAAATTACTTGCATGTTCAGCATATGCTGCCATTCCCTTAACTCCATAGATAATTAATTCTCTCAATGATCTTACATCTTCATTTTCTGTAGCAAGTACACCTACTTCTTGACTAGTTGACTTAAATACTATTTCATCATCTGAATTAACTGTAAATGTTGCTGCATCTGCTAAGTCGCCTAATTCTATACCTTTTTCAGTCAAAGTAACCTTTAATACATCTCTTAATTTTAATGCCTCTTTAATCTTCTTAAAGAATCTTTCTTTGTCAAAGTTAGCATTTGTAATAGTCATAAATAAACTGTCTATTAAGAACCTATCTAGTACTGGAATTTGAATTTCTGCTTCGTCTGCCTTTACGCCTAACACTGAAATACCTTTTACTGCATAGATCATTAAGTCTTGTAATGCCGCTAAATCAGCTGTCTTTCCACACATTCCTACCTTTGTACATCCTTTTCCTCCCGCAGCTTCTTGACATTGATAACAAAACATACTCATTCTTTTCTTTCCCCCTATTTTATATTATTAGTGCTTGTTACACTTTATTGTTCTTACCTTATATCTGATATTATATATCTGTTTTAAAACTTATTCGGTAACCTATGTTACGGAATGAAAAAAATCTTAAGTTTATTTATAATTTCCATTTTTATCCAAATATGATACAATTAATGTCAAGTAAATATTTAAGTATGTACTTTACCTATTTAATATTTATAGACAAAGGAGAAAGATATGAATAGTAAAGATAACTCAAAGATTTGCATAATGATAGTACCTCATACAGAAAAGGTTAGAAAATTGGTAATACCTAGGTGGATGCCTAAAGCCCTATTATCTCTATCCTCTGCTTTCATTATAGTCTTATTGCTCTATATTAGTAGAAACACTACATATCAACTAAGTTTAAAAAAGGAAGCTAATAGTAAATCTTCTATTATTAATGACTTAGAAGAAGAAAATAGAAAAAAAGATATGGAATTGGCTGATCTTAAATCGCAAAATAAACAATTACAAGATAAGACAATACAAGTTGAAAATAAGCTTATGGAAATTGATGAATTACAAAGGGCTTTAGAAAAAATGGCTGGTGTCAGCAGTCCCTCTAAAGGCGGGGAATCAGGTCCAGATATATCTCTTAAGGATTTAGCTCCTGAGATGGAAATGGATATATTGACAGAAGTTTTAGAGGATAAGAAGTTGGAACTAGAGGTCTTTATAGAGGACTTAGAGGCTAGATTTGCTTATTTAGAATCTGTCCCTGATTCAATGCCTACATCAGGAAAACTTACTTCAAAATTTGGCAATAGGAAAAATCCCTTTGGGAGAGGAATTCAATTTCATCAAGGTATTGATATTGCAAACTCAAAGGGGACAGATATTATAGCTTCTGCAAAAGGTACTGTAATCTTCTCAGGGCGAAAAGGCGGATATGGAAAAACTATAATTATCGATCATGGCTACGGATACAAAACTTTATATGCTCATAATAATGATTTATTAGCTTCTGTCGGCGATAAAGTGGACAAAGGTCAATTGATTGCTGAAATGGGTAAAACAGGAAGATCTACTGGAAACCATCTGCATTTCGAAATCCACAAAAATGATAATCCTATAAATCCATTTGATGTACTAAAAGATTAGAATCTGAGGGGGATAAAGATGTTTAAAAAAAAGGAAGATGTTATTGTTGAAGATTTAGATTCTTTGATAGGTGAAAATATTAAAATTACTGGAAAAATAGAAGGTAAGGGAAATCTTCGAGTTGATGGTTTTATTGAAGGTGATATAAACTATGAGGGAAATATTGTTGTAGGTGAAACTGGAAAGGTCTATGGAAACATAAAGGCCAATGATATATCCTTAGCAGGAACTATACATGGAAATGTTGACTCAAAAACAAAGCTTGTCATTCTTCCTACGGGAACATTAATAGGAGATATTCAAGTCTCTAGTTTTGTAGTTCATGAAAATGCTAAATTTGATGGCAATTGTAAGATGCTAAGTAATAATGTTACGGAATTACATTCAAAAAGCAAAGCTGAAAATAGTAAGTAATAACTTAATTAAAAATGCCCTTAAAGTATACTTTAAGGGCATTTTGTTTCTAGATGAGTCATTTCAAATTCATTTCCACATTCTATACATTTTATAATAACTCCTGGCGGCATTGGACGAGTGTTAAATCCCATCATTCTTATTTTATCTACTACCATCTTTCCATTTTCAAAAGTACCTGTACATCCATCATGCATTTTTATATTCCCCTTTCTGTCTAATTCACAGTTCACAATTCACTAGATAAACAAACCCTAAAGGACTACTGAATTATACCCTGCGGGGCAAATATCAGTAGCTAAGTGATGAACACAAAATCAAAAACCATGATTTTGGTTCCCTACTTAAGTTCACAATTAAAAAGATTAAAAAACAAATTATTCTTTTGGTCTTAATTGTGCATTGTGCATTGTTAAAACTTCTCCAATTCTAAGTCTATTTCTCATTCCTTGAATGATATTATCCATTTTCTCAAGCTCTAATAGTAATTCTTTTTCTTCATTGCTAGTTTCAATTATCTTATCTATACCACCATTTTTAATTACGATTCTTCTATCAGCCATAAGAGCTAATATTGGATCATGTGTAGCCATAAGAACTATTTTATCCTCAGATACTAACAACTCTAAGGCCTTTTTCCTGTCTATTCCTGCATTTTCAATTTCATCTATCAATACTATCGGTGAAGAGCTAAGTATTGCTGTATCTGCAATCATTAAAGCCCTTGATTGTCCACCACTTAAAGATGTCACTGGAGTCTCTAAATCAAATTTCTCACCTGCAAGATTATTGGCCGCACTGATTATTTTCTTTATTGTCTCTTCCACATCTTGAACTAATCTGCTCTGTGCATGGAGCTCTAAGAACTCCTTAACTGTAAGATCCATTACAAAGTTCATATTTTGCGAGAGCTGAGCTACTAATTTGTTATTAGAAGAAAATCTCCATTTCTTATCGGGCATCGCTCCATTTATTAATATTCCTCTGCCTGTAGGGGTATCCCTTTGGGCAGTCCACTCTATATCAGCTAATAACCTTGATTTTCCTGAGCCTGTAGGGCCTACTATGGAAACTATTTCCGATTTATTTATAGTTAATTCTTTAAATCCCTCTTTATCTCCTGATTTATTATGACCAGATAATATAGTCAAGGATTTCACCTTTGCATCTTCTTTTATACCTAAGAATTCCTTCATCTGTTCTATAAAGATTTCTAAGTCTGATGTTAATTTTTCTTTATTTATAGCCCAGTTTTCTATATCCTCTTGGCTAAAACTATCTAAGTATTCCTCAAAAGTTTTATCCTTATAATCTGTAGTATCCAATTTGTTTTCTTCAAAATAGCTAACTACAAAGGGATATTTTGCTTCAAGTTGTCCTATAGTCAAATTACTCATAATCATCACCTAATTCCATCTTTCTTACATTTCCCATTTGATATGCCTCTCCTATCCTTGTCTCTCCTAGACAATAGGAGCACATGGCTGCTGGCATTGGAAATCTTAGTTCCATTCCTTGCACGGAATCTATCTTTTGTTCCTCGTCAAATAATAAGGTACTTAATTCATAAGCTCCTTGACCTGTGAGCCCATTAATATGCATAGTAGTAGCCCTTGGATTTACTGAACTTACCTTTGAGGCGAAAACCTCTCTTTCTGCCTGAGATACTATATCACCCTTAGTGATAACCACTATATCTGCGGATTTTAACATTGGTCCAATCTTCTTTGGTGTATTTATCCCAGAAAGATTATCTATAACACAAACACCTTTTATATTTCTAATATATGGGGAGCATCTATTACAAAGTCCAGCTGATTCAGTAATTAACATATCTAATTCCATTTGTTTTCCCCATTTTACTACTTCTTCAATATTTGATGCAAAGAAATGGTCAGGACAAAGGGCACCTGAAAGCCCTTTTTTCACTGGTATTCCAGCCTTTTCATATAATATATCATCATCTGTATAGAGACAATCAAACTTAACCACTCCTACAGAAATCTTTCTTTGTTTTAGTGCTTCTATTGTTTTTAATATTATTGAGGTCTTTCCTGATGATGGGGGACCTGAAAATACAATTAAATTCATATATTATTCCTCCTTTACTGCATCATGGAATATTTTTTCACATTTTCTTATTAATTCACCAATATCATGATTATTTATATAATCCCAACCAAGCCACATAAATTTTTGAGTAGAAAATAGTTCATTATCCACCTCTGGATTAGTTGAAGGAAATTTTCCATTGGTTGAAAGAATCTCTCCTACTTCCTTAGAGAAGAAAAAGTCTACAAATGGTTTGGTTTTATCTTTAGTTTTCTTCTTAGCCAATAGAAATATTGGGCTAATTATAGCTCCATCCTCTGGCCAGACAGGCTTGAGAGGTGATTCATTTCTCACCATCTTAGTAAAGAAATATGGCATGATTGTCACAGTCGGTATCCCTGAATTAGTTTTTTTGGTATGGGATTTTACCATTTCAGCTGGATGCATACTTCGAAGTAACGTCTTTCCAAGATTGGTTATTCCTTCTTCACCATAATTCTTATATATATTTAATAATATTGCATTAAATAAATCAAAATCTCTCATAGGTAATGATACTGAGTTTTCAAACTCTGGTTTTAGCAAATCTGCCCAAGACTTAGGCATCTTTCTATCTCCTAATTCTTCAGTATTTACCATAAATACGGCAGGAACTACTGCTATTACTGAATATTGTTTCTGTGGGTCTTTCAGATCTATTTCTTCATTATCAAAATCCTTATTTAATTTGTCTAAGCCTGTAATATCTTCAAATATATCTCTAGCTTTAAATTTTCCCATTAATCCCTTATCGAAAAATAAATCAAATCCAGCAGACATAAATAAATCCGATAGAGAATCTTCATTATCTGATTCTATCCTTTCCTTTATCCAATCCACTCCCAAATTTGCTGACTTTAATTCATAATCAATTTTAAAATCAAACTTATCCTTATTTTCATCCATCCAAGCATTAAAACCTTCTAATAATGGGACTCTTACAGGACAAGGAAGAACCCCTTCTATTTTTATATCTCCGCCATTATTTTGATTTGGCGCGGCTAAGGCTGAGTCTACGGACATTCTATTGCTCTCTATTGCATCTATTAGCTTTTGAGTAAATAATTCTACATTGACCTTTTTAGTCATGCAAGCCATTTCTAAAGAAATTGTCTTGCCCATTATCTTTCTCATTTTCTCATTGCCCAGTTGCTCAAAACCGTTGGCTACAAATATATCTATAGTTTCTGGATATTTTTCCGTTATGTCATATACTTTATCTTTTATATCAAAATATTTATTCATTTTATTCCTCCTAAAATTCTTTCCCGACATTGTATAAATTTATTATAACTCTGAAAACAAAAAAAATCGGTAACTATTGTTACCAATTTTAAGTTATTTCTTAAGGTCTCTTATTTCATCTTCTAACGCCGATATTCGTCTATTTAATTTATAAATCACTGGAATATATCCTAATAGAATAATTATCCACAACCACATGATAACCCTACTATAATTTAACTTTAGATTTTATATAATATATCCTTCTTTAATTCCTCGGATTTTTCTTCTCCTAATAAGTATTTAATTATCTCTATGGCAAAATCTACAGCTAATGCTGGTCCTCTTGCTGTTATGATACTTCCATCCCTCACCACATTTTGTTCAATATAAACTCCATTCTTTAAATCATCCTCAAACCCTGGATATGATGTGATTTCTTTATCTTTTATTATGCCAGCTCTTTCAAGAACTATTGGTCCTGCACATATAGCAGCTGTAAGCTTCCCATTTTCATTGATTTTCTTTACTACATCAATCACTTTATCATTATCCCTAAGATTTGTAGCACCTGGTAGTCCTCCGGGAATAATTACAGCATCATAATCATCTATATCTTTAATGTCATTTATAGTTTTATCTGCAAGAACTACAATTTCATGTGCTCCCTTTACTTCATTATCTTCAGTAATAGAAACGGTATCTACGTTAATATCCTTTCTTCTAAGATAATCAACTACTGTTAAGGCTTCTACTTCTTCAAAACCCTCTGCTAAAAATAAAATAACCTTCTTCATATAACCCCTCCTATTTTTCTCTATGTATTTATCTATACCCAAGATTTTGTGAAATATAGCATATTACCTACTATTAGCTTATTTAAACTTAAGATAATCTATCCCTATAAATGATCTTTTAGAGAAATTATACATATCAACAATTTAAATTATATGTATAATACTTAGTAAAGTACTAATTTAAACTATCAGTAAAAATTTATAAGGAGTGAGAAAAATGATTTTATATGCTGCTATATTAGAAACCATCGATGCAAAAAAAGATAGTGAAATACTAGACATACATAAAGCTTATCTTCAAAAATTTATCGATGAAGGTAAAATATTTGCTAAAGGTCCTTTTACAGATCATAGTGGGGGACTCGTAATCTATAAAGCTAATTCCTATGAAGAGGCTAAAGAAATGGCTGAAAATGACCCAGCTGTATTACAAAAATCCCGTACCCTAATATTAAAGGAATGGCGTAGCAATATAGAATAGTATAAATATTATTCTATATATTAGATAAAATAACTCTATAATAATTAACGTTTAGCATATACCCTGCGCGGGTATATACCTTTTACAATTATTTAGAGGAGAGTGTATTAAAATGGAGTTAAGATATGAAAAGGTTACAAATAAATCCTTTGATGAAGCTATAAGGAGTATAACGGAAAGCCTCAAGGAAAAAAAGTTTGGTGTACTATGGCAATTAAACTTTAAGGATAAGATGAATGAACACGGAATTGACTTCCCTAATAATTTTATGATTCTGGAAGTTTGCAATCCCCATAAGGCTAATGAAGTACTTACTAAGCATATTGAAATGGGTTATTTCCTGCCATGTAAAATGGTAGTATACGAAAAGGATGGAACTGTAAGAATAGGAACTGCAAGACCAGAGATATTAATGGGTATGGCAGGCTATGATGATCTCGGAGATGTAGCTAGGGAGGTAGAAAAGATATTAATAGAAGCCATAAATAATGCTATATAAAATATTTTTTATAGAAGGTGGTCAATAAGATCACCTTTTTATTTTATAAAAGAAAAGTATTGACCCACTATGGGTATTATAATATATAATAAGTAAATATCAGTTATCTGTACTAGATAAGGAGAATTTAACTATATGAATAATCTAAAAAAATGGGCTCTAAAAATTATATCTGCTCCGCATATAAGTTTAAAGAAATATTATAAGCAATATCGTAAAATACTAAATGTATTGAATCCGCCATCGGAACCAATTTACAAAATGCTGGATCACAAAATCATGGTAGACGATAGAGAAATTCCAGTGCGTGTTTTTATACCTAAAGCCAATCCGCTTTCTAAGGTTCTGATTTTCTTTCATGGCGGTGGATGGGTTACTGGAAATATTGATTCCTATACCAATGTATGTGCAAATATGGCTAATAAAACTAACCATATTGTTATTTCAGTAGATTATCGTTTAGCTCCAGAAAATCCTTTTCCTGCGGGGGTAGAGGATTGTTATTATGCTGCTAGGGAGATCTTCTCCCAACCTGAAATACTTGGTTGCAGTCAAGAGGATATTATATTAATCGGTGATAGTGCTGGAGGTAATTTGGCGGCAGTAGTTTCACTTATGGCAAGAGATCGTGGAGAATTCTTACCTAAGAAACAGATTTTAATATATCCTGCTACAAATTATGATCATAGCGAAAGTTCTCCTTATCCGTCTGTAAAAGAAAATGGAACAGATTATATAATGACTTCAAAGCGAATACAGGACTATATGGATTTATATGTCAAAAATGAGGAGGATAGATTAAATCCATATGTAGCACCAATATTAGCTAAAGAACTCTCAAATCAGCCTAAGACATTAATTGTTACAGCAGAATTTGACCCACTTAGAGATGAAGGAGAAGCTTACGGAATAAAGCTGCAACAGTTTGGCAATGATGTGAAGATATATAGAATGAAAGACGCTCTTCATGGCTTTATTTCAAATCCCCTAAGCTCAGATGATACTGATAAATGTTATGAGATTATAAACTTATTTTTAAATGATAAAAATTATTGAAGTGAGGAAGTACTATGAAACAGCAAAAAGAAGTAAATTGGACTAAACTTGATAATGCATCAAAACTTTTTCCTGCAGTTGCCAATAATAAGGATACTAAGGTTTTTAGACTTGCCTGTGAATTATATGAAGATGTTGATCCAAAGATTTTGCAAAAGTCTTTAGATTTAACTATTGAGAGCTTTCCACTATATAAATCTGTCTTAAGAAGAGGAGCCTTTTGGTACTATTTCGAATCCACAGATACTAATCCTAAAGTGGAATTAGAGTCTAATTCACTTTGTGCTCCTCTTTATATAAAAAATCAAAGAAACTTATTAATTCGAGTATTTTACTATAGGAAAAGAATAAATGTGGAAATTTTTCATTCTCTTACTGACGGTGCAGGTGTTATTTGGTTTATGGAGACACTTATATATCATTATATGACTATTAGATATGGAGATATATTTGGAGATAGGATACCTGAACTAAACTTCAAAGCATCAATAAGTCAAAAGATGGATGATAGTTTTGGCAAGAATTATAATAAAGAAGATAATCCTAGTCAAAAACTCAAAAACAAAAAAGAGAAAAAAGAAAAATCTCGACCTGCTTATCATATTAAAGGAAATAGAATAGCAGAAAACAGAATGAAACTAATTGAAGGGTCTATGTCCGTAAAGGCTGTTTTAGATATAGCTCATGAATATAATACTACTTTAACAATATTTATGACATCCCTACTCCTTTATTCTATTTATAAGGAAATGCCTGCTAATAAGAAAAAAAGACCTGTGGTTTTATCTGTTCCGATTAATTTAAGGCAATACTATGAATCAGCCACAGCTAGAAATTTCTTTAGTACTATGAATATTAGTTATCAATTTAATAATAGCAGTCCTGATTTTGAAGAAATAATTCAGAGTGTAAGTGAAAGTTTTAAGAAAGGATTGACCAAGGAGCAGTTAGATAAACAGCTGAATCACTTTATGTCCTTAGAAAAAAATCTACTTACAAGGGTGATTCCCCTACCCATTAAGGATTATGTTCTTCGTATAGCCAATAGGCTAAATGATAGGAAGATAACATCATCTATTTCAAATATTGGGAAGATCATCATGCCTTCAGAGTTTAATAACTACATACGACAATTTAGTATTTGCGTCAGTGCTAGAAGACCTCTGATAACCTTATGTACCTATGAAGACAGAATTGTCATTAGCTTTACATCACCCTTTGAAGAAACCGATATACAAAAAACATTTTTTCAGTTTCTTTCACAAAAGGGAGTTGAAATTGAAATCACATCAAATCTTTAGAAAGAAGGAAAATACCATGCAATATTGTACTCACTGCCGACTCTATATACGGGAAAATCGAGAAAAATGCACCTTATGTGGTAATATCTTACCACATACTAATATCACTCATAAAGATGAGGATATTTTTCCTAGAATACCTCCTTATTATGAAAGTCATCTAGCCATTAAAATAATGATTTTTATTTCTATTGCAGCCGTAGTAATTAGCTTTGCAATCAATATACTCTTTCCCTCTGATATAAATTGGCCACTATTATTAGTATTTGGGCTGCTTAGTATGTGGCTAGGATTAATTTCTATTATACAAAAAAGATATCATATACCTAAAAAAATTGTACGTCAAGTTGCAATTATATCGTTGTTAGCCATTTTCTGGGACTGGGAAACAGGCTGGAGAGGCTGGTCCTTAAACTACGTAATCCCTATTGCTTGTGTGGCTGCTATGATAGTTATGTATGTAACAGCAAAGATCATGAAACTAAGCGTAAGAGATTATATTACTTATGCTTTAATAGATGGATTATTCGGCATAATTCCCGCTTTATTTATGATATTTGGTTGGATAAAGATTATATATCCAACAATAATATGTGTATCCTTAAGCATTATATCCTTATCAGCTGTATTTATTTTTCAGGGAAAGAATATAAAAATAGAGATGAGTAAAAGAATGCATATATAAATCAGTGGAGTCCTCTCCACTGATTTATATATGTGTTTTACATTTATTTTATTTCTTATTTACATCTCTTTCTACTAAAGTAACCTTTATCGTATCTCCTGGTTGTTTGCCTATTTTTGCTCGGATATCCTTTCTGATACCGATTATATGATATGGAGTCTTCATCCTCACAAGACTGCCCTCATATGGTTCTCCATCGAATGTAGCAGTAACAGGTACACGACCCTTTCCAAACTCAACCTTTACATCAAAGGGTATCTCTATATATGCACCATCAATATCAGGAACTTTCTTTATTTCAGCTTCAAATTCATATACCTTTTTCACTTTTAGACCTCCTGTACATTAAATCAAACTACTTATCCAACCTACTAATCCTCCTGCAACGATAATCCATGCTGAGTTTATTTTAAATTTAATCAAAGAAAATAATGATACTATAAATATTATAATAGCTAATCCATCAGTCAAGGAGGATATACCTAATTTAAAACTTACGGTAGCCATCAATGCTAAGGAGGCTATATTGATACCATCCAGCATTCCAGATATCCAAGAAGAACTTCTTAATTTTGGTATTAAAGGATTTAATGCCCAAACCAGTATAAATGACGGAAGAAATATTCCTATAGTGCCCAATATAGCTCCTGGTATGCCCCTTAACAAATATCCTGTAAATGTAGCTGTAGTAAATACTGGCCCCGGTGTAAATTGACCTACTGCAACTGCATCAAGTAATTGCTGATTTGTAAGCAGTCCTAATTTTTCTACAAACTCTGCTTCTAAAAATGCCAAAAGTACATACCCACTTCCATATAAAACTGAGCCTATCTTTAAAAAGATAAAAAATACTAAATACAAAGGCAATATTCCTATTCCAAACATCCTATTTTTGAGTTTCTCCTTGTTTTGCATAATCATCATAATAATTCCAGAAATAAATAATAAAGGTATCTCTTTTATTCCCAATAAATATACGGCTATCGTAAATAATCCAAGGACTAAAGAAATTTTATTTTTTATTACTGATTTTCCCAATCTATATAAGGCTTGTAAGATAATGGCCATAATAACAGGCTTCATTCCATAAAGTATAGATCCTACTTGAGGAATACTACCATATTTCACATAGGTTATTGCAAACAATAGAACTATAACCATTGCAGGAAAAATAAAAAATGTCCCTGCTAACAATAATCCTAATAATCCTCCTCTTTCATATCCAAGATGAATTGCAAGTTCCGTTGAATTTGGTCCAGGTATAAGATTTGTTGCTCCAATTAAGTCCATAAATTTTTCCCTAGTTATCCATTTTCTCTTATCTATTATTTCTTCCTCCATCATCGCAATATGAGCAGCAGGACCTCCGAAAGCTAGACTTCCTAACTTTAAAAAAACTTTTACTATTTCTTTTTGTCTTTCTATCTTATCAGTTCTATTTAAATCCTTATAATTAATATCTCTCAAAAAATCACCTCCTAGTTAATCAATTGATACCCTAAGAAGTGATTTAACCAGCAATCTACATCAAATAATTTCTGATTTAATATATTTTTCCTTTATTTCCTTATGCTTTTTCTCTCCCAGTTTATAGATTTCTTCCTCTTCTTTCGTAGTTACAATCAGTTCTGGTACCTTAGCTGATTTATTATCTACCATATGAACCATAGTAACAAATGCAGTTAATGCTGTTTCCCATTCACTATAATTCTCTATACTACTTGCTAAGATATTTACTATAATTTGCATAGAAGATTTACCTACATAAGCTAACTGTCCAATACATTTAACTATATTTCCTACATGCACCGGACGATGAAATACTACTTCATCCACTCTAGCAGTAACTACCTGACCTTTACAATGCTTTGTTGCTGCCATACCTGCTGCAATATCTACAAGTTTCATCAGCTCTCCACCGTGGACATTTCCATAAATATTGCTATGAAACACCTCCATTATCACAGAAGTTTCAGCTCTTGCGAAAGATATATTATTATAATTGTCCAGATTATTCATCATTTGTTTACCTCCAATGTCATCTCTTTTTCTCATTTAGATTAATTATATATTGAATCAATTTTTTATACAAGAAAAGTAATTAATTGCATATAAAAAAGGTTTCCAAAGAAGTCTTTGAAGGAGGGTTCCCATATTCGTTATAAAAAAACGGTTTGGGATCAAATCTAAATCCAAAACCGTTTTTAAAGTCCAATCACTAAAGTCTTAATCTAAGGGTCGTAAATTATTAACTAGTATTATTATATATTTATTTCATGGTATTAACAAAAAACATTGTTACTTGTGGTACATATGTCACAATAGCCATGGTAATTAAAGATAATATTACAAATGGTACTATACCTGAAATAATCTTGCTGACAGGTTCTTTAGAGACTCCTGTTGCTACAAATAAATTTAATCCAAATGGTGGTGTAAACATTCCTATGGCACCATTTACAACCATAATTATTCCTAAATGTATGGGATCTATACCATAATTTATTGCTAGAGGTAAAAATAATGGTGCTAATATAGTAGTTGCCGAAGCTGGATCTATAAACATTCCCGCAACTAAAAGTATGATATTCATCATTAACAATATCGTTACCTTAGAATTAGTTATTGCTATCAAACCCTCTGCGAGGGCCTGTGGAATCTGCTGCCTAGTCAATATCCAAGAGAATATCGAAGCAGCAGCTAATAATATCATAACTTGTGCTGTACCTACGGCGGCATCAATGGATTCATCTAATAGCCCCTTAAAATCTAACTGCTTATAAATAAATATAGCGACAAAAATAGCATAGACTGAAGCAACAACAGCAGATTCTGTTGGTGTAAATATTCCACCATAGATACCTCCTATTATAATAAAAGGAACTCCTAGTGCCCATGCAGCCTCTTTAAAAGCTATTAATATTTCCTTCAAAGATGCTTTCTCCTGTACAGGTACTTTATCCTTCTTTGCAATAAAGTAACAATATGCGATAACAACTAATCCCCATACGATTCCAGGACCGATACCTCCTATAAACAAATCCCCAACTGATACTCCTGTAACAGTTCCATATACAATCATACCTATACTTGGAGGTATAATTACTGCGACTGCTGGACTCGATGTGATCAATCCAAGTGAAAATTTCTCACCATATCCTCCTTTAAGTAATTCAGGTAACATAAGCCCTCCTATTGCAACAACTGTTGCAGGGCTTGAACCCGAAACTGCTCCAAAGAACATACATGATATTACAACTGCAATAGCAAGTCCACCCGTTAAATGTCCTACTAATTTACTTGCTAAATTAAGTATTCTTTTTGAAATCCCTCCACCTTTCATTACATTAGCTGCAAGAATAAAAAATGGGACAGCCATTAATGAAAACTTATCAATACCAGAAAACATCCTTTGAGCTACAACCTCCATAGGTATAGGAGTGAAAAAAGATAATGCTAGAACACTTGCTAAAGACATTGCAATATATACTGGTGCTCCAGTAAATAAAAAGACAAATAGAAGTACGAATAATGCTACTGTCATTTACTTTCACCACCCTTTAGTTTTATAAAGAATTCTTGAGTATATCTCAATAACATAAGTATTCCACCTATAGGCATTGAACCATAAACATATACCATCGGAACTTTTATAGTTGAACTAACTTGATTTGTAATGAATACATTTTTTGTAATTATAAATGAAAAATAAGTAAATAGCAAAGTAAATGCAATTGACATTAGGATTGTTATAAGGAGTAAAACTTTCTTACCCTTCTCACTTAAAACATTCATTATAGCATCTACTCCTATATGTGCACCTTTATAAACACAAACACTAGAGCCAACAAATGTCAGCCATACTATAGCATATCGTGCCACTTCTTCTGACCACACCAAAGAAGAACCAAAAAATCTAAGTACTACATTAATAAAAAGTATGAAAGCTATAACTAATAGCAGTATCCCAATGAAGTATTGTTCTATCTTTGATAGGATATTATTAAATGATTTCATTTTCGACCTCCTACCTTCAAATTATTTAACTGTCTATTTATATTTTTCAATTTCTTCATATGTCTTATCTAAAATTTCATTTCCAAATAATTTAACATATTCTTGATGAACAGATAAAGTTATTTCTTTCATTTTTTCTTTTTCTTCTGGGGATAATTCAACTACATTAACGCCAGCATCTTTAATTGTTTGCAAATAATTTTTCTCTTCTTCTTGGACTGCTTGCCTCTGCCATTTAGCTATCTCTCTACCCTTTTCATAGAGTATTTCTTGTATATCTTTAGGTAATTTATTGTACCAATCATCACTAAATATCAGTACATGGCCTAAATAAGCATGCTCACTAAGAGTTAGATTAGTTTGTACTTCATAAAACTTGGAACTTACTATTGTAACCAACGGATTCTCTTGTCCGTCAACAACGCCTAACTGTAATGAACTATATAACTCCCCAAAATCAATAGGAGTCGGATTAGCTCCTAAAGCTTTAAACTGATTAATTATAATAGGACTTTCCATTGTTCTAAATTTCAAACCTTTAAAATCTTCTAGCTCGGATATTGGCTTATTAGCTGTAAAATGCTTATATCCATCCTCGTAAAAAGCAACACCTTTAATTTTTTGACTTTTCAGGCTATCAAGCAATGCTGTACCAACTTCTCCATCCATAATCTTATATCCGATTTCCCTATTAGGAAACAAGAAAGGCAAATCAAATAATTGTAGTTCAGGTGCAAATCCACTTATTCTAGCTGTCGGTACTAAAGCGATCTCTTGAGTTCCCATCTGCAACCCCTCAAACATCTCCCTTGCACTTCCTAATTGTCCTGATGGGAACAAGTTAACCTTTACCTTTCCATTGGTTGCTTGTTCAACTTCCTCTTTAAACTTAATAGCTGCCTTATGATGAGGTGTTTCAGGCATAAATCCATGTCCATATCCAATCTCAATTACTTCTTCGGCCCCATTGTCATCTAAACCCTTTGATGCATCCTTACTTTTGCAGCCACTAATAGCTAAACTAAGTATTAATACCATAACTAAAAGAATTACAAAATTTCTAGACTTGAACATTTTACCATCCTCCTAATTTTAATCTCTTGACTTAGTCAATTAATAAATCAATTACCTAAACATGTATAATTGCAACATTCATGCCATGCTATAATATATAAATACACTGAAATAATCACATCCGTTAACTACATCTTTTAAAAAGACTTCTGCAATTATTGCACTAAAGTGCAAATGTTGCAGAAGTCTTTTATTTCACAATATTATATTCTTTGATTTTATACTGAAGATTTCTTTCACTTATCTGCAAGCTCTCTGCTGTCATACGCCTGTTCCCTTGAAAATAGTCTAAGGTCTTTAATATTACAATTCTTTCAATTTCTTTTAAATTGGTTCCTATCCTAATTCTTATGTCATTATTATCATAATCTTTGTCAGTATTAGCATAATATCGCTCAGGCAAGCTCTCTTTTGAAATGATTTTATTATCAGATAATGCTACTAACATTTCAACTAAATTCTCAAGTTCTCTTACATTTCCAGGGAATTTATATTTCTCTAGAGTTTCTATAACATCTTTACTAAATCCCACAACTTCTTTATGTAATTTGTTATTATACTTATTTAAAAAATAATTGAGTAAAACAGGGATATCTCCTTTACGCTCTCTCAAAGGTGGCACTTCTAAATTAATGACATTCAATCTATAAAATAAATCTTCTCTAAATTTACCGCTTTTAACCTCTGCTTCTAAATCCTTATTAGTGGCAGCAACAATTCTTACATCAATTTTAACTGGTCTATTGCTGCCTAGGGGTGTGACCTCCATATCCTCAACAATTCTCAATATCTTTGCTTGAAGCTGTAAATCCATTTCCGCTATTTCATCTAGAAATAAAGTTCCATTATTAGCTAGCTGAATTTTACCTATTTTTTTCTTATCAGCTCCCGTAAAAGTTCCTTTTTCATATCCAAATAATTCACTTTCAAGAAGGTTCTCTGGAATAGCGGCACAATTTACCACTATAAAATTTTCATCCTTCCTATTTCCTTGAAAATGTAATGCTTTAGCAATTAAGTCCTTTCCAGTACCACTTTCACCAGTTATCAATACTGTGGAATCAATATCTATCACTTTCTCAACTCTGTTAAGAAATAACCTTAACTTATCAGAATTTCCTACAATTTCTTTGAAGCTATATCTTTCATGCAATATCTTTTTAAGATTCGTTAGCGAGTAATTTAAGTTTTTGTACTCTATAGCTTTTTCCACATATAAATATAGTTCTTCCATGTCTATAGGTTTTGTAATATAATGAAAGGCTCCTTCCTTCATGGCATTAATGGAAGATTTAATACTGCCGTAAGCTGTCACCACAATAACTTGAACATTTCTTAGCTTACTCTTTATATCTTTTAAAACTGTTATTCCATCTATCTTACCTATTTTTAAATCCAATAAAACTACATCTATATTTTCGCTATATAATATTTCCATAACTTGGTTAGCATCTTGAGTAGTAAATACTTCATAACTGTCCTCAAGTGCAAATTTCAAAGAATCACAAATATTTTTTTCATCATCAGCAATCAATATTTTTTCCATATTAATTCTCCTATTATTATGATTTCATGAAAATCAATTCTACCTTTGTCCACTCTCCATATTTACTGTCAATATTAATATTTGCATTATTCTCTTTTGCATATTGATAACATATTGCTAATCCTAGTCCAGTACCATTATCTTTTGTAGTAAAAAAAGGATCGAATATGTTATTAAAATCATCATCGGCAATACCCCTGCCATTATCCAATATACTTAAAATTATTTCTTCTTGTCTATCCTCCATATCGATTCTGATTACACCATCACCTTTAATAGCATCAATACTATTGCGAAGAATGTTTATTATTATTTGCTTGATTTGTTGCATATCAGCATATAAAAATTTTTGTGATTTATCCAAATAATTAATGTCTATCCCTTTGCTCTCTATTTCAGATGCAAAAATATCGATGATTTGGTTAACCAGCTGTACTATATCAAAATTTTCTTTTTTTAATTTTTTTGGTTTAGAATAATCTATTAAGTCAGTCAGCAATCCATTTAATCGTTCAATTTCAGTTGGGATCTCAGTCGTAATCTTTTTTCTAAACTCTACATTATCATATTTTATAGGCAATAAATCAATATATGCTTTTATAGATGTAAGTGGATTTCTTATCTCATGAGACATTCTTGATATTAGAGTGCCCAAAGAATTCATTTTATCATTTTCAGCAAGTCTTTTTCTTAGCATGCTGATTTCCGTTATATCATTAAATGTAATTACAGCTCCAATATTTTCATTGTTTAAATCAAATAATGGTTTTAGTATATAGGATAATATATTTTCCTTATTATCCTTATAATATCTCTTTTCCTGAAAGCTAAATTGTTTTTCAAATTTTAGACACTCCCTTAAATGATCGACATTAATATAATTTTCTAATCCAACTTCATCATACCTCATACCAATAAATTCTTCACTGTTAATATTCAACAAATTTTCACAGCTTTTGTTTAGAGTTGTAATGACTCCATTCTTATCAAAGGTTATAAGACCATTTCCAATACCATTTAAAATCTGTTCTTTATATTTGTCACTCTCTTTTATAATCTGCTGATTTTGCTTTAATTCATCATTTACTATTTTAAGGTCAACAGTCCTCATTTCCACTTCTTTCTTTAAAATACTATTAATTCTAATAAAGAAAAGATTTATTAAAATTGCTATAAAAATAATAAGTGATAATGCATAAAGTATGTTCAATAAGTCCTTCCAAGCTGGTTTTATTTCTTTCCCAAACCATTTTTCATATATATTATAGTATGTACCTTTCTTTTTTAAGTTTTCTAATCCTTGATTGAAATCGTTCATTACTTCTTTATTGCCTTTTTTAAATGCCATCCCATAAGATGTAAAACTTATGTCATTTCCTACAATTTTTATTGAATCAATACTTCTATTTTTCTGAAGTATATATAATCCTGTAAGCTTATTTCCTACAACAGCATCAACTTCATTTTTAATAAGCTTTTCAAAGGCAATATCTAAATCTGAAAAAAAGACTACTTCTATTTCTCCTCGATCTGCTAATGCATATGCAGCAAAGTCACTTCTCTGCACAGCAACCCTGCGTTCCTTTAGGCTATCTATTCCTAATATTTGAGATTCATCCTTTCTAACAAAACAAACCAGAGAGTTTTTCAAATACTCATTAGAAAAATCATACATAGCTAGTCTAGTATCATTATAATTCATGCCCTGTATTGCATCTATACTTCCATTCTGTAGTGAAATATGAGCATCCACCCAGTCCATTGGAACTAGTTTTATTTCCACTCCCATTTCCAGTGCTAAAGCCTTCATTAAGTCTACATTAAATCCTCTATATTCACCATCGCTATCTAAATATTCAAAAGGAGGATAATTCTTCTCCCCTCCAATTGTTATAATCTTATCAATATCAATACAGTATGAATTTGAACTAATAAATAATAGTATTATTAATAATGAGGCAATACTAATTAATCTGTCTCTCACTAGGGTATCCACCTTTATATAAAGTTAATTTATACTCAATTCAATAATAGTTATAATAATCTATGGATTTATTATAACAAATTTCGACACTCTGCTCCAGTAAAAGGATATAGCTGTACATGAAAAAACTGCCTCCTACAGGCAGTTTTTTCATTATAATTGCAAGAATCAATTAGGTTAACAATTTAAACTCTTCATCATCTCCAAGTTAGTTTTTCTAATTCAATATGACTACGATACCACTCATCATTTTCTAAAAGTAATTCTGGTGAACCTGAGTTTTTAACTCTTCCATTTTCTAAAATAACTACGGTATCACAAGAAATCATAGAAAGTAATCGATGAGATATTGATAAAATAGTACGTGTATCACTAACCTTTTGTAATATAGATATTATTTTTTCTTCAGTAATTGCATCTAGATTTGCAGTTATTTCATCAAGGAGTAATATAGGCGGATTAGTGACTATAGCTCTTGCAATAGCCAGTAATTGTTTCTGTCCTTGTGAAAAAAGATTGTTATCCATATTTGTATCATATCCATTTTCTAGGGATAATACATAATCACTTAGTCCTACAAAATCTATAGCATCTTCAATCTGTTCTCTTGCAATACTTTCATCCTGTAAACTAACTTGATCTGCTACTGTACCTTTTATAGCATGAAAACTTTGATCCACATACCCAAATATTTTCCTTTTTTCAGTATTTGGAATGCTATATACATCAACTTGATTTATAGTTATGCTCCCATCAGTCGGTTTAAGAAGTCCTAGTATTAGTTTAAATAATGTGGATTTCCCGACCCCTGTCCTGCCTACAAAAGTCACCTTTTCCTGTGGCTGAAATTCAAGGTTTATATTTTGTAAAATGTCTCTTTCTTCTTCATAGTAAAAGCTAAGATCATTAAAGGATATTCTTACTTCTTCCCTATTTGATATAATTGATTCGGCAGAAAGTTCACTGTCCTTATAATCATCTTCTGGCTCATTATAAAATTCATTAACCCTATATATTCCTGATATAGCCCCTTGAATACTTTGAAGCTCCATACCTAAATCTTGAATAGGACTAAAGAGATTGGAAATCAATTCAATGGAAGCAGCAACCATACCTAAAGATATACCTAAATACCCCAATTCTTTAGATGATAATATCACAACAACAGCAATTATTATGGCACGAATAATCATAATAATTGGTGAAAATATTGAGTCATAGAAATTAACCTTTTCCATTGTCTTATAGTTATCTATCAGATAGGTTTTATAATTTTCTTCCATATAACTTTCCTTGCTAAAGGATTTTATCATCTCTATATTTTTTAAGCTTTCAGAAATATGATTATTTACCTTTCCTACCAACACACGATTTTTTATCTGTGCCTCTAACATACGTTTTTGAAATATTCTTATGATAATAAATATAATAGGTAACAAAATCAAAGTAATTATCCCAAGCCTCACGCTAAAGAACCAGATAGACCCTAAGATACCAATAATTTTAAATGAGTCAACTATCATACTAACTATGCCAGATGTAAATAGAGAACTAATTGCATCAACGTCATTAGTAAAACGGGAAACTACAGTACCAGATCCATTATAAGAAAAAAATATAGCATTTATTTTCTCAAGTTTTCCCATCATCTCCATACGAATTTCCTTGGTGATTTTTTGACCTAGAATAGTTAAAATGGCTTCTTTCACAAAATCAAATATCCCAATAAACATTAGAATACCAAGATACCAAACAGCTAAAGATAGTAGCCCTGCAATATTTCTAGGCACAAGGTTTTGGTCAATTATCTTTCTTAAAATCTGTGGAGGAAGTAATGATGTAATAACTATTCCTACGATTATAACTACAAGTAATGCAACGGATATAACATTTTCTTTGATTACATGCTTAATAGATTTCTTTACTAAATTATTTTTCATCAATACCACCTCCACTGCTTTGTAAATCATATATAGATTTATATAATGTAGAACTTTCCATCAACTCATTATGTGTACCATAGTTCACACTTTTATCATCATTAATCAATAAAATTTTATTTATTTTATCAAAAATACTCAATCTGTGGGAAATCAAAATGATTATACTCTCTTTATAGTTCTTTCTTAAATTTTCAATTATCTTCTCTTCAGTTTTCATGTCTACTGCAGAAAAAGGGTCATCTAAGATAATTATTTTATTTTTCCTTACCAAAGTTCTAGCAAGGGCTATTCTTGATTGTTGTCCGCCACTTAGTCGAATTCCATTGTTACCAACTATAGTAGATTCTCCCTCTGGCATAGCTTTTAAATCATCTTCGAAGCAAATATCTCTTAAAACAGAGTTAATTTTTAAATCTTCCCCAAGAGTAATATTATTGTAAATAGTATCTGAAAGCAATTGAGGTTTATGTCCTAAGTAAGAAATCATCTGACTACGTTCATATTCAGAATAAGATTTAAGTTCTTTCCCATCTACTTTTATACTTCCAAGATAAGGATATTGTCCCAATAGCGCTATTCCCAATGTAGTTTTACCACATGCTATAGGCCCTGTTACACCGATAATTTCTCCTTCTTTAGCTTCAAAGTTGATATCTTCGATAATATTATCTTTTCCAATAGAATAGGTAAAACTAAGGCTATCAACAATAAGACTTGTTTTGTCCTCTTTAATGTTGGTAGTAGTATCTTTTGTCTGGTATTCAGAAAGATAGAGTTTAATTCTTTTCCATGATACCTGTGATTTCTGTACAGAATTAAATAGCTTTGCTGCCTTACTTGCCTTAACTGCCATTGCAGTAAAAATAGATATATAGGCGGAAAAGATTCCTACAGTCCAATTACCTTCAATTGTTTTAGTACCACCTAGATAGATTACAAGAATAATCCCTAGCATGGCAATAACATTATAAATTGGCTGCATAGAATTCTCTAAAATATGAGCTTTAATTGCCTTATTCTGCAAATCCTCCAGTTCAATATTGTATTTCTCCCGATTTCGCTTTTCAATACCATTCACACGATAAAGAATAGCGTTTTCAATAGTACCATAGGTAAGATCAGCAACCTCACTACTTTTGGTTCGAAATGCAATGGAATATTTATAGATAATTACTTTAAGTTTTTCGGCTAAAATCATAGCAACTGGAATAAAAATAGATGCTAAAATCGTTATTTTTACATCGTATACGAGCATTGAAATAAAATAGGATAGCATAAGTACACCTGTGTCAAATACCTCTGTAGTAAATTTACGCATACCTTCTACACATAATTCTACATCTGAAATAGCTCGTGTCATTAAGTTTCCAGCACTTTCATCATCTAGCTGGATAATGCTTTTATTCATAATATTATTGTATATCATAAAACGCATTGTAGCACTGGTATTATTAGCAAAGCGTCTGATGTAGAGACGTTTGAAATAGCGCATTAATTGAATTGTAACAATAATAGCAATAAACTTAATTCCTAGAACTATTAAAGTAGATAGGCTATCCCCTCTTAAAATAGAGTCTATTAATTTTCCTTGATAAATAGGCCCTAGAACAGTTCCTCCATTGAAAACTAGTCCAAAAAACACAATCAATGCTACAGTAAACTTTTCATTTTTCCAATAGCTAATTATCTTATTTGGATTCTTAATTGGTTTTACTTTAATATCTTTCATGGCAGTTTCCATCTCTTTTCTTCCAAAATCTCATTATCTATATTCTAAACATTTTATCATCATATGTCTATTTGCTTTTATTTTTGTATTTTCTTAAAATAAAAAAGACCAAAAGTAGAACTTTCCTATTCCTTATAAAAAAGTCACCTTAAAGTATCTATTAAGGAATACTCTATAGGTGACTTCTATTAATCTTATTAAAATTAAATCATAATGATTATATATTCAGAAAATCAAATACTGTTTGAACAAATAAGGCAGTTCCAATATGCAAAACATCTTCTGCTATATTAAATTTTGGATTATGGGATGAGATAAAGTTCCCCTCTGAGTCATATTCGCTTGAAGCTAAGAAGAAGAAAGTGCCAGGAACTTCTTGTAAGAAAAATGCCATGTCTTCTCCACCCATAATAGGTCTTTCCATTTCTATTATGTTTTCACTTCCAACTATTTTCTGAGCAGATTTTATAAACTTTTCTGTAATTTCTTTTGAGTTTATAAGTGGTGGATATCCAAATTCATATTCATATTCGCAGTCACCCCTCATTGCCTTAGCAATACCTGTAGATATTTCTCCAATCCTCTTTGCTGCTTGTTCCCTTAATTCTTGATCTACAAATCTGGCGGTCCCCTCCATTTCTATAAATTCAGGTATTATATTAAAAGCCGTCCCTCCGTTTATCTTTCCAACAGTGATTATTGCAGGCTCTGGGCCACTTTTTTCTCTACTTACAATACATTGTAAGGCTCCTATAACTTGTGCTGATATAGTCACGGGGTCAACTCCTAGCTCTGGATATGCACCATGAGCCCCTATTCCCTTTATTTTTAAATAGAATTTATCTAAACAAGTCATGGTTTTACCATAATTAACTATTACTTTTCCGTCTGGAACACCTTTGGAAGGTGCTCCTATATGAAGGCCTACTATATTGTCTACCTTAGGACTTTCTAAAGCACCTTCTTCTATCATATGTTTGGCTCCAGCAAATCCTTCTTCACCCGGCTGAAATAATAGTTTTACAGTTCCTTTTAATAAATGTTCATTATCCTTTAATATCTTAGCTGCACCTAATAACATTGCTGTATGGGAATCATGGCCACAGGCATGCATATTCCCATTCTTCGACGAATAAGGCACACTGGTCTCTTCTTTTATTGGAAGTGCATCCATATCAGCTCTTAATGCTATTGTCTTTCCTTGATTCTTCTCTCCAATCAACGCTACTATAGCTGAACCATTAACAAGTGTTTTATACTCTATTCCCATCTCTTTAAGTCTCATCTGAACATAGTCTGATGTTTGAGGTAAATCTAGTCCAATTTCAGGTATTTGATGCAAGTCTCTTCTCCATTTAATTATATCTTTCTCAATTTCTTTTGCACATTCTTTAAAATTCACAGCATATTCCTCCTCTGATAATATTATCAAACCAATAAATAATATAAAAACTTCACAGTTTTGTCCCTTATATGATGGTTACTTCTCATATTTCAGAATTATTTATTTTAATTTCTATGCTTACAATAATCTATTGATTTAATCTCTGTTTTTTATAATCAATTATAGCAACAAATGCAGTCACAAAAACACATAGTGGTACTGCAAGCCATGCTGGAACTAGCTGTGTCATGTTGATAATTATCCCAACTGCTAGTCCAACAATGGCACATTTGTAAAATTTAAGAGCAAACATCGTTAATAAAGCCCCCATAATAGCAGGGAAAACAAATCCAAAAGCTGTTATTACATATTCAGGTAACGCTCCAATTATAGCATTACCTGCAAAAGCACCTATGGTAACTATAATCAAGTTTGTTATTATTGATCCTGCTATACTTATAGTTGAAACTAATTCAGCTTCTTGGCTTCCAGCATCAACCCCTAGAGCGTCCTGGGCAACTGCTGATGCAGGAACTCTCACATTCGCTATATTTCCAGATAAGAATGACATATAAGTACCAGATAATCCTAATATAGGAAAATAGGAAATTGGCTCAACTATATAGAAGGCTCCATACATTGAGGCGATTAAGAACCATCCTGTTAAAATAGTTTTTACAGAAGGTATTGCTCCATATCTTATCCATAGATATATTGCTGGTAAAAAACATAAAACCACAGCAGTTAATATTGTCCATCTTCCAGTTGAAATTATCTTTTTAGTAAACGTTTCTTCATATGAACGATTTTCCATAGATTTCACTCCTTAGTATTATTTAAATAATGCTGCAACGAACATGGCAACAAACATGGCTATTCCTAGATTCCATTCTTTTAAGGCTTTCACTTTCTCTGAAAGTTTCACCATCACCATCATAACTATAGTAGCTACTAATACCGCTATAAGGTTTGTAGACACAAGATTACCTTTACTTATAATTTGCCCTGAAACAATAAAAGATGAAGCCCCTATAATAGCACCTGTCCCTATTTGACCTACAAGCTTAGCATCTCCACCTGTTACCTTCTCTTTTACAATATCTAACTTATCTGCAAACAAAGCTACAACTAATAACCATCCTATACCATTTAATGTCATAGTCCAAACAGATGACGCAAATGCTGTCAAATCATATTGACTAGACCCAAATTCAACTCCCATTGCCTGTGCACCCATTGCAGCTCCTGCAAGCTCTGCTGGCGCTGATCCTATGATTGATAGCCTCAGCCAAGTAATAGGTGCTCCAACTACCGCCATCATTCCAAGCATTACTACAAGCACAGCTAATGAAGGTCCTATTGCTGCAATAGCTCCAATCCTAAATGCTTTAACACCATCTTCACGCTTCAAGTTAATTGTTTTCCCTGCTTCAAAGGCTTTCTTGGTAAATATAATTGCCTGTACACCTACTATTAAAACAACAGGCAGACACATAACCCACAAAATTGGATCATTAGCTACTTCTAAATACTCTCTCACGTCTTCTTCCTCCATTTTTTAAATTTTATAATCAATATAAGTCATTGTGATATTTATCACATTTTTTATTATAATATATAAAGCAAACAGATTTTTTGTTAATATTTCCAAAATTCTTTTAATTTTTGTGAATTTTTCTAAATGATTATAGATTTATATAATAAATAAAAGCACAGTTTAGAATCTGTGCTTTCTCTAAATAAATATTTAATTAAACAATTTTAAGAATTTCAAAACTATCTCTATCTTTAACCTTTCAACAGAGTCTTCACTATCCATATCTATTAGATTCTTAATTTTATTTATTCTATATCTTACTGTATTATTATGAACAAAGAGCTTTTCAGCCGTTAAAGAGTAGTTCTGATTACATTCTAAAAAGCTTTTCAAAGTAATTATCAGTTCTTGACCATCTTCCTCTAATGTTAAAGGTTTTATATATTCGTTATATATACTCATATTTTCCTTTTTGAATTCTTCTATGTTAATAAATTTGAAAGGTCCTAGATTATCATAAAGAACCACTTTAGATTCAGGGTAAATATATCTTGATATATCAATAGTCTTGGAACTCTCAGTATAACTATTTTTCACATTCTTTATATCTACAAAGCCTCTAGAAACTCCTGCTACAAACTTTCCTTTTATTACTTCATTTTCAAAGCATTTAATAAGTTGACTTATACTTATTTTTATAAATTCATTTGTTTTATGTATATCCTTATCTTTCTTATAGAGCATAACTATTTCATCTTTACCTGCTAATCCAAAGATTATTTCATCTCTTTGAAAAATATTATATATGCATCTAGATATTTTTTCTCTATGATCATATAAACTTATTTCATGGCTAAACTGCTTTATGCTTATACACAAATATAGCCCCTCAGTATCTAGAACCTTTCTTATTATCTGAGTTTCATTCTGAAAGTTACTCTCTATTATTTGTCGAATCAATTCATCTTGAAATTTATCCTTAAAAGAATTTTCAAAATATATACTTCCATATTCATGTAGTAGAAGGACAAAGCTCAACCTTATTGTATATAGGTCATAGTAATCACTTTTCTCTTGATTTTCCCAAACTACAAGATAGGCAAGAACTATATTATCTATTTCTATTGGGAGAACTATCCGTAAGCTATCTTCCTTATTCTCAAGATTTTCTATTCTAAACATATGAAATTTTTCAGATAAGCTTTCCTTTTCATGTTTGCAATCTGGATTCCATATGAATTCATAATCACTTAATTTAGTATTTTTAATACTTTTATTAAATGTTGAATATATCTTGTTTTTGCAAAAATCATATACTTCCACTGGCTTTCCTATATTATTATATAATCCTTCTATTATCTCCTTTATTTTTCTATCATGATCTTTATTCCCATATACCTGAATAAAACTAGTTAATTTTTCTATATATCTATCTATAGCTATTTCATTAATGGCATTTCCTATTTCTATCCATGCAGAATCTTTAGGTAAGTCAATAAGAGGAAACTTTAACTCATCGCATAGCTCTACAATTTCTTTAGGAATCTCATCTAAATATCTGCCGACCTTTATGCCTAAACCTGCTGCATTAGCCTCATTTGCCTCAATTATTACTTCTTTGAAATACTCTATATTACCCTTAAATAAATATCCTGTAGAGAGCATCAGCTCTTTTCCCCTAGCCCATTGTCCACCAGTAGGCGCATCCTGAGATGAAATACCTTGAACTATTCTATCAAGCCCTTCTTTTCCTGCCAATACTCTAGCTTCTGAGAAAAAATCCGATGCCAATATTTCCCTTAAACTTACTCCCATTTAAATGATCATCCCTTCCAGTACATTAAATCCATAGTATTATAATTCCTTTTCTTTTAAATTATTATCTATATTCTAATCATTTTGCCTTAAGATGTCTATTTACTTTTATTTATTCCCCCAATTCTTTACCTAAACTTAACTTAATGTTAAAAGAGACTTTATATTTCTATTGTATAATTAAAGCACAATATAAATATAGGAGGCGAAATAATGAAAGGATTAAATTTATGTATTGATATTGATGGGACTATTACCGAGGCTTACGATTGGATTCCTAGGGTAAATGACTATTTCAATACTAACATCAAACCTAAGGATGTAACAGTATACGAAATACATCGGGTTTTAGGAGTAGATAGGGCAGCTTATGAGTTATTTTATGCTTTATACGGCGAAGCATTACATCAAGAAGCTAGAATTAGAAAGGGTGCCAAAAAAGTTCTTAGCAATTTGTATAGACAGCATCAAATTCATTTCGTTACTGCAAGAGAAGAAAGAATGAAAAATGTGACTTATTTATGGTTTTCCCATCATAAAATATCAATGGATTCACTAACTCTATTAGGTTCCCACAATAAAGTTGGCACTGCAAAGGATTTAAGTTGTGATATCTTTATAGAAGATCGATATGAAAATGCTATGCAGTTGGCTGATTCTGGATTTGAAGTGCTCCTTATGGACTGCAACTACAACAAAGGACCCTTGCCATCGAATATCACACGTGTAACAAATTGGTTTGAAATAGAGGACATAATAGAAAACCGTGCAGAAAAACAACTTAATGATTTTAGAATTGCATAATAATTTTAGATTATATTAAGTATAATTAAATATAATATTTTAGAGGAGGATTTTTTATGCTAAATGGTTCAAAGGTAAGAGAACTAAGAAACAGCAAAGGATATACTACATTGGATATAGCAAAATTTACTCATATCTCTAAATCTTATATTGAAGAATTAGAGCGAGGAACAAAGAAAAATCCCGCTTTTAACAAAGTAGTTTTATTGGCAGAAGTTTTAGGCGTTAAAGTAGATGATCTAGTCTTGAGAATGTAAGCTGCTTATATTTATTTTTATTAATTGAAAAATACCCCTTAATAAAATCAAGGGGCAATGTTTTTTCATGATAATAATTTCTCTCCGCTTAAGCTAACACCTATTGCTCCAAGAGGTGCTGTGAGAACAATGGCTAAAACTGCTATGGATAAAATCAAATCTCCTGACTCTACTCCTAGAGACAATGGAATAGCTCCTATGGCTGCTTGAACTGTTGCCTTTGGTATATATGCTATAATACAAAATATCTTTTCCTTCATATTTAGATTAGTTTTTAATAGCGATAATACTACTCCTATGCTTCTAGCAAATAATCCTATAACAATTAATAACATACCTTTAAAACCTGTATCAAGTGCTAACCAAATATTTACCTGGGCACCTACCAATACAAATAATAATATCTCTGCAAAAACCCAGATTTTATTAAGCTTAACAGCAATTCTTTTTCCTATATGAGGCATAGATTCAAATATAATAAATCCAATTGTCATAACACCTAATAGCCCTGCAATTTCTATCTTAGACTTAACTAAATCCTCAAAAGCTGTAAGAAGAATTCCCGCACCAATAATATATAATACCTTTTTCGTATCTCTGATAGAATATCTTTTAAATATCTTAACTAAAAATATTCCTATAACTACCCCAGCCAATATTCCTAAAATAATAGATATTGGAATACTTAAAATCCGCATACCTATATTAATCTTTGAACCACTATATATTCCTAAAAATGTAGAAAAAATTGTAATAGCAAAAACATCATCAATTGAAGCTCCAGCCAGTATTAGAGTGGGTATCCCTTTTTCTCCTCCAAGTCCTCTTTCCATGAAATTAAGCATTGCAGGCACGATGACTGCTGGAGATACTGCTGCAATTATAAATCCAAGCATGCCTCCTTGTACGAAATTGAATTGAAATATCTTCATAGCTGCATAAGCTATTGCTAAACCTTCAAATAATCCCGGTATACAACTTAACCTTATGGCAGGAGCACCAACCTTTTTTAAATCTTCCTTGCTAATTCCAAATCCCCCTCTAAGTAGTATTATAATTAACGCAAGCTTTCTAAAATCAGCTGAAACTTTTATAATGTCTTCACTAAGCCAATTAAGCCCATATGGTCCTATAATAACACCTGCAATAATCATACCTAATAGTCCTGGCAATTTTATCCTCGTGAACACTGCATTTGCTAGAAGTCCTAATATTATTATGATTCCTAAACTCGTTGCCATGTTATCAATCCTCCTAAAATTAGACATAAAAAAACCTACAGATATCCCATATCTGTAGGAGTTATTAGCATATAGCAGTTAAGGTCAACCCCATGACCTATTTTTTATTATATCATTTCTTATATATGTTTACAACCTATTTATACCCTATTTACTTATCCTAAATATCCTGAAAATTATAATATAAATATAATAGCCCAATATCATTAGATTTATATATTTATTATAAATTCATTCTTACTCAACATATTACAAATTCTAATAATATCTTCTTGTGAAAATGTTTTTTGAAACTTTTTCTTAACTTTTTTGAAATAAGAAAATCTAACAATAGAATGGGATTCTATTCTCTTTATATATTCTTTACTGAATCTACTTTTATTCTTAGATATAGCTTCAAATATCATAATGTGAGAACAATCCTGAATTACTCTTTTTAATTTCTTTGCTTTTTCAGAGGTAAAAGTAGTTTCATTATTAAAGAAAGTATCAATAAAATTTAGCAGCTTATTTATCAGTCTATCTAATTTATACTTATCCGCTATTTGAGAGAATATGGTCATATGTTTATTATTATAATCTTCCCTTATATCCTGTAGATCATCTATTATCTGAAGAAATACTCCATAACCAAACATAAACTCTGCTTCAACTCTATCTAATATTCCTCTAACTAAATACCCATCAGCTAATACAGATGTACCTCCCTTTTCAAAGGTAATCCCTATTATATTCTTTTCAAAAGGTAATGTTTTTTCCCTTTGCTGTATGAGACTTTGTTCTTGGGCTGTATGAATACCTAGAAGGCTTTCAAAGACTTCAGAATAAGTATTCCTTTGAAACTCATATTCTATCTTTTTTACAAGATTGTAAATATGTTGTTCCATATTATTTAAAGGAGCACTATCTTTTCCTAATAACCAATCTCTAAACCTTTTATTAAACTCTACCTTTTCTCCAACTGAAATATTAGCATCATCTAAATAATTATCGCTATATGGATATAACATGCTATAAGCGAATATGGAAGGTGTTAGCTTTACTTCCATATTATATAATATTTGTATACTATTCATAATCCAAACATTTCTAATAGCTTGAAATATATCATAAACCTCCATTTGAGAATCAAATTTCTTTACCTCGTCTATAAATTCTCTAGTAATATTTCCATACCCATTATCAATAAAAAAATCTATAATGCTTTCTTCATAATTTGATATCTGTATCTCCATTTCCTTTATCAGTTCAAATACTTCTTTTCTTAAATCTTCCTCTTCATTCTCATTCTTCGGTATTTTCTTTAATGTTCTAAACAGTTCTTTTCTAAACAATTCTATTTTTTTCTCATTCTTAATTTTTTCAGCAAAGGAGATCTTTTCAGTCGGCATATGTAGTTCAGGCTTTGTTTCCCACCATATAGAAAGATACTTATCTGTTAATTCCTTTATCACTCCATCACCGTCCCTCTCATAATAGTAGATTAATTATACTATATTAGATAGCTTGGGGAAAGTGTAAGAAATTAAAATACTGCCAGTGGCAGTATTTTAATTTCTTTCTTGCAATCTATGTGAGCAATTAGGACAATATTTCCAATCTCTTTTTATTTCCATACTACAATTTGTACATTTTAGAATTCCCATACTAAATTGTTTTCTCATAACTAGATATACTATTAATCCTACAAAATTAGGCACGTATGCTGCTGTTGCCATCCATAAATAAGGATCCATTCCCCTAGATTTGGCATCTTTATATACATATCTACATATAGCTATGATTACAATTGCTAGAACTACAAGAATTAATAAAAATAAAGAGAGAACTCTAGCATGTATTTCCTGTGAATGACCTAATTTCAAGACAATTAAAGTTAGGGGAAATATTCCAAAACCTATCCACAGTGCTGTAATAAACCAGAATAAATTTTTACTTTTCATAATTAATCTCTCCTTCCTTATTGTTTCTCAACACAATGATTACTCCAAGTGACGATATGCAACCTATCAAGTGTATTATACATAACAATGAAACTGTAGCTTCGAGTCCAATATATTTACTCCCTACAACAGTAATTCCTAAAATGGCTATTATATACGATATAATTGATAGTAATATTAAATAATAAATATTCTTATTTTTTATAAATGCAATTGTATCATCTACTAAATTCTCTGAAGGATGAATTTCCTTCCTGCCTATTTCTAATAATATTTGTTCTAATTCTTTATCGTCCATATCCATCCTCCTCTAAGATATCTTTTAGCTTTGTCTTTGCAGTATTTATTCTAGATTTAATTGTCCCTTCGGGTACTCCTAATATCTCTGCGATTTCTTTATATGATAGTGATCTGTAATAATATAGAATTAGAGGTAGTTTATGTTTGTCTTTCAACTTACTTATTGCTTCTTGTACCCTTTTTCTTTCTTCTTCTTTGTGATATTCTTCTTCTGGTAGTCCTAATATTGAATTGGCATTGTCTAATATACGGTTTTTCTCATCAGAATCAGTAAAATCCACTATCCTATTTAACCACCGTTTTGCTTTTCTATACTTATCTCTGTAGGAATTAAGTGCGATAGTATACAGCCAGCCCTCAAAACTTTTACTTTCATCAAAGGAATCTAGATTAGAAAATACTTTTATCCAAGTATCTTGAAATAAATCGTCAGCCTCTTGTTTATTTCTAGACAGATGAAAGCAAAAAGTATATAATTTTGTTTTATTCTTATTGATTATCAAATCTATATCTTCTCTCAAGCCTTCATCCTCCTTTATATATGTATTACGCCTTAACTTAATATTAGTTCATTTTTAAATAAAAATTCCAAAACATATATATTATATTCAACCTTAGATTATTTCTTTTATAAACTGTAGATAAATGATTAAAATAAGGAAACTAAAAAGAGTAAAAGAAATATATAATTTTATTTCTTTTACTCCCTAATGTCCTTAAACCTTATCTAATATTCTAGAAGTCTTCTGCATAGTATGAGCTTCTAACAAGTGGTGATGAAGCTACCCTCTTAAATCCCATAGATAATGCAATCTCTTTATATTCATCAAACTGCCCTGGGGTAATATATTCTACTACTGGAATATGAGCTGTAGTAGGCTGTAGATATTGCCCCAATGTCAACATATCACAATCAACTTCTCTTAATCTTTTAAATACATCTATTACCTGTTCCTTAGTTTCACCTAAACCTAGCATCATACCTGATTTAGTTTTCATCTCTGGTCTTGTTCTTTTTACATAATCAAGTAATTCTATTGACCTCTCAAATATTGCCATAGGCCGAACCTCATCATATAACTCTGGTACTGTTTCTACATTATGATTCAATATATTTGGCTCTGAATCTAAAATAATATCTATTAATTCTTTATTTCCCTGCATATCTGGTATAAGTAGTTCAACTGTTACCTTTGGAGTAGTTTTTCTTATCTCCTCTACAACTCTTGCAAATTGGTTAGCTCCCTGATCCTCTAAATCATCTCTAGTAACTGATGTGATAACTGCATGTCTTAAACCAAGTTTAGCTACAGCCTTAGCTACATTTTCAGGCTCATCTGGATTTACTTTATCTGGCATTTCTCTAGTTACATTACAGAAAGTACAATTCCTAGTACAATTTCTGCCCAGTATCATAAATGTAGCAGTTCCTCTCTCATAACATTCCATCCTATTAGGGCAATTTGCCTCATTACATACTGTATTCAAAGAAAGATCCGATATCAAAGAATTTACCTTGTTTGATACAGTTCCTCCTTGCATCTTTACTCTAATCCACTCTGGTTTTCTTAAACGCATACATATCCCTCCATATTTGATTCTATATCCAGTAACCCTTCAATAAACTCTTTAACTGATAAACCTCTAATGTAATCATCTATGTTTATTTGATTTAAAACATTTTCTAAATCTTTTATACTATGCTTTATCCCTATTAATCTTTCCTCTAACTCTTGTATATTCTTCTCTCCAAAAAAATCCCCATAAATAGAGATATTCTCAATTTTACCATCTTCAACCTCTAGATAGTATTCAATTACTCCGCTTGGATATTTAACAGAATTTTTATATCTATAATTTGGGCTTTTCCCATAATTCCATTCCCAGGTTTCAAATCTCTCTCTAACTATTTTATTAATTTCTTCTAGATCTTTTTCATTAAATTCATATATTGTTTCTATACCATGGGTTTTTATTACATAGTTTTTCAGGTATTCTCTAAACTCTAGTAGTGTCATGCTCTCTTTCATATGATCGGCGATATTCGTAACTCTTGCCCCTACTGATTTTACTGATTTATCAACAAATTTTATAGCCTTGGATTTTAGGGCTAGGGATAATTTTGACATATCACAATCATATAGAAGAGTTCCATGGTGAAGAAGCTTGTCCTTCTGAAAATATTGGGCATTTCCAGAAAACTTCTTCCCATCTATTGTTATATCATTTCTACCCGTAAATACAGCATTGACTCCTAATGATTGAAGAGCATTTATTACTGGCATTGCAAACTTTTCAAATCCATTTTTTACTTGGCCATCTGAAGAATTTCTATAAGTAATAAAAGAAAAATTCATATTACCTAAATCATTATAAACCGCTCCTCCTCCTGATAATCTTCTAACTATTATAATATCATTTTCTTTAACATAGTCTAGGTTTATCTCAGATAGAGTATTTTGATTTCTACCAATCAATATGGAGGGTTTATTTATCCATAACATAAATACCTCTTCATTAAAATTATTCATTAGATATTCTTCTGCAGCATGGTTAAAAAAAGGATCATTGCTATTATTTATTACATATATCATTTTATATCCTCCTATTGGTATAATCTTTTTCGTCTCATTATATCTAATATTTTTAATCTTTTCAATATTATACTATATAACCTTTACTCATCTTCTTCACATTACTTTATCTCATAAAATACATAGTATTACACTAAGTATAACATAATAATACAGTTCTCTTGTCTAAAAATTCTAGAACAAGAGAACTGTATTATCTATGAAAGTATATCCTTAGTTTTAAATTTATATAAACCTATTACAAAAGCTATAACAAATAATACTATACTGAAGGGATAAATAAGCATACTTGATTCAAATAATCCTCCTCCAGAAGTAGCCATTGCAGGATAGGTCCAAGGGTAAAATATCCAATACTTAGTATTAGCCACAAGGAGTGCAGGAAGAGTAAGACCTATTCCTAATCCTAATGGTACTCCTACATGAGAGAAGCTTATACTTATAATATAAATTATTATCATAATAGGAAAAGATACTATATAGGATAAAAGAGGCTGTCCAATAATCATATCATAGGGAATAGGCCCTGGGGCTTTCACCATCTTTCCTGCTATTAATACACTTACTATGAAAACAAGTATATTTATGAAAACTATACCGCTACCTAAGATAAACTTGCTTATATACATATCCTTTCGTTTAACAGGAAGGGTTAAAGCATATTTCCATCCCCCATTATCATTTTCTACTTTTCCCATAATAGACATAATCAAAGTAATCAATATAGGCAGTAATAGGAAGGAATAGAAAATAACACTTTGTGTATATATTTGGCTCCATATATTTTGGCCTTTTTCTGTAAATAGGTCATAATATCTTAAAAAGTTAGAAGCCCCTTGAAAGACTACAAATGCAGGAGCCAAAGCGGCAATCCATAAAACTTTTGAATGTTTTAATTTTAATATTTCTATTTGTAACATTTTTAACATTATATCTTCTCCTTTATTCCAAAATATCTTTTCTTTTAAAATTAACCACACCAATAAAAAGAAATAGCAGCCCAAAAATTATACCGCCTTGTATTGCTATAGAATTATTTTCTCCTTTCAGTGGTATAGAGTAAAGCATGTGGGCATAGGGAATAAATCTTGCAATAAGTTGAGATTGAGCTAAAAATAAAGATACAATAATCCCCACGAAACCTTGAGCTAGTGAAGCTATAATATTGTTAGTTCGAGAGCTTAACCAAAGTTGTAAACTGATTACTCCTAGAAGAGCAACAAATTGATATATGCCATATTTAAAAAATAAATATATATCTAAGGAGTCAGGAAAATTTAATATTTTTCCCACAAGTATTAGCCCTAAAATATTTAATATAATCATAAGGATACTAAAGATTACTACAGTAATCCATTTAGAAAAATATAATTTATTCTTGCCAATAGGCAAAGTTAAAGTATATTTTAGACCTCCATCTTTATAGTCTACATAATATAATAGTGAGCATATTGTTGTAATGGCCAATGGAAAAGTAATAAACCAAAGAGCTGATAAATGATTTTCTAATAATAAGATTTCCCATGTGTCTAAAAGAACCTGTTTTTTTATAAGATAGTCATATCTTAAATAAACATCTACAAAAGCCAAAAAACTAGTACCCAAAGAAAGCAATACAGCTATGCTCCATGTAAATCCTCTTTTCTGCTTGAGAAATTCATTTTTAATACTGGATAGAAAAACTTTCATTATTTTATTCCTCCTGTTAACTCTAAGAAAATATTCTCTAAACTTTTATTTTCTTCACTAATATGTGAAACTTCAAAGCCTTGAAAAACTAATTCTTTATTGATCAGCCCAGGATTTAAGTCTTCTTTTTTCAAGAATAATCTATCATTCTTTTTATCTACTTCATAATTTTTATCTAATAGATACCTTTCTGCCTCTGATATAGGAGAAACTCCTATACATATTTCAGACTGATTTTTATTTTTAAGTTCTCTAAGAGGTCCTTCAAAAAGGAGTTCTCCTTTATTAATAATTCCTACTTGTGTAGCCATTAACTCTACTTCACTTAAAATATGACTGGATATTAGTACAGTTACCCCCAGCATTTCCGGAAGACTAATTATTAAATCTCTTATCTCATGTATTCCAGAAGGATCTAGCCCATTGGTAGGCTCATCTAATATCAATAATTCCTTATTTCCCAACAGTGCTTGAGCTATTCCAAGTCTTTGTTTCATTCCTAAAGAGAACTTCTTGACTCTTTCATTTTTCCATTTCGTTAAATCTACAATTTTTAGTACCTTATCTATCTCTTTTTTATCTGCATCTAATATTTTTCTAGTTATTTCTAGATTTTCTTTAGCAGTTAAATTGCCATAGTAAGATGGAGATTCTACCATAGATCCCACTTTTCTTAATAGATTTATAGAATGACTCTCCATAGGTTTACCAAATAAATAGGATTTTCCTTCAGTGGGCTTTATAAGTCCTAGAAGCATTCTTATTGTAGTAGATTTTCCAGCACCGTTAGGTCCTAAAAATCCATAAATCTGCCCTTTTTCTACTTTCAAATTAATTTTATTAACGGCGGTAAAATTACTAAATTGTTTCGTTAAATTTTTCGTTTCTATAACATATTCATTCATACTTAAAACCCCTTTTTATTTTTTTGTTAATTCAACTCTATCATTCGGACCTTAAGTATATTTTTAGTCTTCCTTAATTAATCCTTAAATCTGTATAAAAAAATAAGCCTTATTTAATTTATAAGACTTATTTTATAAGACTATAGTTATTTTGGTTCCTTGCCCTAGCTGGCTAGTAACTTGAATAGTACCTCCATGAGCTTCAATAATCTCTTTGGATATAATCATGCCTCGTCCAGAACCTTTTTTATTTTCTTTTAAAAGTTTATCATTATAATTTCTATCAAATAGATGATCAAGTTTTTCTTTAGGTATACCCATACCATTATCCTCAATTAAAATGCAAACTCCATTATCATTAGAAGTCGATATATCAATAATAGTATCTTTAGTATTGTGTATTAGTGCATTATATACTAGATTATTTATTGCCCTAGAAAAAAGATGGGTATCTAAGTCGATGAAAACAGGATTTTCTTTATAAGAAAAATTTACTTTCCTATTCTCATATAATGGATGGTTTAAAATATTAACAATAATTTCTACCATAAAATCATTTAAATTAACTTTTTGCCTTTTTAAAGGAATTAAACTATTTTGCAGTTTATAGGTTAGTTTTAAATCATTTAATAAATTCTCTATATAATCTGTTTTCTCTAATATTATTTTCAAATAATTATCCTTTTCCTCATTAGAAGACATATAATTATCATCTAATAATATTTCTCCATAACCCTTAATAGATGAAAGAGGAGTCTTTACATCATGACAAAAATTTTCTATCCAGTTTTCTCGTATCTTATTTAGATTTTCTTTTTCCATTTTATTTTCTTTTAGTTTGAGACTGAGATTATTTATGCTAGAACAAATATCCTTATATATGCCTTTTTCAGGATAGTAAACATTATAATCCCCACTAGCTAAAATTTTAATGCCATTAATTATTTTAAATAAAGGATTTGTAAGCTTTCGACCAAATAAATAACTTATTAAAATAGTTATGAATAAAGTACTAAATAATGTTACAAATATTGCTTGTTTATATGATTTAAATATCTTAGAAAAATTAAAATAGATTATATATCTTGCTACTAAATCATATGGCAGCCCTATTATATAACTATATTTTAAATCATTATTCTTAATCATGCCTATAAAAATACTGGAATCTCCTATAACACCATTATATTTATAAGCATGTACAATCTCCACAGGAGAATAGTGTGTAGGAGCATTATCAGGTTTAAGATCACTGTATACTTCATATCCATTGTTATCCAGTATTTGCACCCATCCATTATTCTTTTTTAATATTTCAATTCCTTCTTCTGATACATTAGGATTATCATCTTTAAATTCTATGAATTGTAAGAAATCTGAAGCAAATTCTTCTGCTCCCATGGGAGTTGAGTAGATTTCATTGGTATCCCTAGCATTTCTAGAAAGCGTATATTGTCCATATAAAAAATAATTTAAGGAGGAGAAAACTAGCAAGAGAACCATCATATTGACAATAGTTATGGTTATGATAAAGCGTAAGGTTATTTTCCAGTTCATCCACCTATACCTCCTTAGTATTTAATTTGTATCCAAGTCCTTTTATAGTTAATAAATACTTAGGAGAGCTGGGAATATCTTCAACTTTTTCTCTTATTTTTCTTATATGGACCATAATAGTATTGTCATCACCGAAGTAGGGTTCTTCCCATATGGCTTCATATAAAGTCTTTTTACTTAATATATGGTTTGGATATTTTGCCAAATATAATAAAAGTTGATATTCTTTTGCTGTTAAGGACAAAACCTGCCCATTTTTTGATACTTCTTTTTTTCCTTCATTTATGGATATTTGCCCAAATTCAATTATATTATTTTCTATAGTATTTAAATATGCTTTCCGTCTAAGTTGTGCCTTTATTCTATAGGCTACTTCTTTAGGGCTAAATGGTTTAGTAATATAATCATCTCCACCCAAACTTAAACCCAATAATTTATCTATATCATCATTTTTTGCGGATAAAAATAATATTGGGCATAAAGTGATCTCTCTTAAAGATTGGCATACTTGAAATCCATCAATATCTGGAAGCATTATATCTAGAACGATTATATCTGGATTTATTTTTTTACACAGTTCAATGCCCTCATATCCAGATAAAGATTTGTATATCTCTTTAAATCCCTCTTTAATCAATGTTGTCTCTAACAAATCTAATATATCCTTCTCATCATCTACTAAAAGTATTTTTTCTGTTCCTAAAGAATTTATTCCAATCAATTCAATTATCCTTTCTAATACAAATATATTTTAAAATATAGTTATATAAAACAGAGTTTATATCTTCAGTATATATTATTAAAACCTTAAATAAAAGCACAAAAAATCTGATAGAGTATTTCCCTATCAGGCTTTAAATGAATTATTGAATATTTTAATCTAAAGCATCTATAATATACATCCTTCTAAAAAGTCCTTAAAATGATTTCTATTTTAAGAAGCTCTTGGGAATGTTGGATTGCTTGGTGTAAAATCCGGGTCATTGTTTATATATTCTTGAATATATTTTTCTACCTCTACACCTATATTTCTTAGACCTTCATTACCAAACATTACATTGTATTCCAATACATATAATCTATCATCAACTACTGCTACATCAAACCCTGCATGGTTTATGTTTAACTCCCTTGCTATATCCTCCACTAACTTAATTGCTTCTTCTGGCACATTATCATAATCATAAGATGCACCCTTTGCAATATTGTTATGAAATTGGCCTTCTCCTGCAATTCTCCAATAGGAACCTATTACTTGATTTCCTACATAGACTATTCTAATATCTCTGTCTATAGGAAGTCTTTCCTGAATATATAAAATTTCATTATTATCTATATAATATCTAAGTTGTTTCCTATCTTCTACAAGAAAAACTCCTCTTCCCATAGAATTCTTTATTTCCTTAGCAACTAATGGATAACTAAATTCTTCCTCTATTGTTTCTATATTTATATTGTCCTTACCTAATATTTGTGTATAAGGTACATTTTTAGGGAATATAGCTTGTAAAGCCCTAGTTGTCTCAATCTTATTATGCCCAAGTTGGTATGTGCTGATATTTGGAAATATCTTTTTTTTCAGTCCATAGACCAATGTATTCACTTGCCAGTATTCAGGAAATAATATATAATCTGCTTCTTTTATCTTCTCTATTTCCTTGAACATATTTTCAGGTTTAATATAAGTAACTTTGGAAATGCCTATCGTTCTAAAAGGGTTAAATGTGATTAATTTCATTAGACCATCCTCTCTAATATTTGACAAAAATATTTTACTCCGAAAAGATGGTTTTAGCAATATTTTTTTATTGGAAAAATATAAATAATATCCAATAATTACTTTTTTCTCATCTTTCTAATAAAAATTCTATATAGCCATATCAATATGCCATAAGCTAATATTATAATTAATAAGTTCATTATCCTCTCATTCATAGTTCCATCTGCAAATATTACAGGACCTATTCCAAAGAATGATATAAATAAAAATAGGATTATAAATGCTATATGACCTATTACTTTTAACATAATAATCACTCCTTAAAAATAAATAATCACTCTTAGAGTATTATTTATACCCTTAAAGAGTGATTATTATTTAATATTTCTTAAGCTGCAAACTGACTATTATAAAGCTCTGCATAGAATCCACTTTTTTGTAAAAGCTCCTCATGGCTACCTTGCTCTACAATATCTCCATCTTTCATAACAAGTATCAAATCTGCATCTCTTATAGTTGAAAGCCTATGGGCAATTATAAAGCTAGTTCTTCCTTTCATAAGATTCTCCATAGCTTTCTGTATCAATACTTCTGTCCTAGTATCTACAGAAGAAGTTGCTTCATCTAAAATAAGAATCTTAGGATCTGAAAGGATTGCCCTTGCTATGGTTAAAAGTTGCTTTTGTCCTTGAGATATATTATTAGCTTCTTCATTTATTACCATATTATATCCATCTGGCAAAGTCTGTATAAATCTATGGGCATATGCAGATTTGGAAGCTCTTATTACTTCATCCTCTGTAGCATCTAATCTACCATATCTTATATTATCCATTATGCTTCCGCTAAATAACCATGTATCTTGAAGAACCATGCCAAAATTATCTCTTAGATCTTCTCTCGTAAAATCATTTATATCATAACCATCTATGAGTATTCTACCTTCATTTAAATCATAAAATCTCATTAGAAGTTTAACTATAGTAGTCTTACCTGCTCCTGTAGGTCCTACTATAGCAACCTTCTGTCCTGGTTTTATATCTGCTGAGAAATTATTGATTATTATCTTGTCTTCATTATATCCAAACTTAACATTCTCAAATGTTACGCTTCCCTCAACTTCTTCTAGTTTAACAGGTACTTCTGATTCCTTAATTTCTTCATCTTCTCCTAAGAACTCAAATACTCTTTCTGCTGCAGCAACTGTAGATTGCAGTACATTGGATATTTGTGCAACCTGTGCTATAGGCTGAGTAAAACTTCTTATATACTGAATAAATGAAAGTATATCTCCTACTTCTATGGTCTTTCTAATAGCATACCATCCACCTAGAATTGAAACTGCTACATAGCCTATATTCCCAATAAAAGTCATAATTGGCATCATCATTCCAGAAAGAAATTGTGCTTTCCAAGCAGAATTATAAAGTTCTCCATTAATCTTACTAAATTCTTCAATTACTTCGTCTTCTGCATTGAAAGCTTTCATTATATTATGACCACCATAAACTTCTTCTATATGACCATTAACTTGACCAAGAGACTTTTGCTGTGCTCTAAAGTATTTTTGAGATTTCTTAACTACTGTCATGACCAAAATCATAGAAATAGGCAATATCAGTACAGCTGCAATAGTCATTTGCCAAGATATAGAGAGCATCATAATAAGAATACCAACTAAAGTAGTAGCTGAAGTTATTATATTACTCATACTTTGGTTTAATGATTGGCTCACTGTATCTACATCATTTGTGACCCTTGATAATACATCACCATGGGATACACCATCAAAATATTTAAGAGGGAGTCTATTAACCTTTTCAGATATTTCCTTCCTTAAATTATAACTTACCTTCTGTGCTACGCCTGTAACAATAAGTCCTTGTATAAAGGAAAACAATGCAGATATTATATATAGCCCTATTAAAAGTAGAATTATATTCAATATATACTGAAAGTCTATTCCTCCGCCTTCTACTCCGGATATCTTTGATATAATTCCTTCAAATATTTCAGTTGTAGCCTTACCAAGTATTTTAGGTCCTACTATGGAAAAAGCAGTACTTCCAATAGCAAATATCATAACTATAATTAGTTTTAATTTATAGGGTCTTAAATAGTTAAGAAGCTTTGAGAAAGTCCCTTTGAAATCCTTAGGTTTTTCAAATCTACCTCCCATTCCCCCCATTGGGCCATGACCCATTGGTCCTCCTCGCCTCTGATTTTTTACATTTCTTTCACTCATATTGCTAATTCCTCCTCTGATAGCTGGGACAAGGCAATTTGTCTATAAACATCACAATTCTTTAAAAGTTCACTGTGAGTTCCTATACCAACTATTCTTCCTTCATCTAAGACTACAATATTTTCAGCATTCATTATAGTGTTAATTCTCTGTGCAACTATTAGTATAGTTCTATCTTGAATTTCTTCACCCATTGCCTTTCTTAAAGCAGCATCTGTTTTAAAATCTAGAGCTGAAAAACTATCATCAAAGATAAATATTTCTGGTTTTTTAACTAATGCTCTAGCAATTGAAAGTCTTTGTCTTTGACCTCCAGAGACATTAGTTCCTCCTTGAGATATTTCAGAGTAAATTTTATTCTCCTTTTCATCTATAAATTCTTTGGCCTGTGATATTTCTATAGCCTTTAAGACATTTTCATCATCAACACCAGCATTCCTACCATATTTTAAATTACTTTCTATAGTTCCTGTGAATAAAATACCCTTTTGAGGAACATATCCTATTCTTTCTCTTAAATCATGGAGTTTTATATTTCTTATGTCTATACCATCAAGAAGAATCTCTCCCTCTGTAACATCATAAAATCTTGGTATTAAATTTATAAGAGTTGACTTTCCACTTCCTGTACTTCCAATAAAGGCTGTAGTTTCTCCAGGTTTTGCCGCAAAAGATATATCTTTAAGAACATATTCTTCTGCTCCAGGGTATTTAAAACTTACATTCTTAAACTCCAATAATCCCTTTATATCTTTATTCAATTCTTTAGAATTTATAGGATCTTTAATTGTAAGCTCCTTATCCAATACTTCTGAAATCCTCTGTGCTGATACGGAAGCTCTTGGAAGTATTATTGAGATCATTGATATCATAAGGAAGGACATGATTATCTGCATTGTATATTGCATAAATGCCATCATATCTCCAACTTGTATTACACCATTATCTATTTCATGTGCTCCTACCCATATGATTAATAGCATAATGACATTCATAATAAGCATCATAGTAGGCATCATCATAGTCATTACCCTTGATACAAAAAGATTAGTCCTTGTTAAATCATTATTTGCATTGTCAAATTTCTTTTCTTCAAATCTTTGAGTATTAAAAGCTCTAATTACCATCAATCCATTGAGTGATTCTCTCATTACAAGATTAACCTTATCTACAAGCTTCTGTAGCTTCTTAAATCTTGGCATAGCTATGGTAAAGAGAACTATAACTAGTGTAAGGATAGCTATAACTCCTACTGCAATTATCCAAGCCATTGAGGTATTTGTTCTAAGAGCTCTTATAATTCCACCTACTCCTAGAATAGGAGCATAAAATACTATCCTAAGCATCATCATACTAAACATTTGTACCTGCTGTATATCATTTGTACTTCTGGTTATCAATGAAGCAGTTGAAAAATCATCAAATTCTCCATTGGAGAATGCAGTTACTTGTCTAAATACCTTATCCCGTAAATTTCTGCCTAGACTAGCAGATACCCTAGCAGATATAAATCCAACACCTATGGATGCTACCATGCTTAAAAGTGCAATTAGTAGCATTATTCCGCCTATATATAGAATATAATTAGATTGAAACTTATTCATATTTAATCCTATAACCTCATACTCTGATTTAACATAGTTAATAGCGGATTGGTTTATCATAGTTTCTGGTAGGTTTTTAAATTGTTCTTCAATATCACTTTTCATAGCATCAAACTGTTCCTCTGGTAAATTCTTTAATACCATAAAAGGATCTGTTCCCTCTGGAAGATTGGCAAAAGGATTCTTCTCTTTATTTTCTGCAGCGATTCCTTGAGGAGCTTCATTTTCAATTCCCCATATAATAAGCATTGATTTACCTAAAAAGGAATTCATCTCCTCTATGTCTTCCTTAGATTTCGTATTTAAAATATATAAATCTTGTTTTTCTAAAGCAGGATATTTCTCTAAATAATCCTTATATTCTTTTTCTGATAAATTTTCTTTGTTTATAAGTCTGTAGCTACTATCTACAAAAACTTTTTCATTATTACTTAAAAATATTTTAATCTTTTCCATTTCTGAAGCCCTAATTACTTCAGGTGCTACATCTTTTATTCCACTTTGCTGTATTCCTACATTTACTATACTTGACATATAGTCAGGAAGAGCTAATTCAGTACTGGCTTGAAATAAAAGCAACACTATAATAATTACTATGGATATAGTAAATGGCTTAAATTCTTTAAATAACTTTAACATATTTCCCTCCTAAGTCCAATTTATTATTTCTCACTACTTACCTGAAGATTATCTCTAACTTGCAATAATAATCTTCTTAGAATTACTTTCTCCTCTACTGTAAAACTTCCAAAACATTCTTTTTCTAAGTTCCACATCACATCTTTGGCTTTTTTACAAATCTTTTTTCCTTTTTCGGTAATATAAACTCTAGATATTCTTTGATCATCTGTATCTTGTCTACGCTCCACTAAATTTGCCTTCTCCATCCTCTTCAGCATTACCGTTATGGTAGCAGGAGCTACTTTTAATTTATCTGCTAATTCTTTTTGGCTCTGTCCGCCTTCTTTACTTAATATAAAAAGCATAGGGGGTTGCCCTGGATATATTCCTATTTCATCAAGTAGCATGTGAGTACGAATATGGTGGAATCTCAACACTTCCAAGAAAGCAAAATATAAGGAATCTTTATCTATATTCTCCATTTCTCTACCTCCATTTTAGTTAGTCGGCTAAGCATATTATTCATAATACTACTATAATCCTTAATTGTCAATATGTATTTTGTCATATTAAATATATCTTTTTAATATTAGCCGACTAATTAGATTCTTAATCTCATACAATTTTTTGTGATGAATTAAAATCAGCTCAATGACCAAAACCTCCCGCATAAACAGGAGGTTTTTTTAATCCGATACTTGTTCTAATTTATATAGTTCAACAGCCCATATTCCGTCAATTCCTTTTTTAATTGGCTGCACAAGCCTTAGTTCTATGAACTTATTATGACCTTCAAACTCATATCTTATAACTTTGTTATCAATATTATGTTCTATTTTAATTCTATTAGCGTCCTCACTGGAATGCCCTATTGAATCTATAAACTCTAAGGATATAGATAAATAACTGTTTTCCCCTCCATCATCTATAGCTTTTTGTAATTCCTCTAATTTTTCCATGTCAAGTTTAACTGGTATCCATTTTACTTCTGCTGGATTGTTATCAAACTTTCCATCTGAGGCAAATACATACTCACAAATGTTATCTCCCCAAGTAGCTTCTATGCTAAATACTCTACCCGTTGTCCCTATATCACTATCTGATGCAGGGGGATTTTTAAATTTATAAATCCCATTAGTATGATGATTTACAGAAACATCCACAATTGGCAATAGAGATTCTATATAACTTTCTGTTAAATAAGCCATCTTTACTACTACATTATCAGGTTTGGAATCTCCAAAATCAACTGTAATTTCTTCTTCTGGCACTAATCTATGGAGACCTGTTAATATACTTGGCTCACTACTCCAAGCTGCTTGATAGAAAGAAGCTCTATCATAAATCATACCATTCCATTTCGTCTTGAGTATTGTATACACTTCTATTGCTTCAAGGTCTGTTTCGTTAGTGATTATAATTGATGGCGGTTTTGTAGGGATACTAGTCGTTATAGTTTCTTCTTCTATTTTACTAGTAGGATTATAATTATCTTTTCTAACTCCTGAACCTAAATATAATCCTCCAAGTATAACAGCTAAAAGTAAAATCCCTGAGATAAATATAACCATTTTAGACTTTTTATTATAGTTCATAATGGCTATAAGTCTATCCTTTAACATGTTTTTATCCTCACTCATTGTCGCTTGTAGCCTTCCTGAGGAACTTTGGATCTCAGATACTATGGAAATCAGAGTATCTCCATATTCTTGCTTTTCCTTATTGCTTAAATTCTTGATCACAGCCTCATCACAGGATAATTCACATATATGATTAATTTCCTTTCCAATGAAGTGTACCATTGGATTGAACCAATGAATAGATTTAGCTATCATGATAACCCATTTTATCATTATATCAAAACGTCTTAGATGGATAAGTTCATGGAGCAATATATTCTTTAGCTGCTTTTCATTATATTCTCTATCTGGAATTATAATCCTTGGTTTGAATATTCCGATAAGCATGGGAGTACTCACTAATGGATTTCGTAATAAACGAATTTTATTTTTTCCATTAATTAAAGAATTTAATAGTAGATTTTCTTCATCTGTAGCATCTTTGTTTTTTGGCTTTAGATGATTTAAAAATCTTAGATAACCTATTGTATTAATAGTTAAAGTAATTATTGCTCCTAATAGATATATGTAAAATATATGATAACTAAGTCTCTGAAACATGTCCTTAAAGTCTCTATTATGATCGGCATCAAAATTATAAACTCCACTTTTTACATTCTCTTTTACATTGGGAGTCTCAAAGAAATTATTTTGTTTAAAGCTTTCGTTACTAATTGATTGTATTTCTTTTTTAGAAGGTAATTGTGTTTGTATACTCTTATTGTAGAAGACCCTATTCATAATACTTTCTTCAAGGGAAAATGGTAAGATTAGTCTAAATACCACTACAATCCAAACATAATATTGGATAGACTTAGATAGCCTATTCTTTATAAAAGGTTTAATTGCAAATAATATCAATGCTAAAATACTTCCTGATAAAGAAAGAGATAGAATTAGTCTAAGTACATCATTCATCATTTTCACCTACTTTAAACATCTTCTGTAACTCTTCAATATCCTTTTTATTAAGTTTTTTATTATCTAATAGAGATGCTACTAAGTTCTTTGCGCTACCATTATATAATTTATCAATTAAATCTTGAGTCGTATATTCATTATATTCTTCCTCTGTGACTAACGGCTTATAATAAAATACTTCCCTTTTTGTTGCTTGAACTACATCTTTTTTTACGAGCCTACGAAGTAAAGTTTTTATTGTAGAGCTTTCCCAATCAGTGGTTTCTTCAAGAGATTTTCTTATATCAGTGATACTAAGCTCACGACCTGCCTCCCACAATACACGCATTACTACAGCTTCAGAATCAGTTATTCTTGATATCATCTTCATCCCTCCAGTTTACATTTGTAACCTTTATTATAGTTTACGCCTGTAACCTATAATTGTCAATATAGATAAGTTGAAATGTTACTGAATTGTAAACTATTTTGTTACTGAATTGTAAACCGCTCTTCGACAATTTCCCCTATAATATTACTACATAGAGGGGGTTGACATAATGAAGAAAATATTAAGTTTCATTCTTTTACTATTTATTACAATTAGCCTAATTAACTATATTAAAAAAGATACTGCTCCTATCTATTCGGATAATTTAATCCTAGAGGAAGAAATGGATACTCCATTGCAAACCAGTATAACAAGAACAAAAAGAAAAGATTTAGGTGAGGTTGAAACTATAATTGAATATGGTGACTATTCTTCACTTGCTGCACATTATCCTATATTTGGTATAGACTCAATCGATAGTACCATTAAAGATATGGTACAAGGTTATATTGACAATTTCTATAGAGAAGTTGAGAATAACATCTCCAATAGGAAGTTGAAATCCGAGTTAAATATAGATTTTGACATGTATATTACACAGGATGATATAGTAAGCTTAAAGTTTTCAATTATGGAGAGTATGAGCTACAATGCTCATCCTAATAATTCAATTCAAACCTTTGTAATCAATTTAGGAAAAGAAGAGTTTGTTTCATTAGATGACATATTTAAAGGTGAATATTTATCAATGTTATCTGAAATAATTATTAATCATTTCAGTGATGATGAAGAGTATAAGGAGTATATAGAAACAGATCTCTTTAAAGAAAAACTAGCTTCTGCTAAAGACAACTTAGATAAGTTTGTTGTACAAGAAAATAGCATAATCCTATTTTTCGAGAAATATGAGCTGTTTGCAGGGTCATTTGGGGAACAAGAAGTAGAGATCTCATATAGGGATTTAAGAGGTTTTTTAAAAAAAGAACTTGAAGATTTAGTTGAGGAACCATTAAATCCAATTGTAGAGGAAAATGACATTGAGAAGCCTAAAGAAATTATAGAGGAAGAAACTAGGATAATTGATCCAGAGAAGCCAATGGTAGCCCTTACATTTGATGATGGACCAAATGGGAAAACTACTATACCTATATTGGATACCTTAGAAAAATATAATTCAGTGGGAACATTCTTTGTATTAGGAAATAGAGTATCCCATAATAAAGAGATTTTAGAAAGAATGATTGCAGAAGGAAGTGAAGTTGGTAATCATACCTATAACCATAAAAAATTAACAAGTCTATCAATAAAAGATGTGGAATGGCAAATAAAATCTACACAGGATATAATATTTGATACTATTTCCATCACACCAAAAGTAATGAGACCAACCTATGGAGCTTATGATGACACTCTGAAATCAACTTTGGATATGCCAATGATCCTCTGGTCAATAGACACCTTAGACTGGAAGTACCGGGATACAAATAGAGTTGTGAAAAGTATCTTAGATAATGTAACTGATGGGGATATAATACTAATGCATGATCTTTATGAAAGCACTGCAAATGCAGTAGAAAAAGTTGTCCCTGAATTAATAGATAGAGGATTCCAGTTAGTCACAGTTAGCGAATTATATGAAGCTAGAGGTAAGACATTGGAAAGTGGTAAAACATATAATCATGTTCATAAAAATAGATAAGGTATTTATAATTAGTGGCATTATATTATTTACTTTTATAGTTTCACAGAGAAGGGTCTTAAACCATTCTCTTATATTTTAGGATAAAACAATCTATGAACTTATCTTCCTTGATATCAGATGGTAATGGAGTTTATAAGGTTATTAATAGAGAACAGTTAATAATAGACGACTTTAGCCTTGAGTATACTCTAACAGTCTTTTCTATTATTGTAAGGAGATCTATAAATGTTATAAATATTTAACATAAAAACCTTGACTAATTTCCCTCCGTGTTATATATTTATAACATAGAGGTTATAAATATATAACACGGAGGAGATAATTGTGGAAAAGAAAAAAATTAATTTAGTGACACAATACGGATTAAAAGCATTGCTAATACTTGGGATATTGACTTTATATGTTGCAAGCAGGGAAAATTTTGGTTTCAAACAATACGAACCTATTATCTCAAAATTCTATTATATAGGATTAATATTTTATGGTCTTATTGGATTAATAAGAAAAGATGAAAAAGTTGACGAATCGGCTGAAAGGATATTAGGCAAAGTAAATCAAATATGCTTAAATGTTGCTATTTCAGGACTAGTAATATTGATGATTCTCGTAGGAGCTCCGATGTACAAAGAAGTAAATCTTTCTAGGGATATGATTGGATTATTTATGTTAATTTTATTATTTATAATCACCAGTCTAAAACCAGTTTTATTTCACCATTTTGACAGGAAGGGGTTCTAAGATGCCCACTTTAAAAACCAATTTAAAAGAATACAGAGAAAATAAAAATATGAAACAAAGTGAACTTGCAGAATTAGTTGGTGTTCGCCGTGAAACAATCGTGCATTTAGAAAACGGAAAATATAACCCTTCCTTAAAACTTGCTATGGATATTGCAAAGATATTTGGAGTTACTGTAGAAAAGTTATTTGAATTTGTAGACTAAAATTATCATATAAGCAATATATACTTTTCTATTCAATAATTTCTCACGACTGCCTTTTTTCACTATTCTCCCATGATCTATTATCATAATTACACCTATATCCTCATAAGGATATAGGTGTAATTATTGCATTGGCTTTATATCAAATTCAATAATTCCTCCCTTTGGGTTATTATTCTCAGCTTTAATATTTCCACCATGTTTTTCTACTATAGTCTTGGCTATATACATACCTAAGCCAGAATGTCCCGTTGTAAATGAACGAGATTTATCTCCCCTATAAAATTTATTGAAAATATTTTTTAAATCTTCATTACTAAAACCTTTTCCAGTATCCATGATGGAAAATTTTATTTTATCATCTTTACATAAGATATTTAGCTTTATAGACTCACCCTTCTCTGTATATCTAATGCTATTGGACATAATATTATCTAATACTTGCTCTATTGATTTAATATCAAATTTATCTATAAATCTTTTTTCTCTTAGATCTATAATATCTACTTTAAAGTAAACTCCTTTTTCTTGGCATAATAGGTTGTAATCCTTTTCCTTTAACTCTAAAAATTCTATAATATTAATCTCTATAGGTTGTAAAGTAAAATTGGGATTTTCAATATTAGATATTTTATTCATATCCTCTAATAAGGCTAAAGCCCTTTCATTATTTCTTTTAATTACTTCTATATAATCCTTAAACTTATCTCCCTCAATGGCACCATCTATTAATGCTTCTGAATAGGTATTTATAATAGTAAGGGGAGTTTTTAAATCATGAGCAATATTTGCTATACTCTCTTGTCTCTTCTCCTCTAAATCCCATTGTTTTATTAAAGAATCTTTAAGATTAATCCTCATATCTTCAAAAGCATCACAAAGTCTTCCAAGTTCATTATTTTCTTTATAATCTATAGAGAAATCTAAGTCCTTATTCTTAATTTTTTCTGATCCTTCCATCAATAGATTAATAGGTTTTACTAGATTTTTAGCCAATTTTTTGGAGTAAAATATTGTAAAAACCACTATATATAAAAAGGGAATAAATATCATCAAATTATTCAATTTATATAGTAAATAATTATTTATCTTTGGAGTGCTCCTAAGCTGGTATTTTAATATAATTGCACCTTTAATATCATTATCCTTATTAAAAATAGGTACAACTTTAGCAAAGTTATTATTTCCCAATCTTAAAACAGAATTTAAATTTTCATATAGTTTTCTTTTATTTTTGACTAAAGAATTTTTAATACTTCCATATATTAAATTCCCCTCATTATCTAAAACTTGATATAATATTCCTTCACTTGGTACGATTCTATTCATTTCGCCCTCAAATTTTTTATCTAAAACAGCTTCATATTTTTCGTTAATCTCATAAATAATCCTAGACAATTGATTTTCGTAATAATTAGCTGGGTATTGAATATAATCAAAGGTTTTAAACCATATTATAAAGCTTATTATAGATAGGATAAGACTTAAAACAATTATCTTTATAAAAGCTACTATAAATTGATATTTCAAACTCTTATCTTTCATGATTTTACATCCCATTTATAGCCAATACCCCAAACGGTAGCTATATATTGATTATCTTCTTCAATAGCCGAGATTTTAGATCTAATCTTTTTGATATGTTCTGTAACAGTAGAGGTGCATCCCATGCCATCAAATCCCCAGACTCTTTCATATATTTGTTCTTTTGAAAAAACTTGTCCTGGATAAAGAGCTAGGAGTTCTACTATTTCAAACTCTTTTTTAGTAAGATTTAAGTCTTCATCATTAATTTTTACAGTCATTCCCTTTATATCTATCTTTAAGTTTTTAAATTGTAAACAATTTTCAAGTCCTTTATTCACATATCTTTTTTCTCGTCTTAGGTGAGCCTTAACTCTTATAACCAGCTCTTTTAGACTAAAAGGCTTTGTTATATAATCATCTCCACCGATAGCTAAACCCTTTATTTTGTCAGCTTCTGAATCTTTTGCGGATAAAAATAAAATGGGACAAATCACATTGTCACGAATTGCATTACATACGTTAAAGCCATCTATATCAGGCATCATAATATCTAGGATTATTAAATCGGGCTTCTTTTTAGATAATTCAATTCCATCAAATCCATTATATGCAGTTAATACATTATAGCCATTACTTTCCAATACGTCTTTTATTACCATAACAATATCTGGTTCGTCATCGATAATAAGAATTGTTTCCATGATTGCCTCCAATTTTAATATATAAATTTATATAATAAGAAAGACAGAGTATACAATATATATATATGTGCAGGATAAAATATATAAAATAAATGCTTCATAGATTTGCCTTTTTCTCCATTATATAAAAATATAAAAATTAATGCAAAAGCACTCATCCACTCATAATAATCAGTAAACATAAGCTTTAAGCTAATGGGTCTAATATAAGCTAGAGGTAAACCTAACATCCAAGCTAATACAAATATTCCATAAGATATACCTTGCAGTTTTCTGTTTTCTCTAAATATATATAGTATAATGCCCGCTATAATTAAATGTAATCCTCCTTCAACTAATAATGGAGAAGGAATAAGAGTAGATACTAGTAAATAAGCATATGGCATCATTGCTTTTGGCAAGAAATAAAAACTATAGCTTATTATAAATGGTAATAAGATTAAGCCAATACCTTTGAACAACTTTTTCTCTCTTATGCAGTCTATTCCTATAAACATAATAATTAAAATTACAAAGGTTGAAAATATACCATTAGCAGGATAGAATCCATCCCCTCTTTGCAGCTGAGGAAAAATCTGAATTAAATATTTTACAATTCCCATAAAGACAGACATTAAATATATTCTTGTAAAGTATTTTTTCTTATTCGACGTATGAGTATAACCTTCCACCATTGTAAACAAAAACAATCCTGCTGCCAATCTCCCAATCCACGAAAATATAACTGGAACTTTACCTGTAAATTCAAAAAAATAATGAATATGATCAAGTAACATAAATATAAGAGCTAAAAATTTAATTTCAAATCCTGTAAGTCCTTTTTTAGTTTTTTCTAAAGTCATTTTAATTCCTCCTTATAAATTCTATATATAATCTACCATCCAATTATAAAGAATTTATAAAGTTTATATAAAAAATGCTTCTAAAGAATCCTTTTTTAGCCACTGTATAAGCAACTTGCACGAAATTAGAGATTTCGGCAATCTGCTTAAAACTCAATTAAGTCAAATTCTAAAATAAAAAATAGAAAAAAGGAATTAATGAAAATGGATATATTATTGATTAGAAAAATTATTTTTTATGTGAGGTCTATATTGACGAAGGTTTTGGAGTCCATAAAAATAATGGGCAGAAAGTTTTAATTCTTGATTATTATATACCTTGTATCAAGCGTTTTTCGAAATAATATGAATTCAAATAGTCTTGGACTTTAATTTAAAATTGGACCTCTTAGAATCCTATCACTGCTAGTTTACTCTTATGTCAGGCATAATTTAAAAAACCTCCACTATTAAGTTAGTGAAGGCTTCTTATATTGAGTAAAATCTACGGCATTGGATTATCAAATGCAGTAATTGTAATATTGGCCTGAGGTCCTGTTATTGAGAGTCCGACACTGGCACCAGTGAAATTAACAATCCTTAGGGTAGAAGGAGCAGCACCTACTTCAATTATTGCCGAAGATGAAATAATTCCAGTTACTATTGGACTTACAAAAGCTCCATATTCCGATCCATCTATCTCAAGGGCAAAAACAGGGGTTTGGATTCCATCTACTCCATCAATTGCAATGGACCAGTTTATTAAATATGTTCTATTAGGAGAAAGTGTGAATTCACCTGTTGCAGAATTATACGAAATATTATTTGAATAATACTCAAAATTAAATAATATTGGGTCTCCATCTGATATTATTATTTGAGGACTTGTTGAACTGCTCACTAAGGCCTCCATTATTCCTCCTGACAATCCTGCTGGTCCTGTTGGTCCCTGCGGCCCTATTGGTCCCTGTGGACCCACTGGTCCCTGTGGTCCTACTGGCCCCTGTGTCCCTTCTGGCCCTTGTGGTCCTACTGGTCCCTGTGGTCCTACTGACCCCTGTGGTCCTTCTGGTCCCTGTGGTCCTGCTGGCCCTTGTGCCCCCTGCGGTCCCTGTGGTCCTACTGGCCCTTGTGGTCCTGCTGGTCCTTGCGGTCCTTCTGGCCCTTGTGACCCTTGTGGCCCCTGCGGTCCTTCTGGCCCTTGTGACCCTTGTGGACCTGTTGGTCCTGAATGGCAACAAGTACACGGTAAACATGCCCAAAACCAATTATTACACGGACAAGGTTTTCTATATATATTGGAACGATTCGAACGATAATTATTATAAGACCTTGGTATAACATAGGAACTTGATTCTATATCCATATTTTCATGGCAGGACGATTGATTGTTTAAAGTCGTATTTTCTTCAAAATACATAATTAGATACTCCCTCTCTCTTATTTTATCATGACATAAGATTATATTGAGATTGAAAGCTAAACAAAATCAATTTGTTACAATCTTAATAACAATATATGTTAAATTATTTTTCTATGTGACATAAAGTTTATCTGTGAATTACACTTGTGATCCAAGTATATAAATCTCTATTCTTTCGATTTTTATATCCATCTTTGCAGCACTCATTATCTCTATGAAAGATACACCAACTATATTTCTTATTGATTTAATATCATTTTTCGTTGCATTTAGCCTATTACTTATGAATATCCATAATAATGTAAAATAAAGGAGTATGTTAAATAACATACTCCTTCTTACAACTTTATAAGATTGTTTTATTAAATACTCTCGTTGGCAAATTGGCTTTGATATAAATTATAGTAATATCCTTTTCTTTCTAGCAGTTCTTCATGACTACCTTTTTCAACTATCTCTCCATGGTCTATTACCATAATTATATCTGCATCTTTAATTGTAGAAAGTCTATGAGCAATAATAAAAGTTGTTCTATTCTCCATTAGTTTTACCATTGCCTCTTGAATTTTTAATTCTGTTCTAGTATCTACAGAGGATGTTGCTTCGTCCAGTATCAGTATAGAAGGATTAGATAATATTGCCCTTGATATAGCCAATAGCTGTCTTTGTCCTTGGCTTAAATTGGTTCCTCCTTCATTTAGATATGTCTCATATCCACTTGGCAGTTTATTTATAAAATCATCAATTCTTGCGAGTATCGCTGCCTTTTCTATCTCCTCATCTGTAGCATCTAATTTCCCGTATTTTATATTTTCCTTTATAGTTCCCGAGAATAGATAAGTATCTTGCAGCACCATACCGAATATTCTTCTTAAAGTATCCTTTTGATAATCTTTAATATTCACTCCATCTATTAATATCTCACCTTTATCTATATCGTAAAATCCAGTTAAAAGATTGACTATGGTAGTCTTTCCTGCACCGGTAGGTCCCACTAATGCGATATTGGTTCCAGGCTCTACTTGGAAAGATATATTTTTTAAAACTGGTTCGTTCTTTTCATATTCAAATGTAACATTTTTAAATTCTACTTCTCCTCTTATTTCTTTTCCCACTATTGCATTAGGAGAATCTTCCCTTTCTTCCTCTTCATCTAGTATTTCAAAAACTCTTTCAGCTCCTGCTATACCTGATTGTAATGTATTAAATGTATTTGCTAATTCATTTAATGGTCTTGTAAATTGCTTTGAATAAGAAATAAAACTAGCTATAACCCCTACAGAAATAGTTCCTTTTACAGCTAATGCTCCTCCAAATATAGCTATAACTCCAAATCCAAAATTATTTATTACATTCATAAGGGGCATAATATATCCCGACCAAATCTGTGCCTTTACTCCTACATCTCTTAAAATATCATTTTGTTCTTTAAATTCATCTATTACTTTCTCTTCATTGTTGAAGGCTTTTACTACGTGAATCCCTGCTATTGATTCTTCAATATGCCCATTTAATCTACCCAATGTTTTTTGTTGCTCTCTAAATAATAGCTTTGTTTTACTAGCAATCACTTTAGTCATAAAATATACCATGGGTACAGTTATTAAGCTAGCCATAGTCATAAGGGGACTTAAATAGATCATCATGACTAAAGAACCTATTATATTCACTACTGATACCATAAGCTGCACCGTTGTTTGAGATATAGTAGTACTTACATTGTCAATATCATTAGTTAATCTGCTCATAATCTCCCCATGAGTATGGATATCGAAGAACATAATGGGCAAGGACTGAAGCTTTTCAAATAATTTTTCCCTTAAATTATATACAATTCTTTGGGCTATCCCTGCAACAATATATTCTTGCAAGAATGTAAGGACATTATCCAGTATATATACAGATAATAATATCAATATAATAAATCTTAAGTTTTCAAATTCTACTAAGGACTTTCCCGGAAATATAGCATCTATAGCCTTCCCTATTAAGAAAGGAACAGATATACCTAATAGTCCAGAAGCAAGTATTAATAAAAAAGTTATAAAAAGCTCCTTCTTTTCCACTTTGAAAAAACTCCATAATCTACTCAAGGTATGACTTATATCTTTTGCCTTTTCTGCAGACACTCTAGCAGGGCCTGCAATGCCTGCGGGGCCTGTTCTTCTCTGTCTAGGATCCAAAATCTTCTGCCCCCTTTCCTAATTGAGAATAATAAATATCTTTATATACTTCACAATTTCTCATAAGTTCTTGATGTGCTCCTTGACCAACTATCTTTCCTCTATCCAGTACAAGAATTTTATCTGCATCCATTACAGATGTTATTCTCTGAGCAATTAATATGGTAGTAGTATCCTTTAGATACTCCTTCAATCCTTGCCTTATCTTCCTCTCAGTAATTAAATCTACTGCTGATGTACTATCATCTAAAATCAATATACTTGGCTTTTTTATAAGAGCTCTGGCTATTGATATTCTCTGCTTTTGTCCTCCTGATAGATTTACTCCACCTTGCCCTAAGTAAGTATTATATCCTTCATTGAAGGAGAGAATAAAATCATGAGCATTAGCTATTTTTGCAACCTTTTCTATATCTTCAATTGTTGCATTTTCATCTCCCCATCTAATATTATCTTTTATGGTACCTGTAAATAATAGAACTTTTTGGGGAACTATGCCAACTTTCTCTCGTAAATCGGAGATATCTATATCCTTTACGTCCATACCATCAATTTTTATCTTTCCTTTATCTACATCATAAAATCTTGGTATCAAGTTAATTAAAGTAGATTTACCTGAACCAGTTGAACCAATAATTGCCAAAGTTTCTCCTGGATTTATAAAAAAGTTTATGTCCTCTAATACATATCTACTAGAGCTATAATATTTAAAATATACATTTTCAAATTCCAATCTTCCCTTTACATTATTAAATATAATGGGATTTTCTTTAACAGTTATAGTATTCTCTGCTTCAAATACCTCTCCTATTCTCTCAGCAGAAGCTCTAGCCCTGATAAATATATTCAATATCCTTGTCATCATTATAAGGGAAAATAGGACTTGAGTCATATAATTTACAAAGGCCATTATCTTTCCAACTTCCATTTGTCCACTATTTACCCTCAGACCTCCAAACCATAGAACTAGAACAATTCCTATATTAACCACTAAAGTCACAACAGGATTAAATACTGCAACTACTCTCATACCTTTGAGAGTAATATCTTTCAAATCATCATTTACCTTTCTAAAACGAATTTTTTCATATTCAAATCTATTAAATGCCTTCACGACTCTAATCCCAGCTAGATATTCTCTCATCACTCCATTGACTCTATCCAAGGATTTTTGGATTTTGGTAAATATTGGGTAGGATACCTTTAAATTTAATGAAATAATAGTAACAACAATTGGAACAACTCCCAATAATATAAGAGCCATTTTAGGATTCAATAAAAATGCCATTATCACAGAACCTATTCCAAGAACTGGAGCCTTTACGAATATTCTCATCATACCATGGGAAAAGTTTTGTATCTGATTTACATCATTAGTAAGTCTAGTAATTAAAGAAGCATCTTGAAAACCATCTATATTATCAAAGGAAAATCCTTGTATTTTAATATATAAGTCCTCTCGAAGATCGGCTCCGAAACTTTGACTTACCTTGGAGGAAACAATATTTCTAATGACCGCAAAAGTAGCTCCTAAGGCAGTCATGAAAAACATCAATCCTCCTAATTTAAAAACATAGTTCATATCTCCTCTTTTTACGCCATTATCGATTATCTTTGACATAATAGTAGGTTGAATTAAGTCTCCTGTGGTTTCAAGGATTATAAATGTAAGAGCTATTAGAAATTGCTTTTTATATTTTTTTATATACTTTCCTAAATAACTTATATTCATCTCTATTGTCACTCCCCAATTAGTCTTTATTCTATTATAATATTTAGGCACTCGAAATACAATTGAAAACTGAGTTATTAATAACTCAGTTCTTAATCTTCTACCTCTATTCTTCTCTATATCTATAACTTTACTATTATCTTTGTTCCCTTTTTCAAGCTATTATCTAGTGATATTTCTCCTTGATGAATATCGAGTATTCTTTTAACAATAGAAAGACCAAGACCATTCCCTTCTGTATTCCTTGATTTATCAGCCTTGTAAAATTTTTCAAAAACTCTATCCTGGTCTTCTTTAGATATTCCTGTTCCATTATCCATGATAGAAAATATAATTTTTCCATGTTTCTTATATAATTTAATTTCAATGTTTTCACCATTGGGAGAAAATTTAATAGCATTATCAATTAAATTTATCCAAACTTGATACATTAAATTTTGATTTCCCTTATATTCAACGCTCTCTAAATCTATTTCTAACTGAATATCTTTATCAGACCATTTATTCTCTAATAAAAGAATTGCCTTTCTTATTTGCTCGTCCATTGAAAATTGTTCCATGTAAATAGATACATTCTCACCTTCAATCTTATTTAACATCAATATATTTGTAGCCAACATAGAAAGCCTCTTAGTTTCTTCAATGATTATATCTATATATTCGTTTTTATCTACCTCATTGCAATCCTTTAGAAGTTTTGTGTAGCCCTGTATAGATGTTAAAGGGGTCTTAAATTCGTGAGAAATATTTGATATAAAATCACTTCTAAGGATTTCTATGGATTTCAACTTCTTTGCCATAGTGTTAAAGCTAGATATAAGGGTGTCTATTTCATCCTTTCTGTGGCTCTCAAGGCTTATATTAAAATCACCTGCTGCAACCTTTTCTGTTGCCTTAGTCAATCTTCTAATGGGCTTTACTATCATCTTTCCTACAAATAAAAATATAATACTCCCTATAGCAATAGAGACTATATTTGTAGTCATTATGAAACTTCTCGCATTAAAACCTATATCTTTTAACTTAGGTTTAGCCACTATATAATGGTCCCCTGCTTTAGCTATGACTACTGGCAAAGAAAAAGAGAATTTTTTATGCCCATATCCATTAAATACTAAGATCTTTTCCTTTTCTAATTCAGATTTCATTTCTTCATTCAAATCATATCTTTCTACATCATCAATGAATTTTATATTAATATATATGTCATGAAAAAGTTTTTCTAAATCTTCAATCGAGATTTTTTCATTTTCATATACTTCCTTTATTTTTTCCACAGTATGAACAAGCTGTGATTCTACTTGTGCCTTCAGATTCTGTTCCATACTTAGAGATATAAATATTGAGGACACTATATTGCTTATAATAAAAACACCTATAAAGATTAGTACCAATTGAACATATATTGATTTTTTCATTATTTATGGACCCCTTTGTATCCTAATCCTCTAATGGTTACTATCTCAAATTCTTCAATATCCTTAAACCTTTCTCTAATTCTTTTTATATGGACATCTACGGTCCTTTCATCTGCTTCACTATCAAATCCCCATATATCATCCATTAATTCTTGCCGTGTAAATATTTTCTTTGGATATGATAATAATTTATATAACAGATAGAATTCCTTCTTTGGTAGAATCATAGTTTTTGTTGGAGTCCTTACCTCTAGACTTTCATAGTCAATTACAATATCTCCTATGCTTATATATTTATCTGCAGAAATTTTTGATCGACGAAGTAGAGCTTTGACTCTTAATACCAATTCATCCATATTTATTGGCTTTGTCATATAATCATCTGCCCCTAACTCAAATCCCATCTTTTTATCTGGATAAGTATCCTTTGCAGTTACCATTAGTATTGGCAGATCATACTCAGCTTCCCTAAGTTCTTTCACTAACTCATATCCGTCCATTTTGGGCATCATTATATCAGCTATGATTAAATCTATTTTTACATTATCAAGAATATCTAAAGCTTCTTCACCATTCTCTCCATGGAAAACTTGAAATCCTTCTTTCTTTAGATATATTTCTATTAGTTTTCTTATCTTTTCATTATCGTCGACTAAAAGAATATTAGTCATAGTTACACCACCTTATAATCTATAAGCTCCTTAAAGCATCTATAGGATTCAATTTACTTGCACGTTTAGCCGGCATAAATCCAAATATTATACCTACTATTGCCGAGAAACCCACTGCTAGTATTACTGTCGACATCGTAATTGTTAAACTAAACCCTATATAAATAGAAGCAATATATGCTATAGACATTCCCACTATAAGACCAATTATTCCACCAAAAACTGATAGGAAAATTGCTTCAATAATGAATTGTAGTTGGATACTATTAGGCTCTGCACCTAAAGCCTTTCTTAAACCTATTTCGGAGGTACGCTCCGTAACAGATACTAACATCATATTCATTATTCCAATGCCTCCTACAACTAAAGATATTGAAGCAATGCCCGCAAGAAGAAGTGACATCATGCCAGTAATATCTCCTATAGTAGATATTATATCCTCCATATTGAATATAAAGTAAGAGTTATCTTTATAATTAAATGATTGATTTAAAACTTGTTTTAAATCCTTCATAATAATATCAGATTTATTACTATCAGCCATATATACGTCTACATTAGTTATATTTCTATTACCTAATGTTTTCATAGCTGTAGTATAAGGAATGATAATCGCATCATTAGTTGAAGAAAAAGCAAACTCACTACCTGTATCTAATACTCCAACTATAGTAAAAGTTAAACCATTTATAAGTATACTTTCACCTATTGGCTCTTTTCCTAGGAATAGTTCCTTATTTATGTCACTTCCTATTATAGCAACTTGGCTGCTATTCTCTATGTCTAATATATTTAATTCTCTACCATTTTTCACAAGCTTTTTATTCGTTTTGAAATGAACCTCATTTTTTCCTTCCACGGTAATATCTGTTTTTGTAATACCATTTCCTGCAATAGAAGTTTTCCCTGTTATTGTAGGGGATAGCCCTTTAATATTTTCTATTTTTGTTAATGATTCTAGATCTCTTTCATTAAGTCCTTGCTTTAAAGGTGTCCCCATAGCTTGTATAGTTATTTTATCAGCACTAAAGATGATACTTGTTTAGTCACCTCATTTGTAGCTCCTTGAACTATGGTTATCAATGCTATGATGGAAGCAACCCCAATTATTATCCCAAGAATAGTTAAAAAGGAACGCATTTTGTTATTTATGATGTTGCTCCAGGACATCTTTATGCTGTCTTTAAGCATTGTTTTCACCACCTTCAGATATTCTTCCATCGATAATGTTTAATATTCTATTGCCATAGCTGGCGATATGCTTATCATGAGTAATCATTACAATTGTCCTTCCCTCTTCATTTAATTCTTTGAATAGTTCCATTATCTGTGCTCCTGTTTTTTGATCTAATGCTCCAGTAGGCTCATCAGCTAATAATATTGATGGCTCTGTTACAACTGATCTAGCTATTGCAACTCTCTGTTGCTGTCCTCCTGAAAGTTGAGTTGGCAGATTTGGTAACTTATCCCCCAGCCCTACCCTTTCTAAGATTTTCTTTGCTCTTTTTCGTCTCTCATCAGATGGAACACCAGCATAGATTAGAGGCAATTCTACATTTTGGAGAGTAGACAATCTTGGAAGCAATTGAAAAGACTGAAATATAAATCCTATTTCTTTATTTCTAACCCTTGCTAATTCTTTTTCACTTAAATTTGCGACTTTCTGTCCAGCTAAAATATAGCTGCCAGAAGTAGGTGTATCTAAGCAGCCTATTATATTCATTAGCGTTGATTTTCCAGATCCCGATGGACCAAGAACAGATACAAATTCACCTTTCTTTATCGTGAAACTTACTTTGTTAAGAGCTAAAAATTTCTCATCACCTAAATAATAGGCCTTATCTAAATCTGTTATTTTTAATATTTCATTCATTAATTATCGCCCCCTGAGCGCATTGCTCTAATTCCCCCCGGAGGTCCAAATTCATTTGTTACTTTCTTAGCTATAAATACTTTATCTCCAATATTTATACCTGATTTGACCTCTACATTGACTCCATCAGTGATTCCTAGCTGAATATCTACATTCTCCATAGTTTCATCTTTTTTCATACTTACATATGAGCTATTATCATCTCTAAATCTTATTGCAGTCATAGGAAGTATAGCTGCATTATTTACACTTTCATTTAATACTTTAGCTTCTGCACTCATACCTACTCGAATATCTCCATCATTTTTAATTGAAATAGTTGTATTAAAGAAAGTAACTCCATTCATATACACGCCTTCCTTAGCCACATCTGTAACAGTTCCTTCGAAATCTTTATTTAGAGCATGAATAGTTATATTTGCTTTTGTGTCTTTTTTTATAGCATTTAAGTCATACTCATCTACCTTTACTTTTAGCTGTAAGTCTTTGTAGTCCACAATTTCAGCAATCTTAGTTCCTGGCATCAGCTGTTCATCTTCTTCAACAAAAATATCAAGAACTTCCCCATCTATCTCAGATTTTATATTTACTCCGTTACTAGTCCTATATAGCACATCATCTTTTTTGACTATATCTCCTTTTTTAACTTTAAACTCCTTTATCCGCATAGCTTGATCTGAAAATATGGTTTGTCTATTTTTCGCTTCTATGCTGCCTGAGAAGCTATAGTATGTCCTTATATCTCCTGCTTTTACTTCTACTTCATCTCCTGCAATCTGTTTAGGTGCTCTTATCTTTGATAAGACAAGTATTGCAATTGCTGCGATTACTGCAATTCCTAAAACCCACTTAATTCCTTTGTTTTTTTGTTTCATTCTAATATCACACCTCCATGGTATTTTATATATCAATATTAAATCAGATATATGAACTTAAAATGAACTAATATAATATATCTTAAAGTAACAAAAAATGGCATTCGACCTCTTCCTCTAATATTATTCTAGAATTATTTTTTTTAATACGGACGAATTTACATATTTCCCTAATTTTATTTTTGTTTTACACTACTTTTAAGACATCATATGTAATAATGCTAAATTTTTTAATTTTATGTTAACGATATCACTTTACCGTATTATAATAGTTTTTAGATTTAAAATAGTCTATCAAAATATTATTAAGGTAGTTTTTTTGAAGGTCTAAATCGTATTTGAAAAGAATGATTTATGAGAACTTTTCTATGAACTATAATAAAATCCCTAGACAATTAAAATTGTCTAGGGATTTTATTATTTTAACATTAATTCTTCTAGCTTTAATGGTTCAATATACTCTCCATCTTTATAAGCCCTCATATTTCCACCAGATATTTCATCTATTAGGGCTATATGATTATCATCTCCAACTCTACCAAATTCAAATTTGATATCATATAACTCCATGTTCTTTTTAGCCAACTCATCTTTGACTACCTGACTAATCTTCTTAGTTAAATCAGCTAAGATTTTATACTCCTCTTTAGTCATTATACCTAACATATCTAATCCCTCGTCAGTTATTAAAGGGTCATTTCTATCATCATCCTTTAAAGTAACCTCTACATAGGCGTCCAGTGGCTGTCCCTCTGTTGCGTACATTCCATATCTTCTCATAAAGCTACCTACTGCTCTATATCTACAGATTACTTCCACTCCTTTACCAAACATCTTTGCAGGTAATACTGTCATAGTAGCATTTTCTATATCTGCATCTACGTAATGAGTTGGTATGCCCATATTATTTAATTTCTCGAAGAAGAATTTAGTTAATCTAAGCCCTGCTTTACCTGCTCCTTCTATACTTAATCCTACAGTATTAGCTCCTGGATCAAATACTCCATCTGTTCCTGTCACATCATCCTTAAATTTTAATAAATAGTTTCCATTTTCTAATTCATAAACATCTTTAGTTTTTCCTTTATAGACCAAGTTCATAATTTTAGCTCCTTTATATAAAGTTCGTTTTGTAAACTTAAATGAAAATTGAGGACTCCAACCTCTGTATGGTACAATGT